>Ga0066382_10000118_pt1 | contig 23849 bp, 26 predicted proteins | sample Knorr_S23_td_NAD_FD_71218 | JGI IMG/M metagenome (GOLD analysis project Ga0066382, IMG submission 71218) | Marine microbial communities from Southern Atlantic Ocean transect - Knorr_S23_td_NADW_ad_2500m_LV_B | ecosystem: Environmental > Aquatic > Marine > Oceanic | place: Southern Atlantic... | reverse complement strand
GATCGTATTGCTGGCGGGCCTTATTCTGTCCGCTTCGGACCCGGTGGACTACATCCGCGACAACTGGTAGGACGTGCCCCGGATCCTTGCGGCCGGGTTCGTGTTGGCGGCCTTCATCACAACCCTGCCATTGGCGGTTGCGGCATTCACCGACCGCCGGGCTCTGGCCGCTGCGTTCGTGATTGGATTATTCATCATCTCCAGCGCGGCAGGCGGCATCCTCACCGGATGCCACGAAGGCCGCGAACACCAAGGCGACTCTGAATGTGAGGCGATCACCGGCGACGCCGCCAAATGGCTGGGGTTGGTGGATGTGAGCCGGGTCCCAACCAACATCAACAACATGATCTTTGACGATGAGGACGGAGACCGGCGCTCCAGAATTGTCTCAGAATTGCCGCGGGTGGTGCCCATCGGCCTGTACCTCGTCATGACCGGCGGACTTGGCGCGGCGCTTTGGCTGCGCTACCGGAGGTTGACGGTATGAGCGAATCACAGGTTCCGATACAAGCTCCGACGATCAACGTCCAAGGTGTTTCCAAGTGGTTCGGCAGTGTGGTTGCGGTCAACGACGTCAGCTTTCAAGTACGGCCCGGCATCACCGGTCTGCTGGGGCCCAACGGCGCCGGCAAATCCACTATCCTGCACATGATCACCGGCAAGGCCTCGGCCTCCGAGGGGGAGGTGACCGTCCTTGGTCAAGCGCCGCGAAACAACCCAGAGCTCTACCGGGATATCGGAGTAATGTCGGAGCATGAAGCGGTCTATGGGTTCTACACGGGCCGCGAGTTCGTAGAATTCACCGCCCGGCTGCACGGATTAGACCCCATCGCGGCCCCGGTGGACCGGGCCATTGGCCTGGTCGGACTGGAAGACGCTCAACACCGAAAACTTGGCACGTACTCCAGGGGCATGCGGCAACGCATGCGGCTGGCGGCGGCCCTGGTGCACGACCCGCAGGTGCTGGTCTTGGACGAACCGCTGAACGGCACCGACCCGCGCCAAAGGCTGGATTTCCATGACACGATGACCAACCTTGCGGAACAGGGCCGGACCATCCTCATCTCGTCCCATATACTGGAAGAGGTCGAGACCTTGGCTTCCACCATTCTGTTGATGGTCAGCGGCAAACTGGCCGCGGCTGGAGACTTCCGGGCCATCCGGGAGAAACTGGACGAACAGGCCTACAGGGTCCGTGTGGTCACCGACTCGCCGCGCAAGATGGCCGCTGCCCTGGTAGGCACCGACGGCATCGATTCTGTGAGCATCGGCGAAGAAGGTGAGCTGACCGTGCTGAGCCGGAATGTAACGTCACTACAGCGGTCCATCCCCCGGCTGGCCCAAGAGCAGGGCATACGGCTGAAGCGGGTTGAGCCTTTGGATGACTCCTTAGAGAGCATCTTCAGCTATGTGGTTGACCGCTGATGGGCGCCATATTTGGGCTGTCCATAAGGCAATTGACGGGGCGATGACGGGTTACGTTGATATTGCTGCTGGCGGCGTTGCCGGTGGGTCTCGCGGTCATCATCAATTTAGCAGCCGAGGGTGACGCCGCCTTCAACGAAGATTTCACCAACATCCTGCTGGACGGCCTGTTGGTCGCGGGGATCTTGCCCATCGTGACCATGGCCTTGGCGACTTCGTCCTTCGGCAATGAACTGGAAGACAAGACTCTGGGTTTTCTGGCGCTAATGCCAGTGGCCCGGTGGCGCATCGTCTTGCCCAAGGTATTGGCATCGTTGGTAATCTGCGGTCCATTGCTGGTAGCCAGTGGCGTAGTCGCCACGTTATTAGGCTTCGACGGCGAAGTTCGGCCTGCCGTGGCCGTGGCCGTCGCGCTTAGCGCCGGGGTCCTGGCCTACGCGGCCATCTTCACCTGGTTGGGCCTGGTCACGACAAGGGCCCTGCCCTTCGCCTTGGTCTATGTCTTGCTGTGGGAAGGCGTGATCAGCACCTTCATGAGCGGCGTCGACTATCTCAGCGTCCGCGGATACTCGCTGGCGATCATGAGCGGGTTGGACGAAGCCAGATTCCCCGCCTTGGAGGACCGGGTCATCGAATTGCCCGCGGCCATCGGCGGCGCGGCCATCGTAACCGTGGTATTTTTATTGCTGGGCGTGCGCCGTCTGCAACGTATGGATGTGCCGTAGACCGCCCGCATTACTATATCGAGGCAGCTCAACCGAAGATGAAGATCACAGAAATCACCAGCGAAGTATTCGAATGGGACCGGCCCGGCATTTGGAACGGCGGCCACTTCTACGGGCCGGGCCGTCTGCATAAAGTAACGGTCCATACGGACGAAGGCATCACCGGCTACGGCTGGAACGGCGGCACGGCAGCCGAGCGGCCCCTGAACCTGTTCCCCGGTTATGTCGACTACTTCCGGCCTCTGGTTGTTGGCCGAGACCCGATGGAAACCCGTTCTTTGTCTCATGATCTCGGCGAGAAACTAATCAAGATCCTAGGCATCGGCGGCATCAACACTCAGGTCTTGGCCGCCATCAACATCGCCTGTTGGGACATCAAGGGCAAGGCCCTAAGCCAGTCCGTCCACCGGATGCTGGGCGGGGCGCAAGAACGCGTCCGCACCTACATCGCCGGGGGCTATTACGCCGAGGGCAAGGGACTGGAAGAACTTCAGGAAGAAGTGCGCTTCAACGTTGAAGAGATGCATGCCTCCGCAGTGAAGATCAAGATCGGCGACCCCAACGTTGGCGTGGCCGGCGACATGCGCCGGGTTGAAGCCTCCCGCAAGGCCATCGGCGACGACAACACCCTCATGGTCGACGCCAACTGCTCGCTGGACCTGGAAACGTCGCTGGAGTTCGCCCGGCAGTTACCCCAATACGACGTTTACTGGTTCGAAGAGCCCCTGCCGATCCACGATTACGAAGGCCACCGCCAGCTTGCCGAAGCCTCCAGTGTGAAGATCGCCACCGGAGAGAACGGCTACCACCTGGCCCACTTCAAGACGCTGCTGGACCACAAAGGCGCATCCATCCTGAATGTGGACGTGGGCATCGTACCCGGATACGACGTTGCCATGGATATCGCCAACCTGGCCGCCGAACGAGGCGTGTCCATCGCTCCCCACGGATGCCAGGAAATCCAATTGCCCTTGGTGGCGTCCATCCCCCACGGCGATTTTCTGGAGATCTACCCGGTGGCCGTGGACCCACTACGGGCGGAGATGTTCCAACCGTTGCTAAAACCCGATGATGACGGTTTTGTGACCGTGCCCGACACCCCTGGCATCGGCTACGAGTTGAACATGGACCTGCTTAACCGGTATCGGGTGGGATAGCTTATGGCCAGTGAGATTCGCATCCGACCTGCCACGTCAAACGATGTCGCCCTGGTGCTGCGGTTCATCAAAGGATTGGCGGAGTACGAAGGTCTGTCCAACGAGGTTGTGGCCACGGAGGCTGATCTGCGGAAGTCGTTGTTCGGACCCAAGCCCGACGCTGAAGCAGTATTTGCCTACAAAGACGCCGAGCCGGTGGGATTCGCAGTATTCTGTCAGCGATACTCCACATATCTGGGCCGCCCTGTCCTGTATCTGGAAGACATATTCGTACTGCCAGAATGGCGTGGCAGTGGCGTGGGCCGTGAGTTGATGGCCTACGGTGCAGGACTGGCCAAGGAACGGGATTTCCCGATGATGATTTGGTCGGTGCTCGACTGGAACGAGCCCGCCATCCAGTTCTACGAGAAATTGGGCGCCCGCCGCGCGGAAGGGTGGTTAACCTATCAGATCTCCGGCGAGGCGCTCGACCGATTGGACCGTCTGGCTAGATTCCCTTGAACCACTGGCTGAACCGCTCTGCCGATTCGCTGTCGCCGTCAACGGCCAGGTGCCCCACGGCCATGGCCTCTGCCGCTGACATGCGTCCGTACATCAGCAGGGCGAAGATGTGGGTGTGGCAGCGGAACGTCACATCGGCTGTCTCCTGGGAAGACTCTTCGTAGCGAAATTTATCCCCCTCAACCACGATGTCAGCCGTCACAGGAACTGGGCTCTTCACTTCGAACCGGTAGCGCACCGGACGGTCCAGGGGCGGACCGGCCCAGAAGGCCCAGCGCAGGGACCCCGACGCGAAGGACTGCTGGATCAAGATGACCATGGACCCCAAGCTGGCAGCGGAGAGGCCTGCTTTCTCCTCGATGGCCGACCTGATGTCCCACTGGTGGAGCACGATTTCCTTGAAGCGCAGGTCCACGAAGTTTCCTGCGGGCACGATGCTGCCGGGGTGGTAGCAGGGTTTAACCTGGTCTTCCGGGCTGAGACCGGTTAGCAGGTTGATTAGAAATGTGTCTTTCTCCAGATAGGTCTCCAGCAGCTTGTCGCCCAGTCTTTCTTTGGCGGCGATGGACGACTTGGCCAGCGCGGCCGCGCTGATCGACGGATGGCCCGTACCAGCCTCCGGGCGTCCCTCCGGAGGCGATGATTCGCCCTGCAAGCCGCGGGCAACTGTGCCGGAGTAGAACTCGGAATTGCCCACCAGATGGGCGACCACGTCTCCAACCAACCACTCGTCGCAGGCGCTCTGACGGCCCCACGCGTCGGCTGGAAGGTTCTTCAGGTATTCCTGAAAGCACTCCGACTCGGCTTTATATAGCATGGCCCGTTCTTCAAACGATTCCAATTTTTCTCTCCATCACTGCGTGGCTCAGCGTAGGCTAAGTCCATTTGCAGTTTAAATTTTGGCGGTCTGGGAATCAACCGTGACAACCACATAAGCCGAACACCGGCACTGCCCGCGCCTGCGGCTTTCTTGGAGCGGAGTCATGTGCTTACAGTTAACGTACATGGGAATAACCGAGAGGCGAATCTATTGCAGAAACACATCAGGCGAGTCCTTTTTGCCGCGGCGGCGATCTTCATCGTGACACTGGCGGCCTGTGGCGGGGGCGCCACCAAAATCAAGAAGGACGATATCGTTTCAGATACCATCACTTCCTCCGACTCCGGCGCGGACGGCTGGAGGTCAAAGGCTTACGTCATCGATATCTTCGAGGATGTCGAATATTTCGTCCGGCTGACCAGTGAGACAGGCAGTCCCGTGGGCCTCTGGGACTCGGTGGCTGAAGAGTACATCGTTGAGATCGATTCCGGAGAGATGGGCCGAACGGTCGCCTACGTTTTCTCCGAGGGAGACCAGCATGAATTATTCATCCGCAGCCGGGAATCCGAAGTCCCAGCGACCTTCTCATTCACCTTCTGGATCATAGGTTCCTGAAGCCGCGGAAGAAGGCCCGGACCTCTTCAGCCAATAGCTGCGGTGCTTCCAGGGCTGCGAAATGGCCGCCGCTGGTCATCTCGGTCCAGCGGCGCACGTCGTAGGAGCGTTCGCCCCATTCTCTGGGGGGCTTGGAGATCTCCTGGGGGAACATGGCCATTCCGGCGGGCGCAGCAACCTTCTCGTCCCTGTTCATGGTCCACACGGCCTTCTGGTTCTCGTAATACATCCGGGTGGACGAGCTGATGGTTTGGGTCACCCAGTAGATGGTGACGATGGTTAGCAATTCATCCTTGGTGTAGCTCTTCTCAACATCGCCGCCGCAGTCGCTCCAGGTGCGGTATTTCTCGACGATCCAGGCCGCCAGCCCCGCCGGGGAGTCGTTCAGCCCGTAAGCCAGGGTCTGGGGTTTGGTGCCCTGGATATGGTTGTACCCCCCCTCATCAGCGAACCATTTGTCGCGCTGGGTGATCAGTGCCTGTTCTGCATCAGTGAGCGGACTTGATCCGGGACCTAGGTAAGGCGTGGGCCTGGTGATAGAGGTCAGATGGATGCCGTAGAGGGTGTCGGCGTGGGCATAACCCAGCCGGGCGGTCACGCCGCTGCCGATGTCCCCGCCCTGGGCGGCGAATTTTGTGTAGCCCAGGTTCTGGGTCATCAGCTTGTTCCACATCCCCGCGACGCGCTGGACCTCCATGCCTCGGTCCTGGGCATGGTCTGAGAACCCGAAGCCGGGCAGCGAAGGCGCCACCACATCGAAGGAGTCTGCGGCATCTCCGCCGTGGCTGGCGGGATCGGTCAGCAACGGGATGATCTTGGTCATCTCGAAGAAGCAACTGGGCCAGCCGTGGGTGATGATCAAGGGCATGGGGTTGGGCCCTTTGCCCTTCTCGTGGATGAAGTGGATGTCCAGCCCGTCCACCTCAGATTTGAAATGGCTGAATGCGTTCAGTTTGGCCTCCTGGGCCCGCCAATCGAACTCCGTCCGCCAATACTCGACCAACTCTTTCACATAGCCGAGATTGCTGCCGTAGTCCCAACCGGAGTTCGGCATCTCGTCGGGCCAGCGGGTACCGGCCAGGCGTTGGCGGAGGTCGTCCAGGACGCTGTCTTCCACGTCGATGGTAAAGGGTCTGACATCCATAAAAAATGCTCCTTCGGGGCGGGGGTTGGTCAATCGTTGATGCTGTAAACGCGGGCGGCGGTGTCGTGGAACAGGTTGGCCCGTTCCGTGGCCGAATAGGCCTTGGACAGCCGTTTGAACGCGTTGTACAGCACGTTGTAGGAGTAGGAGATCTTGTCCACCGGGTAGTTGCTCTCGAACATGCAACGCTCGGGACCGAACTGCTGGATACAATGATTCATCAGCGGGCCCAGAGTTTCGGCCAGCTCCTCGGAACCCACGGGAATATCACGCTCGTCCCAGCCATAGGCGAACCGCGTCTGCCCCACGCCGCCCAACTTCATGACGATATTTGGACACTTGGCCATCAACTCGATGCCCTTTCGCCATTCAGGCAGGACATATTCATCCCGGTTAGCGTAAGGTCCGACCCGGACCAGTCCGCCGATGTGGTTCAAGACGATGGTAAGTTCCGGCAAGGCCCTGGCAAAATCGGCCAACTCAGACGCTTGGTGAAAGTAAAGGGAGTTCTCCAAGACCAGTCCCATGCCGGCCAGGACCTTGGCGCCGGCCCGGTAGCCGTCGGCGCCCAGCGCGCCTTTGATCTCGCGGTTGGCCAGCTCCGGGCTTTCGTCCCAGCCCACGGAGTGACGCACGCCTCGGAACCGGTTCGGACTGGCGGCCTGCATGGCTTCCAAAACCGGGCGGACGCCTTCCCCCAGTTTCAGGTCGGCGTGCCCGATGATGGCGGCGGCGGCTTTGGTTGGGCCATAGTCTCCGGCGGCGCTGGCGTCGGAGATGGTCTGGACGTATTCGACCTCGCCGACGGGTCTCATCTCTTCTGGCCCGTCGGTGCGGTATTCGCAGCGGACCTCTATGAACACGGTGGAGCGCACGTTGTGGCCGCTGTTAACGTCGCCGGCCAGTTCCGGCAATAGGTATCGTTGGTAGTCGACGGGCTCGGGCCGGTGGACCCAAAAATGGTGGTGCGGGTCGCAGATGGCAATCTCCGGCTCCAGCGTCTCTTCAGTGGTTAGCGCCAGCCAATCTTCGCCTGTGGGGGGCATGGTGATCCTCCGTCTTCTCATTTAGCGGCCCAATAATATCACGGTGCGGCGGCGTGTATGATTGTGGCTAACTCATGTGTGAAGGAAAGCGCGTAAATGCCTGAGGACCTAAACCTAAAAGGCAAGGTAGTCGCGGTCACCGGCGCCGCCCGGGGCATGGGCCGGGCCATGGTCAGGGGATTCCTGGCCAAGGGCGCTAAAGTGGTGGCCATGGACCTTTCGTGGGACCCCACCGGCTTCTCCGGGGACAACGACGACGCCTTCTTGAAAGAACTCCAGAACCGCCAAGACGATGTCCTGGTCGCCACCGCCGACATCAGCGACGCCCAGCAGGTCGAGAGCGCCTACCTGGCCACGATGGAGAAGTTCGGGACGGTGGACGTGCTGGTCAACAACGCAGGGCTGCGGCAGAGGAACCTGTTCCCACCCACCGGCAAGGTCACTACTCTAGAGACCCAGGACTCGGACTGGGAGAAGATGTTCGGGGTCGGCGTATTTGGGACGCTGAAGGTCACCCGCCGATTCATCCAGCCCATGCTGGAGCGGCAGAGCGGCAGCATAATTTCGGTGATCAGCGGAGGGGCGATGCACACCGGGACCGACGGCGTCTACGTGGCCCAGCGGTCCAGCAGCCGGGAGATGCCGTACCAGTCGGCCAAGGCGGCCACGCTGACCATGATGTTCTACCTGGCAGATGAGGTCAAAGAGAGCAACGTGGCGGTGAACATCCTGATACCCGGAAACTCCCGCACCACCGGCTACGACGAGCAGAACGAAGCCAGGCGCGAGGCGGGGCAGTCCAACAGAGCCATCGGCCGGATCTCCATGCTGCCCGAACACATAGTCCCCATCACCTTATTTCTGGCCGGCCAAGACGCCGGCGGTGTAACCGGGACCTGTTTCGACGTGCCGATCTGGAACACGAAACACGGCCTGGGCGGGCCGGAGGAGTGGCGCGACCCCGAGGCTAACCGGGCGTAGATTGGATATAGGGCTAATACCTTCCCAAAGGACGATTGATACTCAACATCGAAGCCGAAGACTTGGTGCTCCCTGCTGAGTGTGCTATTTTTGAGAGAGCTTAATTTGAAATAATACCGGTCGGTGCGGCCGCTATTGGAGGACCAACACATGGCGACGAAGATTCCCGGCGAGACTTATCGCGGCGAGGCAGTAACGCTACCCTTGTCCGAGGATGGACAAGTTACGGCGTATGTATGGCCCTGCCGTATCCTAAATATCCAGGGCGTGGGCCAGGGCGGACCGACCATCGGCGTGGACGTCGGAAATGAAGAGGTCATCCGGTACGACTGCCATGATGCCGTCGGCCATTGGCACAAGGGCGGGTACGACAAGCTGGGCCGGCCCGGCGCCTCCCACACTGATTTCCCAGAGGGTCTCGTGCGGGTTGCGGACCAGGTCGAATGGGCGTTGTCCCAGATCAAGGACAATGGCTCGGAGCTGCTGGAGATCTCCGAATACAACGACGCGGCCAAACTCTTGGACTCCGCCATGGTTGATAAGGCCCTGGACGGCATCCGCGCCCACCTGAAGAGAAGCGAAGGACTGCGGGAGCAGGCTATTGCCGACAAGCTGATAGACGAGTAGTTCGGACCTAGGTCCCGGTTAAAGCCGGGGTACCATGTAATCGTAGGGGCGGGTTTCTAATCCGCCCTTTTTGTTGGCAACGACGTTTGGTTCTCGCGGGCATCCTCACTCGCTGTCATTCTGAGCCAGCCGCAGCGGCGAAGAATCTACCAAGTGACTTGGTTGCAGCGGGCGTCTTCATGAGGACTTTGGTTCTCCAGACCGGAATCGGCGGATTCTTCGCTTCACTCAGGATGACAGACTCACGAGATGGCCGCGTTTCAACGGAGGCAGGAATGACGGTGAGCGCACGGACGGGTAATTAGGCTGAGATCACAGGCTAGGGATTTATAACACCCGTTTGGTGGCCCACGATAAAGGTCTCCCAGTGCTCGGCGTAGTCTAGAACGGTGTTTCGAAGGGCTTCCGGGCGGTCTCCGATGATGCAGTGTCCGGCGTCGTAGACCAAGGCGATGTTGCAGTTGGGTATCTTCTCCCGGTAGACCCTGGGGGCTTCGGATGAAACGAAACTGTCCTCCTGTCCGAAGACCGCCAACGTCGGGCAGTGGATATCGCCAAACCGGGCCTCAACATCCGAATCGTTGACTCCTAACGTCAGCCGGCTCATCAGTTCCGATTCTTTGGCGAATATCTCATCGGACAGCGGCACATGCTTTCCGGCGTTCTCCGCGTGAGCAAACATCAGTTTATGGACATCATCGCAAGAGGCACCGGCCGGGACTTCTTGAGGGTGGATTGCCGTGGATGAGACTAGGATGAGGGCTTCCACCTGGTCCGGAGCCTGAATCGCCTGCCAAAGCGCAACGTGAGCGCCGAACGATGTCCCGATGAGGGTGTAGCGTTCGGTGGTGATAGCATCGGCTGCCTTCGCGATCGTACCAGCCAGGTCTCCAACGGTTTTCGAGACAACGTTGGCGGGTGAGTCTCCGGTGCCGGGGAGTTCCATGGAGATAACCCTATATTGATCGGCCAGAGCGTCATGGAGCAAAGTGCCTCGATATCCGGTACGGTCCAGCATGACCACCGGCCGGCCTTGCCCAGCTTCCCAGTACCGGATACTGAAGCCATCGGCTTCCACCTGTTTTTCTTGGAAAGGCATGCTCAGAACTCTCTGATCTGGGGTATGACGTTCTTCCCGAAGACCTCGAGCTCTTTAATGACTCCCCGGTGGTCCACCATGTTCTGCTGGAAGGGCAGGTCTATCACGCCCACGCCGCACCGGTCGTGGAACTCCTTGATCTGTTTGGCCACCGTGTCGGGCCCGCCCAGGAAATTTATCCCCAGAGAGTTGCCCACCACGTCGCCTTCCGGACTGCCAGCCACCAGGCCCCGAAGGTCGAAATCGGTGCCGGCACGGGCCGATTGAATCGCTTCGGAAACTGTCCGCCGCAAGGGTATGTTAGGTCCGGGTTTGGCCTTCTGGAGACCTTCGAACCACTCTCTGGCCAGTTCGTCCGTCTCGGCCACGTAGATGCTGCCCCGGTAGACGATGTTGTCCGGGCCGGGGGTCCAGCCCGCCTCTTCGCACCAGGCATGGTACTTGTCAGTTATCACCGCCGTCTGCTCCACCGGCAGGAACGACACTCCCAGACCGAGCCTGTGCTCGGCGGCGTAACGAATTGTGTCGTCGCTTCTGGTGCCGACGATCACCGGCGGGAGAGGTTGTTGCACCGGACGAGGCCAGACGGCCACGGTTCGGAATTGGTAGTAGCGCCCCTCCCAAGAGAAGGGTTGGGGCTCAGTCAGCGCCTTCAAGATGAGGTCCATCCCTTCCAGCAGCCGGCCCCGGCCCTCCGCCGGGTTAACGCTGTAGACCTGGTCTTCGTTCGGCGTGCCACGGAGGAACCCGGCCACGACCCGCCCGTTGGTGATGTTGTCCAGCAGCGCCACCTCCTCGGCGATGCGCACCGGGTTATTCAACGGCAGGAGGTGTCCGAGCAAGGCGATGGTGACTTTCTTGCACCGTTCGGCCACCGCCGCGGCCATGACCGATGGTGTGCCGGTGGGGATGCGGCCCGAGTAGTGATGCTCGGAGAAGCTGATCCAGTCGAAGCCCATCTCCTCCGCGAACTCGCATTCTTCAATGCCGTCCTGGTAGCTCTGCACCGATGTCTTGCTGTCGATGTAGCCCGGAGGAGTCGGCCAAGTGGACGGGAAAGTGCTCCGGTCCGAGTAGCCCATCTGGCCGAAATAGGATGCCTTCATGCGTATCGTCCTCTGCCAGCGTCGGTCATTGGGGAACGGGTTGGGGGAATATTACCGTCGTGACGGGCGGAACGTCCACCGTCTTTCCTATCCCGAGCGTTGAAATTTGGCACGGTGTTCCGTTTCCGCGCCAGCCGGACTATCATGGTGGGCGTAAATCCAGCCCAATCGTCAATACTTGGAGTTATCGATGCTCGCAGACAACATCCGGCTGAAGAACATCAACCACATCACCTACAACGTCAAGGACAAAGACGCGTCCTTGAAATGGTACGAAGATGTCCTGGGAGTGAAGCAGATCCCAAAGATGGTCAACGGCGACCACCTCTATTGGCTGCAACTACCCAGCGGGGCCATGATTCACATCATCGAGAATGTGGACGCCCCCTCAGCGCCGTCCCACCACACGGCCTTTGAAGTGGATGAGATCGAAGCGTCCCACGAATATTTCGCCACCAAGGGCATCGAGACCACCGACATCCAGACGAGGAACGATGGTCAACGGGCCTTTTACCTCGATGACCTAGACGGCAACCGCATCGAGATTTGCACCGTGTCCGGGTTCGGTGTTCTGGTCTAGAAAGAGGAGTAAAAATGATCTTTGGAGCGATAACCAACTCGTGGCGGGAGCAGTTGCCCTCGCACACTGTGAAAGAACTGGTGGCCGCGGCGGTGGAAAAGGGCGCCAAGCACATCGAACTGCGGCAGACCTGCCTAGGGGAATGCGAATCCGGGGCCGGAGACGACTGGCGGCCCAACCTGGAAGAATTGCGGGCAGTTGTCGAAGCATATCCCTCTCTGACATTCGACCTGGCCATGGCCCTGCCCTGCCTGACCCAGAAGATCGACCCGGAAGGCGACATGTTCCAAGCGGCGCTGGCTGGGGCCAAGATGGTCGGCGGCTCCCAGCCCCACCTCCGTGTGGTTGATCCCGCACCGCTGGACGGGCCTTGGTCATCCCCAAGCGACATCCCTGAAGAGGCTTTGGGTCTGGCCGGTCTTGCCACGGAGGCCGCGCGGCAGGGCGTGATCATGTCCCTGGAGAACTCGTCACTGCCCATCCGCAACATGGCCATGCTGGTTGAACAGGTGCGGAGCATGGTCTCAGAATCTGTTGGAGCAGGCCTTGGTTTGTGCCCCGACCCAACTAACCAATTGCGCCGCTTCCCCGACTCCGACCCTTTGGCGGAACTGGATGCGCTGCCCTTGGACATGATCAAGATCGTCCACTTCAAGCAGATGGGCGGCGGCGAGACCCATCCCAGCGTGGACGAAGGCGACCTGGACTGCCTGCGGATGCGGGACCTCCTCAACGCCAAAGGCTACGCCGGGGCGGCGATCATGGAGATACCCTCGGACGCCGAGGTGTTCGATAACCTGGAATCGAGTTTTCAGTTTTTGAACTCTTAACATCTGGATCGAAAAAAGGCCGGGAGATAAACATGGGATTGCTGAACATCGAGAACGTGACCCACTGGTCGATACCGGTGAACAACCTTGAGGAATCCGAGAAGTTCTACGGCGACCTCCTAGGGTTGGAGCACGTGGGCCGTCTGGGGAACTCGCGGATGACCTGCTACAAGGTGGCCGAGCACAGCATCTTGCTTTGTGAACGGACCAACCCGGTGGACGTGGCAACGAATAAACAGGAGCAGGTCCATCATTCCTTCACCGTTAGCACAGAGACACTGAAGCAGGCCTGCAAGCTGTTCAAAGAGCACAACGTGCATATCGACCAGATAGTCCATCGCGCCCAGGGTTTCTTCACAGGCCGGGAGCTCTATTTCTTCGACCCCAGCGGCAACCGCCTGGAGTTGCGCGACCCCACCTGGAGTGCGGGCATGCCGGAGTTGACGGTTGATGAGCTGGCGGAGGGGTAGGGGTTTAGCAAGCAAGTCAGGTTCACATTCTCCGTTCGTGGTGAGCCTGTCGAACCATCTGCTCTGAGATGCCATTTCCACCGAGGCCATGACTTATGCGTGCCCTTCGACGGAGCTCAGGACGAACGGTTTGGCTGTGTGGTTGCTCCGGTTGCGCCCATCTGTCACCCCGAGCGGAGACAGCGGTCTAATCTCTTTGGTTAAATGGGGCCGCACCGCAAAACGAGATTCCTCGTCGGCCTTCGGTGCCCCTCGGATTACAGTGGTGGGCCAAGCCTTACCTAAACTTGGGCATGACCTCTTCGGCGAATAGCTTCATGGACGCCATGACCTTATCGTGCGGCATGCTGCCGAAGGCGAAGTTGGCGCCGAAGTAGCTGATGCCGTGTTGGCTCTGCAATTCGGCGATGCGTTCGACGCATTGTTCGGGCGTGCAGAAGTAGTTGTTGGCCAGTTCCGACTCGTAGCTGCGCGGTTCGTCTTGCCTGGTCTTCTTCCAAAGATCAAGGTCCATGTTGATCTCATCGCCACGTGTGATCGTGCGCCGGTAGGCGCCGATGTCCCGCACCCAAGTTATGGCCTTTTCGGGGTATTCATTGGCCTCTTTCTCATCTTCAGACAGGTACATGAAGCGGAAGAAGGGCATCTCAGCCATCCGGGACACCTTGCCGGCGGCAGCACACCGTTCGGAATAGAGGCGCATCAACGCCAACGTGTCTTCCACAGGCGTGAAATAGGTGGTTAGGACCGGCATGTCCCTTGCGACTGCAACGTCGATGCTGGCCGGGGTGCGGGAAACGGCCACATGCACCGGTGGGTGGGGTTTTTGCAAAGGACGTGGGGCTATAGTGATCCCATCCACCTGGTAATACCTGCCGTGGTACGTGAAATCTTCGGTGGTCCACAACCCCAAAATGATGTCTAGCACCTCGCGGAACCGGTCGTCCCGCGATTCGAATTCGATCTTGAAATTGCCGTATTCGTAGTCAGCTGAACCGCGTCCGACCCCTAGATTCAACCTTCCTTTGCTGAGCAAGTCCACCATAGCCGCCTCTTCGGCCAAACGGACCGGGTGATGAAAAGGCAGAACACTGACGCCGGCGCCCAGCCGAATGGTCTTGGTCTGGGCGGCGAGATGTGCAAGGATGGGCATCAACGATGGGAATATTCCATAACGGCTGGAGTGGTGCTCAGCGATCCAGAGGGATTCGAAACCCAATTCCTCGGCGTATTGGGCCTGCTCCAGGATCTCTCCATAGATCCGGCTCTGGTGGACGGTGTCCTTGTCAGCCCAAGAGCCCGGGAGAAATATGGCGAACTTCATGACGGTTTTCGGCTCCTCGTGGTTGGCGGCGGTGCCCGAGACCGGCGCGTTTGCAGCCTCGGGACAATGGCGAGTATATAGCAGGCTGGGGCGCCAGGGAATGCCGATTTGACCCCCCGCTCCATCTACTCAGGCGCCTGGGCTTCGTCCCTTCGCATCCGTGACTTCAGGCTTTTCTGGGCATCCACTTTCTTTTATTCCGTGGGCACTGGGATGGAACACGTGGCCGTGGGTTGGCTGGTGTTCGACATCACCGGGTCGCCTTTCATGGTGGGCGTTGCGGCCGCGGCCCGCATGGCCCCGTTATTCTTCCTGGGAATACTGTCCGGGGCGATGGCCGACTGGCTGGAAAGGCGCTTGTTCCTGTTATTCAGCGCTTTGGGAGGAGTAGCAGTGGCGGCGATCATGGCCACGCTACTGCTAAGCCGTGACCCTCCAGTCTGGGCGGTGGTTGTTTTAGTCGCGGCCGGAGGTTGCGTCTTAGCCTTCACACTGACCACCCGAAACGCCTACACCTACGACATCGTGGGCCCGGAGCATGCGCTAAACGGACTGTCTCTGAACCAGATGGCGATGCAGGTGGGCGGCATAGCTGGGGCGCTGGCCTCAGGGGCGTTGATCGAGCTGGTGGGGCCAGGCTGGCAATACCTGGGAGTCGCGGGCAGCTATCTGGGATCGGCGTTGATACTTCTGGTCATCGGAAGGTCCGCCAAGTCCGCGGAACCCACACGCGAGCCGGTGCTGCGGAACCTGGTTGGATACATCCGGTTCCTGCGCGAGAACCGGCTGATCTTAATCCTGATGTGCCTAACGTCAATCACGGAAGTTTTTGGGTTCTCACACATGACCATGCTGCCAGTATTCGCCAAAGAGGTGCTCCACGTCGGCCCGGCGGGCCTAGGGTACCTGACAGCGGTGAGGCAGACCGGGGGGCTGCTGGGTCTGGCGTTGCTGGCCAACCTGAGGGACTACCGCCGCAAGGGGCTGCTGATGTTCATCCTCGCGGTGGCCTTTGGCCTGGGCCTGATGGCGTTCTCGGTTTCATCGGCGCTGGTCTATTTCATCGTTGTTTTGGCGGTGGTCAACGCCTGCGCTATGTCAGTGGACACCCTCTATAAGACTCTGATGCAATCCAACGTGCCAGACGAGCAGCGAGGGCGGGCCATGGGCTCATGGGTCCTGAGTATCGGCGTCGCGCCGGTAGGGCATTTGGGGGTAGGCGGTTTGGCGACGGCCCTGGGTGCGCAGGGCGCGCTGCTGGTAAATGGAGCGGTACTGGCCGGCGTTAGCTTGGCCGCTGCCATCGGACTGCCCAAGATACGCCGGTTGGAGTAGGTCTTTCAGCCATCGGAGAGGATCCGCGCGGCGAACTTCTTCATCAGGGCGATGGCCCGGTCCGATTCTGGACCAGGGGTGTTCCCGAATAGATGGGGCATATCGGGGAAAAGCTCCAATTCGATGTCTCCACCAGCCTCCCGGTAGGCGGCGACGAATTCTTTGGTTACCGGCACCGGGAGGTTGTTGTCGGCGGTCCCTTGGACGATGAGGATGGGCGGTAGCGACGCTTTTTCTCCCCGTTTCAGAATCTGGAACGGTGAGCCTTCCTTCATGGCGTCGGTAGTCCCGAAATACCCCTCCGAAAGACCGATGATCCTCTCGTTTCCCGTTTCTTTCACGAACTGGTATCTGGCATACGGGTCAACGATGGGCCAGCCAAGCAACAGATATTTCAGGGTGGCGTCCGCATCCGAACCTGGCAGGTCGATGGTGCTGTAGGCCGGGTGATCGGCCCTCATGGCGCTGAGCAACACCGTGTGGCTGCCGCTGGACCCGCCGACGCCGCCCACGGTCTGAGGGTCGGCGTTGAAGTCGGCCGCATGGGTCTTAAGCCAGCGGGTGGCAAGGTTCACATCGGCCACCTGCGCCGGGTAGGGATGGTCCGGCGACTGCCGGAAATCAACCGCCGCGACAACGATGCCGCTCTCGGCCAGGGCCCGGTCCATGACTTCGTTGGCGGTACGGTCACCATTGGTCCAGACCCCGCCGTGAACATCGACCAACGCTGGGAAAGGCCCTGCTCCCTCTGGCTGGTAGACCCGAACGGCCAGCCCGTCTTGGTACTCCAGCTCGTGGACGCTAATCTCACATTTATTTCTTGGGTCGTATGACACCATCTGTTCGCCTACCAATCTTCGACTTATTAATGATATTCGCCAGCAACAACCGGTGAAATAATCCGGTTGCACCGGCGGTGGTTAGCGCTGGTATTTGTAGTCCTTGGAGATGCCTGCCTCCGGTACCGGGGCTGGGTTCTTGACCTGGAAGCGGTAGTTGGGGTCGAGCTTGGGCTTGGGGCCGATGGTGCCGCGCAAGACGCCGATAGCTTCCACTTCATGCTCCACCACATCTCCGGGCTCCAGGAACCGGGCTTTCTCGTAGCCTTTGCGGATGGCCTCCCTGATGGAACCGCCGCCAACCGTGCCACTGCCGATCACGTCACCGGGCACGATGCGGCTGTCTTTGGAGGCCCTTTCCACCATGTCGCCAAAGGTGAAGTAGGCGTCCGCAGCCGCGCCGTCCTTGAGCCAATGGTCTCCGTTGACCCTAACTTCGCACTTGAGTTTCAGCCGGCCGTCTTTAAGGTATGGGAGTAGTTCATCGGTGGTCACCAGCCAGGGGCCGATGGACGATGCGGTGTCTTTGCCCTTAGCCGGACCCAGGCCGAAGGCCATCTCGTCCACCTGCAAGTCCCTGGCGCTCCAGTCGTTGAAGATCATGAAGCCCGCGATGTGGTCCAATGCGGCGTCCGCCGGCACATCTCGGCCCTCTCTGCCAATCACGATGCCAATCTCGAGTTCGTAGTCGAATTGGGACGACGCGGAGGGGTAGGGAATCTGGGCGTCCGTACCGTAGATGCAAAGTGGATTGGAGAAGTAGAACACCGGCATCCGGTACCAGACCTCGTTGGGCTCGCGAGTCCCCTGGTTGCTGGCGTGTTCTTCGTAAACGATGAAGTCGCGCACTGTGGGGGGTTGGATCACCGGCGCCAGAAGCCGAACGTCCGCCAGGGGCAGTTTCTGTACGGAATCGTCTTTCGCCAAGGCGTCGCGGACCCGGTCTAACGGCGAATCACCTTGCTCTAACAGCGCGCGCACGTCGCGTAGCGGGTGGCCGCCAGCCCCCAACAGGTCGCTGACATCCACCACCTGGCCGTCTTGCAGGACGCCGCAGCGAGGTCCTTTATCCGTCTCATAAGTCAGTAGCTTCATCTGGTCTCCCGATTACTGTAGGTTCAGCCCCGCCCCAATCGTGGGGGCAGAACAGGAGGAATTACAGCACACACGCCTGCCAGGGTCAAACGAGGTCAGCTCACCGGTTTCTCGGCGAGGAAAGCAACGATGGATTCGGGCTCCATCAGCGGGTAGAGCGCGAATTCTGCGGGCACGATGTCGGACCATTCGTTGAGCAGGCGGTGCAGCGTCTCGTGAGAATCGACATCGAAAACCGCCACTACGCCGCGGCCTGCCCGCGGGTAGACCGACCGGGCGATGCCTCGCTCCAGCTTGTCCTCGATCCACGGCCAGAAATTCCTTCGGGACTCTCGGACCTCCGACGGACGGGTTGGGGCCGGCGTACTAATCACAAGGAACAGCATTTTCTTTCCTCAACACAGAATCGGAATCTCAAAGAACCCTAACTATAGGTCGGCGCGGTGGGCTCAGCGCCCAGCAGCAACTGCCCACCAAGTTCGTAGTTGGAATGCAGGCCGGAGATGTGCTGTCCGCTGACGTGCAGGTCCCTGAAGAATCTTTCCAGGCCGTTGGACCGGTGGATCGCGCCCGTGCCAGCCGCGTAGAACAGCATATCCACCACTTTGACCGACTGGCGTATGGCGTGGGCGATGGCCAGTCTGGCGTGGACCGCCTTGTCCATCAGGTCGGGTGTTTTCGCCACCTGCGATTCCCACATCGCGCCGACCGCGCTCAACACGTAGCTTCTTCCGGCTCCGATGATGGCCTCGCATTCCCCCACCGTCGTCTGAACGGTGGTGCGGTCGCGAAGTAACTTCGGCGAGGTGGTGGAGCCTGTAGTGGCGATGTCCATGAACGCGTTCATAGCGCCCCGGGCCATGCCCAGAGCGTTGGCGGCAGCCAGGGTCCAACTGCAGAGAATGGCGGTTTGCGGGTTATATAGCGGGTTCTCGTGGACCGGTGGCTCCGTGCGAACGTAGGTATGGCTGGCCGGCACGAACAGGTCGGTGAACTCAGCGTCGTTGCTGGCGGTGCCCCTCATTCCCATCGTGATCCAAGTCGTATGCACGGTCCCGTCTTCGATGGGAACGATGGCCACGCGAGTCACGGGCGCGCCGGTCTCGGTAGTGACCGGACCTTTCTCGTCCACCAGGTCGCAGTTCAAAAACAGACACTTGGCGTGGTCCACACCACTCAGGTAATTCCATCGGCCTGTCACCGTATAGCCACCGTCCACCACCGTAGCGGTGCCGCCGGACCGGGCAGATCCCGAGCCGCTTACCTCCGGCGGGTCTCCGAACAGTTCTTTGGCCGCGGCGATGGTGATACGGGAGACCGCAGCCGTGAGCGCGGTGCCGTTGAAGGAACACCAACCGGTGGAGCCGTCTACGCTGGAGATAGCCTCAACCACATGGAAAGCGGTGATGGGGTCGGACTCGGGTCCCCCAAGTGCTTTCGGCACGTACAGTCCGAATAGCCCTTTTTGGGACATGGCCTCGGCCAATTCGGGGGGAAGCTGGCATTCTGAATCTATTCGGTCCAGGTTTGCCCTTATCAATGGAAGCAGTTTTTTCGCCGACTGGAGAAGGGTTTTCGCCATTTATTTGTTCCTCTGGTGATCGGTCGTGGGTAACGGTCCGGCGTAAGCGACCTCGTTTTACGCCTGATACTGTTATTATAAAGGAGATTGGAGGTCAGCCAAAACAGTTTCCGTTCGAGTGTGATCTGTGCCGATTTGACGATCTTGGCGGCCAGAATGCCCGATTGGCCTCAAGAAAGCTTGAATGAACAATTTTAGAGATGTTACTATAGGCACTAATATTTGCTGCGCAAGCACCGAGGAGAAAACGGATGCCAGAAAACGATGTCGCCTTGATGGGTCATCTTATGCGGCGTGCCGGGTTCGGCGCTCAGTACCACGAACTTGAAGCCCGCGCGGCGAAGGGATATGAAGAGACGGTTGAAGAGCTGCTGAATCCTGATGAAACCACGCATGGGATGGACCTTGACCTAGCCGAACGTTATTTCATCGAATGGAACCACCACGTCCGATGCGTCCCTGAATACATCGCGTTTCGCATGATCAATTCGAAGAGCCAGTTGGAAGAGAAGATGATTCTCTTCTGGCACGGCATCTTATGCCATACCGACAGCAAGAACCAAAGTCAGATCGCATCGCATGCTGAGTGGGAAATGCTCCGCCGGTGCGGCATGGGCAGCTTCAAGGACCTGTTGATCGAGATCTCCAAAGACCCGGCCATGGTGTATTTCTTGGACAACTGTCTGAGCCATAAAGACGCGATCAACGAGAACTACGGACGGGAATTGTTGGAGCTATTCTCTCTGGGCGTGGGCATGGACGGCGAATTCAACTACACCGAGGACGACGTTAAAGAGTGCGCCCGGGCTTTCACCGGCTGGACCATCGCCAACGGGATGCCACCGCAGCCGTACGGCCGCTACACTTCGACGTTTGTCTACAACCCGGATGACCACGATGACGGGGAAAAGACCTTCCTGGGCCACACCGGCAATTTCAACGGCGAGGACATCATTGATATCCTCTGTAAGCAGCCGGCCACCGCGCGATTCATCTCGCGCCACATCTACGACTTCTTCGTAGCGGATGAAGCTCAGGTCCCGACTTGGATGGACACCCCGCCCCGGGACCCGGAAACCATAAAGATGCTGGAAGACGAATATTTCCGCTCCGATTACAACATTCGATCCATGCTGCGAGTCCTATTCAACTCCGACGCCTTCAAGAACGCACGTTTCGCCAGGATAAAAGGCCCGATCGAGACCGTGATCGGCACTCTACGCTTGGCTGGAGACTGGACGGCGCCAAAACCTGGTTTCGAGGCCATCTTCGAAGAGATGAAGCACATGGGGCAGGAGATTTTGAACCCACCTTCAGTCGAGGGCTGGCATACGGGCAGGGACTGGATCGACGGTGGTACGCTGGTCCGGCGGATAAACTTCATCGCTGATTACGTTGGCGATGTCAGCTATCCGGGCATCGGAGATATCGTCCAAAGGTTGGCTTCAGAAGGTCCGACCATCACGCCTGAGGGGCTGGTTGAAGGCTGCCTTCGGATGCTGGGTCACTATGAACTGACCGAGGAGAACCACCAGGAGTTGGTGAAGCACGCTCAAGACAGCGGCGTGTCAGCCACCGATTCATCGGAGTTTCCGAAGCAAGTCGCTGAGACGCTACAGATGATCGTAGCTACTAAAGAATATCTATACGCCTGACCGAACGATCAGGCGTTATCCGCCTACCGATCTGTGGGCCACGAGACGACCGCTCATACAACTAAGGAGTAAACGATGACCTCCAACAAGAAAGACCCGGTCCTGGTAGTACTTCAGATGACAGGGGCCTACGACGCCCTTAACACATTTGTCCCCTATAGCGATCCTCATTATGTGGATTACCGGGCAAATCTGCAGATCGGCCCGGACCAGGTCCTCGCCGTGGACGACAAAGTCGGTTTTCATCCCGGCATGGACCAGATCAAGAATATGTACGACCAGGGCAAAGTTGCGGTCTTGCAGGGCATAGGTTATCCAAACCCCAACCGTTCCCATTTCCGCTCCCTGGACATCTGGCACACCGCCGAGCCAGATCGAATGGCTCCCGACGGATGGTTGGGCAAAGCGATCCGTGATATCGACCCGAACAAAGAGAACATCCTCACGGCAGTGAACTTTGGCCGTGGCCTCCCTCGAGCGCTGGCCGCGCCCGGAGTTTCGGTAGCCTCGATCGGCGACATCAACAATTACGGTGTGCTGACCGGGATCCAAAGCACCGAGAAGCGGAGTGAAGCTCTGGATATCTTCGCCCGGATGTACGCTCCCATGATCGGCTCCGGCCCCGTGAGCGACTATCTTTCCCAGACCGGTCTGGACGTGCTCAAAGGAGCTGACATCCTTAAGACGGCGCCCGAGATATATTCCTCCAGCATCGAGTACGGCGGGAGCCCGCTGTCCCAGTGGCTGAAGAGCATCGCTCAGGTGCATCTCGCCGACTTCGGAACGCGCGTTTTCTACACCGGCGTAAATCCTGGAACGTTCGATACCCACGCCAACCAGAGCACCACGCTTCCCAAACTGTGGGCCGACGTATCGACTGCCATCGACGATTTCTACGAGGACCTGAAAGAGCACAACGCCAACGAGGAAGTTGTGATCTTGTTGTTCACCGAATTCGGGCGCCGCGTGCAAGAGAACGGGTCGGGTACTGACCACGGTTCCGGCGGAGTGGCCTTCGTCATCGGCGACGCGGTGAAGGGCGGCCTCTACGGGGAGTATCCTTCCCTGGAGCCGGAAAAGCTGGACTCAGGCGACCTGCAATGGAACAACGATTTCCGGGGCACCTACGCCACGTTGCTGGAACAGTGGATGGGCTTGGACGCCAATCCTATTCTTGGGGCCACCTACGAGCAGTTCGATTTCATCAAGTAATTTCTGGAAGCAACAAGCGGGCCGGCTCATGTCGGTCCGCTTTACCTATATGTGCGCTTTATGAGGAAATATGGTTACTGAGATTGCACCGATAACGTTCGGATATAGTCACACGATCGGAAGGCAAGAAAACCGGAGTGGGAACGGGTTCTTCTATCCCGTGGCGATAACCCGGGACGAAGAAGGCTTGCTATACGTGGTAAGCCGTGGCTCTGAAACCCCGGCGTTCTTCCCCTGCAAACGGGTTACCGTGCTGACGGCGGGCGAAGAATTGGTCCGAGAATTTGGCACCAAAGTTCCACCTGATGAAGCCAACTCGTCCGCCCCTGACGGGACCTTCATGTGGCCCACGTCAATCGCTCTAGACAAAGATAGCATAGCCTACGTGGCGGACGAATGGCTCAACCGTATCTCCGTGTTCGACAAGAACGGGGCCTGCACCAGCACGTGGGGGACCCTCGGAGACGCAGAGGGCGAGATTAACCACCCCTCAGGGTTGGCCTTCGATGCCGAAGATAGGCTTTATCTGGTGGACAGCGCGAACCATCGAATCCAGATATTTACTAAAGACGGCAAGTTCATATCCACGTGGGGAATCCAAGGCGCCGGTGATGGCGAGTTCAACCATCCATGGGGGATAGAGATCGACCATAACGGCGACGTGTACGTGGCCGATTGGCGAAATGACCGTATCCAAAAATTCGATCGCGAGGGCCGGTTCTTGATGAAGTTTGGCTCTTCCGGACAAGGCGATGGCGAGTTCAACCGTCCCTCTGGAATAGCGGTCGACAAAGAAGGGATCATCTACGTCACCGATTTCAAGAATGACCGTCTTCAGATATTCAACGCCGACGGCAGCTTTATCACCGAGCTCACTGGCGATGCAACCCTGTCGAAGTGGGGCAGGGAGCGTCTGGAGTTAGACCCAGGGATGATGCGGGGCAGGGACCGCGCGCAGGGTCTACAAGAGCGGGAGAGGCTGTTCAATGGGCCGATCGCCGTAGAAGTAGATGAGGAAGGCCGGATATTTGTGGTCGAAACCGCACGCCAGCGTCTCCAAGTCTATCGTAAGCAGGTTGCCAGTTTCCACGGCGGCCCGCTCTAAGTCACCAGCGGCACGATTTTAAGCCGTAAAGAGCCCCGACCTTCTGCGGAAGGTCGGGGCTCTTTTATTTAGTCATGCGAGATAGGTTCAGTCCCAGAATCACTTGTTGGGATTTCCTCCGCCTCTACCTCCGGAGTTACCACCACCACCGGAGTTTCCTCCACCAGAGTTGCCGCTGCCAGAGTTGCCGCCTCCGGAATTTCCGCCTCCAGAGTTCCCGCCTCCGCCGTTACCCTGGGTTTCACCACGGGACTAGTCCAAGCCCTAGTACGCGCCAAAGGAAGATAAATTGCCGTTTGTTATATAGGAAGCTAATGGTCGGGCTCAACTCATTCGAGATTGAATGTTCGCCAGATCCAGGGCCATCGAACACCGGTGATAGCGCCCGCGGGTGCGGTTCGGCGTAATTCGATGGTCTCATAAGTTAGATACACGGTAAAGCCGCATAGACGGTGCTCTGCCTGTTCATCTGGCCGCGTTTCGCGCGCCAGGTGCGGGGCGAAGTGCTGACGCTAAAGACGCAAGACTATGTGGCGCTGGCCAAGGTAGCCGGCGCCTCCACGCCGCGCATTCTCT
>Ga0066382_10000101_pt1 | contig 25729 bp, 22 predicted proteins | sample Knorr_S23_td_NAD_FD_71218 | JGI IMG/M metagenome (GOLD analysis project Ga0066382, IMG submission 71218) | Marine microbial communities from Southern Atlantic Ocean transect - Knorr_S23_td_NADW_ad_2500m_LV_B | ecosystem: Environmental > Aquatic > Marine > Oceanic | place: Southern Atlantic... | reverse complement strand
TCGCCGGGGAAGGGTCCACGGCGGCGGGAGGGGTCACCGGTCTTGGGCGGCTCTATCTTGATGACTTCGGCCCCTAAAGAAGCCATGAGCTTCCCGCAGAACGGCGCGGAGACCATGCTGGATATCTCCAGCACCTTCAGTCCGCCCATGGCGGTGGGGGAGGTATTTTCAGACGAGTTCATATCGATCTGGCCTGACGTTCAGATTTCGCCGTTATCGGTCCGCAGGTCCGGTTCACAAAGGAAGGATCGGAGGCATACCCTCGCTGTGTGTGACAGAGCGCAGTTGGAGGCTGCTGCCGTCGGTGAACCAGGGCACGCGCGGGTCCTTGGAGGGCAGCATGACAGTCGCCTGCCCGGGGGCGGTTACCTGGCCGCGCTGGTTCTCGGCCCAGATCTCCAGGTCCACTAGCGGCGAGCCGTTCTCGATGTGCTTTCCGATCACCTTGCCCTTCAGGTATTGGGTGTCGCCATAGACGTTGAAGCGGCGGCATTCGACCCGCAGGCGCTTCAAGAAGGCGTCATCTCCCATCCAGTTGGTGAGCAGCGTGCCCATCCAGGACACCCGCTGAGGCCCGTAATCGTAGGCGCCTGGTACTCCCACCGCCTCGGCTACCGAATCTCTCAAGTGACCGATGCCGGTGTATTCCAGTCCACCGCCCGCCTCAGGGTTGCGGAAGAAGTGGTCGGGGTGGCGCAGGGCCTCGCGGAGCAGCACGCCGTGGGCGCTGGAGCGGCCGGTGCCGACCAGGAATGCGGTCATGTCCTGCAGCGACAAGGGTCCGCGTAGGACAGTGTCTATTGAATCGCCGATATGGGTGTCTTCGTAATAGCGGGTGTGGCCACCTCTGGCCTTTTCACTGAGGACCAGTTGGTCGATCTCTTCCAGTTCTTCGGGGGTGTACTCGTGGCGCTTGGGGACATCAGAATATTTGCCCTGCTCACGAGCGGCGCGGCGCTGGTGGCGGGTGCACCATCCCACGACCCTGGAGATCATCTCGTCGCGTTGGTTGGTGTAGATCGTTTCGACAAATTGGATAACCAGGGTACCGGAGTACTCGCTGTGCTTCTCCTGAACGTCCAGCACCCTTTCGATACAGTTGATGGCGTCGCCGGGACGTATGTGGCGGAAGTTCTCCCAGTCGGCCCCAGCGAAGAACCCATGGATCCCAGGAAGGCCCCACCGGGTCCTGCCGGACCAGTGCCGCATGAAGGGCGCGCAAGGGTGGCCAATCATGGTGCCATATTTGGAGTAAGAGGCATACTCCTGGTCCCGAAATATGGGATTGCTGTCGCCGATGCCGTTCACGAAATTGATCATCGACCCCACGGAAGCGTCCCGAATGAAGTTTTCGGTGCGCAGACGGGTCCCGATCATCGCTTTGGCGTTGGCGATCATCTCGGGCGTGATCCCTTCTACCTCAGGCAGGGTCTCCATGACCCTTTGTTGTTCATCTTTTGTTGCCATTTTTACCTCTAGAGCTTTAGCTGGCAGATTAGGGCTACGCTACCAGAGAACTTCTTGTTCTTCCAGTCGGGCGATCTCTTCTTTATCGATGCCGAGAAGGCCTCCGAATATCTGCTGATTGTGCTCGCCCAGTAGCGGAGCATGGCGCCGGATGGACGGGGGCGTACGGTCTAGGTTCCACATGATGTTGTAGATGGGCTCCGTTCCCAGTGCCGGGTGGTCGATGTCGGAATAAAGGCCTCGTTCCTGGAAATGTGGGTTGAAGAGCCGGTCCTCGGCGCCCATCACCGGTATGGCAGCCACACCGTGGGACTGTAGCAATTCAGTGATGTCGCCGGCTGTCCGCTCCCGTGTCCACGTAGAGAGGTTTTCGTCCAATTCCCGGCGGTTTCCCAGCCGGGAATAGCGGCTGGCGAACTGTTCTTTTTCACACCATGAAGGGCTGCCCATAGCTGTTTTCAGTCCCTGCCACTCTTCTTCGGTACGGACGGCTATCGAAACCCAGTCATCGTCGCCTTGGCAGGGGTAGTTGCCGTAGGGCGCCATCACCGGGTCGTGATTGCCCTTGGGGCCCATTACACGGCCCGTCATCTCGTATTCCATCAAGCCCGCGCCCATGGTTGCGACCGTGGCGCGGAGCATCGAGACGTCGATGTATTGGCCGCGTCCGGTCTGTTTTTTCTGATGCAAAGCCGAGACGATGGCGAATACCGAATGCAGTGCGCCGGCGATATCTGCGTAAGCGTGCTTCAGCCCCAGCGGCCTTTCTCCTTCGTAACCCATGGTGCTGTCCAGGCCTGCCAGCGCACCGATCGACGGAGCATAGGCCCTCAGGTCCCGGAGGGGTCCGGTCTGGCCGTTGGACGAGATGGACGCCATGATGATCTCAGGCTTGATGCCCGAAATGACATCGTAACCGATCCCCAGCCGGTCCATGACGCCCGGCGAGAAATTCTCGATGACCACGTCGCAGTGGGCCACCAATGCTTTGATCAGGTCGATGGCCTCGGGTTTGGTGGTGTTCAGGGCGATGCTCAGTTTTCCACGGTTGACGTTGTGGAACAAGGGGTGCTGCTCCGGGTCCGGCTTATCGCCGATGATGGGGCGGCCCAGGCGCATGTAGTCCATGCGCTGCCGGGTCTCCACTTTCATTACCTCGGCGCCCATGTCGGCAAGGACCATGCCGGGCAACGCACCGGCCAGCACCCAGCCAAAATCCAAAACCCGGTAACCGGTGAGTGGGCCAGCCTGTGCGGTCCGGTCTTCTTGGCTCATTGCTAGATGATTCCTGTCTGGTATAGCTTGACCAGTTCTTCTTTGGTGTAGCCCAGCCAATCGCAATATATGTCCGCGTTGTGCTGACCCAGGAGCGGCGCGGGTTGCGGCGGCCTGACTTCCTGCCCGGATAGGACATAAGGAGGACCGGCGAAAGCGATAGGACCGGTGTCCGGCCGGTCGATGGCGGCAAACAGGTCAGCCAGGCTTTCGTCGTTCCGCACCTCGCCGAAATCGCGGACCGGCGCCAAAGGCAACCGGTGCTCCAATGCCAACGCCAAGAGCTCGGCTTTGGTGCGTTGCAGCAACCATTCTTCCATGTATCCATCAACCTCATCGGCGTATTCGTTGTTCATTGTCGTCCGGTTCCGGAAACGGTCTTCTTTGGCCCATTCGGGATTGCCCATGACTTCCAATAATGTGCGCCATTGGCGTCCTTCGGGAGAGCCGACGAAGATGTAGCCATCCTTGCAGCGGAGGATGCAGTTGGGATAGGGAAAATCGAGTGCGTGGTGCCCAGTCCGGCAGGTCATCCGCCATTCGTAGACGGCCATCAAGGCTTCCGGACCGTTGTAGATGCCGGACATCGCCTCGACCTCAGCGATGTCGATGTGCTGCCCGCCGCCGGCCAAAAGGGCGATCACGATGGAAGAAGCCGCGGCCATGGCGGCAAAATAGCCCACCTCAGGGGTCCCGAAAGTCAGCGGCTCACGGTCAGGACTGCCCAAGCCCTCGCAGATACCTCCTGCCGCCGCTAGGTTGATGTCGTAGGCTTTGTAGTTGCGGTACGGCCCGGTCAACCCAAATGGCGTGATCGATGCCATGACCAGTTGATCGTTGTGTGCTTTTAGGCTGTCGTAGCCAAGGCCCAACCGGTCCATCTCGGTGGGATGCAGATTGTGGACGAACACCTGCGACTGCGCCAAAAGTCCGCCCAGTATCTCTTTGCCGGTGGGCGTTTCCAGGTCGAGGGTCACTCCCTGCTTGTTGGTGTTCAGATAAAGGAATAAGCCGCTTCGTTCGTGGTGGGGCTGATCCTTGAGGAACGGGCCGTACTCACGGGCTTGGTCTCCAACGCCGGGCCGCTCGATCTTTACCACCTCGGCGCCCATGTCGGCCAATAGCTTGGCGCAGTAGGGGGCGGATGCCGACTCCCCAAGTTCCACCACGCGCAGGCCCTGGAGCACGGAATAAGTCAAGAATAATCTCCGTGGACGTTCAAGTTTGCAGAAACATCGCCCGCCTGAATGACCTAGGCGGGGCTGACGGTTTGGGATTATACAGAAAAAGGGGAAGGGGCGCTATTTGTTTTGCGGGTGGATATCGAGTGACCTTTTCGTATTTGCCCGCTTAACCCTCAAGCGCCGTCTCCCATGTGTCCTGGATGGCCTGCTCCTGGGTCCATGGCCGCATGACCGCAGCGGCACGGGCATCACGGTAGTAACGCTCCAGTGGATGGCGTTTCAGCATCGCCCGGCCACCGCAGATCCGGACTGCTTCACCAGTTAATACAACGACCGCCCGCTGCACCTGAACATGAGCGGCTCGGGCGCGCTGTATGACTTCGACTGATGGGTCCAATCGCTGCTCGGAGATGGACCGGTAGAACAGCGCCCTAGTGACTTCCAGGGTGAACAACATCTCGGCGAGAGCGGCCCCGCCCACCGGTGATTCTCCGCGGGCGCCCGGACCTCCCGGCGCCTTGCCGGTGAGGTAGGCGAGGGTATAGTCGTAGGCTGCCTGCATCAGCCCCAGAAATACCGCGGAAAAAGCTATGAAGATATGGGGCTGGCGCTGGAACAACTGCCCGAATACGCCTGGTGGGAGTATCTCAGCATCATTCGGTGCCCAAACATCTTTCAAACTCATATTCCGGCTCACCGTGGAGCGCATGCCTAAGGGGTCCCAATCGCCGGAGAACTCGACACCGGGCGCTTCTCTGGGTACTGAAAGGTACAGGGTCCGCTCCTCCCAGGTACCCTCAGCCAACAGTAGTGCAGGCGTGGCGAAATAATCCGCCGCTCCGGATGATGACACGAAGAACTTGCTCCCGTTAATAATGTAGCCGCCGTCTACGCGCTTGGCCGTGGTCCCGAAACGGCGGCCTCCGATATCAAGCTGGTCCGCACTGCCTGATTCCAACGGCTCGCTATGCGGTTGCCCATAAAAGACGCCGTGCTCCACGACTTCGCGGTATCGCCGGGCGCTCGATTCCTTATGCCGGTTACGGACCTCCGAAGGCAACTCCAGCCCATCCATCAGCGGTCCCATCATCAGCATGGTTAGGCAGTGCATGTTGAAAGTCAGTGCGGTTGAGGCATTGCCTTGGGCCAATTGCTCGGCGACCAAACAGTAGGTCTCGAAGCCCGCACCAAGTCCGCCGTGTTCTTCGGGGACACAGAGGGCCAAGAGACCTGCATTGCGGAGGTCCTGATAATCTTCGGTCGGGAATTCGGCGTCCCGGTCCAGATCGGCGGCCCGGGGGGTGAAGCGTTCTACTGCCAGTTGACGTGCCAGGTCCATTGATTCTTGCTGGCGGGGAGATGGACGAAGGTCCATGCAGTGGCCCTCCGGACGTTTTCAGTGAATATCGGGTTAGAAGAAGACGCTTAGGTTCTTGGCCAAAATGACGTTGGAATCCAGGACGACCACGCGCTTGTAGATCCTCCACCGGCCATCTTCGTTCCGCAGGTGGTCTTCGCGGCTGCCGGCGAAGATGTTCTCGTCAGTCTCATGGTGGGACCGGTAGAGGATGAAGGCGGTCTTGGACTTCAAGTCGCCGCCGGGAAGCGGCTCAATGACCAAGTTGCCCACTATGTGGCGCGTCCGTGACGGTGGGTCTTCAGACCAGGCCATGCCGGTGTCCAGGCGGTCGACCCGCATGGTCATATAGGTCTTGTCGTCCTCGACCAGCGCCAGGTCTCCCACCTCCGAGACTTCCCGGTCCAAGTCGTGCCGGCCCACATTCAGCCGGCGGGGCATGAAATAAAAGACGTCGTCGGTGAATAGGTCGAGCCATTCCCGGAACTTGCGGTCATCAAGCAGCCAAGCCTCGTTGATGTAGAACTGCATCAACTCGTGCCATAGCTCGATCTGGGAGACCCCATCTTCGAAGGTTTGCGCTGTCATAGTTACCTCATAAGGATGCCGGTGTGGCTTTGCCCCGACAATCCGACCTACCCGTCCAGCGTGGCAGTGCCCTCAAAATCGGCGGTCACAGGCTCGATGGGTATATCCGCCCAGTCCTCAGCGTTCATGAACTCTTCCCAGCGGCGGTAGAAGTTGCGCTGGTTATTCTCCGAGGTGTACCGCTCGGCCACCGTTCCCGGGAAGTCCGGGTCGGAGCCGGCCCGGCCGAGACCCATGGACAAGTCGTGAGAATATTTCCGGGCCAGCGGGGTCAGGCTGGAGCGTGTTACACCCCGCCAGTTGTCCATGTCGTCTTGCTCGAAAATCCCGGCGACCCCGTTGAAATTCCCATTCCCGATACGCAGGGCGCGCTTTATCTCGTCCGGCATGCCCTTCTCTAGGACCACGAAGTGCCAGAACTCGGTCTCTAGTGGTCCCCGTGGGTGGGCCAGGCGGAAGCCAAGAACGCCGTTGGGAAAGAGACTGTGATTGCCGAGTTGGAGTTTGCCCGCCCGGAGGCTGCCCAGGCGGCGTTCGGCCTCGGGCAGGGTCTCCCGGTAGTATTCTTCGAACAATGCCCTGTTCTCCTGGGTAACGCCGTGGGTCTGGCGGGCCTGGTCCGCGCGCTCCAAGAACCGCAGCGTAAGCGAATGGCCGTTGATGAACAGGTGTTTGTTGGGCGATTCGAACTGCTGCTCGTGGGTAGTTCGAGGTAGCCCAAAGTGTCGTCCTTGGACGATGATGGCCGACAGGTGGGTGGTGGGGACATGGTAATTATCGGAGCAGTTGTCGACCGCTGTCTTCCAGTTGATCGGCTCGATCCATTTCACCGGCCCCACGACCTCTGTGCCGGAGTCCAACCGGTTGAAGAAAACGTCTAAACCCCATCTGGCGTCACCGAGATATTCATCCAAAGACGGAGCGCCTGGATCCCACGTGGCGAACACGATACCGGCGTAGGTTTCCACACGTGCCTCCACCAGATGGAAGCTCTTTCGGTCCAGGGCCCCGTAGTAGGCTTCCTCCTCACCCGGAACGTACTCAAGGTCACCTTCGTTGGAATAGGTCCAGCCGTGATATGAGCACATGAAATTCTTTGCGTTTCCAATGTCTGCCCGGACTATTCTGTTGCCGCGGTGGCGGCACATGTTCAGGAAGGCATGGATCTTGCCCTTGTCGTCCTTGGTCAAGATCACCGGGTCCTCTCCCATATAAGTGTGGAAGAAGTCGTTCACCTCGGGGACCAGGCTATCGTGCCCGATCATCAACCAGGCCCGTCCGAAGATCTTCTCCAGCTCTTCTTGGTAGATATCGGGGTCAGAAAATATACGAGAGTCGAGTTTCCCCGTCTCGAGGTCAATCACGTTGTATTTTTTGTTGGAAACGGCCATGATTGCTCCTGATTGCTATCTATGTACGCCGTTGATTAGCCGGAATGGGTTAACGATATGGCGGACGAGGATTCTGGTCAAGGGGCGGACCGGCTACATCGAGGCTTGAAACGAACGCTCGCGCCCGAATGGAGGTCCGGCATGGCGTCTCCCTTAGAAATCACCGAAGAAGGGACTAGCAAGACCCTTCGTGCTGAAGGCATGGACGTCCACTACCACGACGTCGGGTCCGGCGATCCCATCGTTCTGCTCCACTCTTACGGTCCTGGGACCACTGGATGGATCACCTTTCATAAGATATTGCCCGCGCTGGCCCAAAAGTACCGGTGCTTAGTCATGGACCTGCCCAACTTTGGCCGGACTGGTCCGGTCGTCTATAACGAGCCGCTCCACAATCTGCAGGCCCGGACTGCCGTGGCTCTGATGGACGAGTTGGGGATCGACAAGGCCCACCTGGTCGGCAACTCCCAGGGCGGACAAACGGCGATGATCGTGGCGATGAAGAATCCTGAGCGGGTGAACAAACTGGTCTTCGGCGCCTGCCACATCAAGACCGGAGGAGACCTCTACCTGATGGGCAACCGGCCTTCAGAGGGCAGCCGGGCCACGAACGATGTGATCGCCGACCCCACCCGTGAAAACGTGCGGCGATACCTGCGGGTCCACATCGACGACGAAGCGCTGGTGACCGACGAACTGATTGACTATATCCACCAGAATTACACCGGCCATCCGGACCATGTGGCGGCTAACAAGGCTTCGGTGAGCGTGCCTTACGACCACGGGGTGGACCTGCCCAACATCAAAGCGCCTAGCCTGATCATCTGGGGGCGCTATGACCGGATGTGCGTCTTCGAGATCGGGATCGCCGCGCTGAACAACATCTATGATTCCAGATTGGTGCTGCTCAATAACTGCGGGCACTGGGCGCCCTATGAGAAGCCCGAGGAATACACGGCGCACCTGTTGAATTTCCTGGAGAATATCTAGTTTTACGAACCGATCTCCGCCAGTAATTCCTGGATCGCTATTTCGGTTTCAGCATAGGCTCCTTCGCCAATATGGGTGTATCGGACCACTCCGTCCTTGTCGATGAGGAATTCGGAGGGCCAATAGCGATTGTCGTACCGGCGCCACGTTATGAAGTCGTTGTATTGGGCCATGGTCCAAACAAGGTCATCTTTGATGGTGGCGGCAACCACGTTTTCGTAGCTTTTCTCGAATTCGAATTCAGGGCTATGTACGCCCACGATCACCAGCCCTTTGTCTGCGTACTTGGCCTGCATGTCCTTTAAGAACGGATAGGTGTTGATGCAGGTATAGGTCCAGAAATCGATCAATACAACGCTGCCGCGCAGTCCCGCCATTGTCAGCGGGCCGCCATTGATCCAGGCGTCTATGCCGCCGAATTCAGGTGCACGATCGCCTACGGTGCCGCCCACCTTGCGGTCAACGTCGGCAACCGCGGATTTGGTGGCCGACAGCGGTGGAGGCGTGGCGGTTGGCTCCTGGGTAGCTGCAGCAACGCCGTACGCAGCGGAACCAGAGCCATACGCACCAACACGTGATTCATTCGCAGCATCGCTAGAGCCGGCGGGCGGCGCTTGGGTGGCCGTCGGCACGGTCGTGGCCGCCGACTCAGAGCTACCACATGCAGCCGCCAAAACGACCGATACGGCGACTGCCGCAGCCAGGGCTAGGTTTTTGTTGAGTTGCATGATGGCCGATTCCTCATTGGTCGCAGTTGGTCCATTCGAACGGCTGCCGATGATGGCCCAGCCCTCGTAGTGATAGCCGTTGGCTAGGGGTTCGACACCGGACAGGTCTAGCTCCAGAGAAGCGCCGGCTTTCATGGCCATAGCCTCGGCTTCCTTCTTCTCTTCTTCCATGGCCATGGCTTCGGCTTCTTTCATGGCCGTAGCCTCGGCATCCTTCTTCTCTTCTTCCATGGCCATCGCTTCGGCTTCCTTCGTGGCCATAGCCTCGGCTTCTTTCTTTTCTTCGTCCATCGCCATCGCTTCGGATTCCTTCATGGCCATGGCCTCGACTTCCATCTTTTCTTCCTCCATGGCCATGGCTTCGGCTGCCATCTTCTCTTCTTCCATGGCCATGGCCTCAGCTTCCATCTTTTCATCTTCCATGGCTGCGGCCTCGGCTTCCATTCTCTCCGCCTCGATGGCGTTCTGGGCTTGGGATGTGTCGGAATCTGACCCGCAGGCGGCAACGGCCAGTAGCAACACCAGCAAGACCAAGGGGGCTACGAACAACTTCTTCCGCGTTATCCACGCTAGATGCAATCTCATATCCATTCTCCAAAAACAAAAGTTGCTTTCATGTTGGAGATGAGATGTTGCTACGGTCTTGCAAATATTACGGAATTCTTAACGCCCAATATCCGAGTTGATTTGCGGCCGCGATCTGCTTGGTCAACAAAAATAAGGGCTCCTGGTTTCAAGTCAGGAGCCCTTGTTTTATCCGAGCGTTAAGCGTTGTGCCACGCGCTTACGCTGCTATGAAAATCTGCTTGGTTAGTCCCAGGCCCGGTTGTCCACCACTTGTTCATACGTGGATCCCGGCTCGATCAATTCGGAATAACCCAGCATCCACGCGTAGGTGTCTTCGAACCGTTCCCGGGTGTAGGGCACGGGCGGGCCGTAGAGCAAGCGCCAGCCTTGAAACTCGCCGGGTTCCAACAGGCCTTGGACTTCATCCAGGAAATAGTGGGCATATTTGTGCGGGTCGGCATTGATCATTTCCGCAGCGATAGTCTCGGCACGGAACATGGCTGCCAGAGTAGGCCCGTCCAGCTCATCGCTGGCCGCCTCGCTGCGGGTTGAGTGGCTTTCCATGAGTATCCTGAACCCCTGCTTCTGCGCGACGCTGATCCATGGCTCGTAGAAGTTCCCGGCCGCCACTTCTCCCTTCCTGACTGCGTCCAGACGCTCTTGCATTGTGCCGGCGTTGGTGATTTGAATCTCTTCCTTTTTGACAAAGCCTTCCAGCATCTTCAGTGTGGTGAAGTGCGAGCCGTTGAACGGGCTCACCGCCACCGGCGTGTTCTTCAGTTGCTCCGGCTCGTAGATATGGCTATTTGGGCCGGTAATGATCGCCATCTTCGACATGGCGGCGCCAAGGGCCACGATCTTCGCCGGCCTCTGGCCGCTCGAGACCGCTTCGACGGTCCGCTTCATCACTCCCCACTCACACATGCGGTACTGGTCGACGCCACCGGTGTTGTAGATCGACTCCATGGTCCGATCAAATATATCTGATTTAAGCGCCTGCCGGTCGGCATCGGCCTGGCTGGTGCCCGGGGTGTCGAGTATCTCCAAATCAAGGCCCTCTTTTTGGAAGAGCCCTTCATCTCGAGCGACCAAAACCGCCAGGTCATGGACCGCATTCATCGCAGAAACCCGGACTTTTTTCAGACCAGCTTTAGTAGCCATATCGACTTACCCCGCAAAACTAATTGAAACACGACGACCGGTATTGTCTCATATTCAGCGTTCTGAATCGCCTAGATCCTACCTGGGTCGTACGTGGACAGAGGCCCATGGATGTTTTTATTCCTGTAGCCGAAAGGCCAAGAGGCCCGCCGCCAACAATACCATCGCGGCGCCCAACAATAATAATGCCCGCTCCGGGACCGCGATGATGCTTTCACTATCAAGGGTTAGCCGTTCACCGTTGGCCAACTCGATCTCGCCCTCGACCCTTAGAGCCCGCCGCCGGATGTTCCGTACCGGCGTACTCAACGTGCGCTGGGTCAATGTGAGGAAGAAACAACCCACCGCCAACAGGACGGCCGCCAAGTCCAAACGCGAGGCGTTGACCCAATATGAAGTAAGGACCGGGAACGCTCCCCAGGAAAACGCGAACCACAGGTCGGTGTGAAAACGGTTATCCCAAAGGCCCAGATTGTAGAAAGCCACGATCAGTCCGCCGAAGGCGACAAAGGCGAAGATCCATCTAGATTCCGAGAATCCGGCCACGATTCCTAAGGCCACTGCGCCTGCCAAGGACACCACTGCAAGGGACACCAACACGGCCGGCGGGATCTTGGTGTTCAGCGGACGGTCTTTTAATTCATCCAGGGCGTGGGACGCGATACCCACCGCCAGGAAGAACGCAAGCAGGGTGCCCAACAGCCGGTCCACGTGGACCGTTGGGGCGATGGCAGCGCCCAAGACCACATAGCTCAAGTGCCAGAGTGTATAAGGAACATGGAGCAGGTCCAGGTAACCATGCCACCATTCAGTGCCCGAAAGGGCGTAAAATGCCGGCTTCTTGCCCGTCGCCATCTGATGCCATCCTTATTGGCCGGTTTTCCCGGCCGCGTCCCCCTTGACCCCTGACATGACCACCGCTCCACCCAAGGAGAGACGGGTTACGTCTATATCTCGGATCCCAAGACGGCGCCACAACTCCGGAATATCGTCTTGGGCGTTGGAATGGTAGAGCTGGGTGATGCTAGGTCCCAGAAAATCGCCAACGTTCTTCCACCCCCTTGAAACCAGCGCCCCGGCAACGGGGAGCATTCCCCTGGTGTAGACCTGCCATAGCGCCCGCGCAACGGGATTTGGCGGCACCCCGAATTCCAATGACAGCAGCCGCCCTCCCGGTTTCAACACCCGTATGATCTCCCGCATCGTTGATTCCGCGTCGTCAACGTACCGGAGCAAGAACGTGACCGAAACAGCGTCGAAGCTGTCGCTGGCAAAAGCCAGGTCTTCAGCCCGGCCCATCACTAAAGGAACTTGGTCGGCCAGCCCCTTGCTGGAGATATTGTGTTGAGCGCGTCTGAGCATCTTGGGACTCAGGTCCACACCCACAACCCGGCATCGGTGAGATTGGGCCATCAGCATCGCCACGCCGGCGGGTCCCGTGCAAACGTCCAAGACCGTGGAATCCGGTCCGACCTGCAATCTGGAAACTAGGTCCCGTCTCCAGCGCCGGTATTGGAAAAATGAAAACAGGTCGGGCACCCAATTGTATTGGGCGGCGATCCCATCGAAGAGTTCCCGGGCATGACGATTGCGTTGGTAGTCCATCAGTCTCTGTGCGATATGGCGCGTACCCCGCCCACCGTATTCAGCTCCGTGATCCCGGGTTCAGCGCGCGCCACACCTTTTCGGGTGTCAAAGGGGTGTCGATGTGACGCACCCCGGTCTGAGATAGTGCGTCCATCACGGCGTTGGCCACGGCGGCGGGCGCGGCGAGGGTCGGCAGCTCCCCGATGCCCTTCACGCCAAGGGGGGTTAGTGGAGAAGGCGTCTCCAGAGTGTCGAGTGTGAAATCGGGCATATTGTCCGCCCGCGGCAGCGCGTAGTCCATCAGACTGCCTGCCAAGGGCTGACCTTCAGGGCTGTAAGCGATGTCTTCAAGCAACGCCTGTCCGATGCCCTGGGCCAATGCGCCATGTACCTGGCCGTCCGTCAGCATCGGATTGATGATCGTCCCCGAATCGTGGACCCCAACGTATTTCAATATCTTGATGGCCCCAGTTTCCCGGGAGACCTCCACCACCGCCACGTGCGCGCCGAAGGCGTACGGGCTTTTGGGCAAGGTGTGACTTCCCTGAAAGTCTAGGCCCGGTTCTTGGCCGGGCGGAAGGAGTTCCTCAGTGTGCGCGGCCTCCGCCAACCGGGCGAACGGAACGGTTTGTTGAGGATCGCGGCGGCTGAAAGCCAAATGGTCCTGAAGGACCACGTCCTCTTGAGGGCAATCGAGTAGATGGGCGGCGATGGCCATCAGCTTTTGCCGCGCCTCTTGCAAGACCACATGAAGCGACGTCCCGCCGGCGATCAGGCCGCGGCTGCTCCCCGTGCCGCCACCGGTGGGAAGAACGCCGGTGTCGCTGTGCAGGACTTGTACCTGCGCCGGGGTCACACCGAGGGCGTCCGCGGTGATCTGGGCAAAGGTTGTCTCCGTGCCCTGGCCATGAGGCGAAACCCCGGTGTGGACCGTCACCTCCCCTGCTTGGCTCACGATCACCCTGGCGTTTTCTGTCAGCCTGGTGACGCGGGCCCCAGATCCCTTTACCACGGTGGCCACGCCCACTCCGATCAGGGAATCGCCGTCCTTGGACTGTTGGCGGGCCCGCTCCCTCCACCTGTCGTATTCCGAGAGCTCCAGCGCCCGGTCGAAGGCAGACTCATATTCTCCGGAATCGTAGGTGATCCCGGTTGGCGTCTCGTACGGGAAGGCGCCGGGAGGAATGAAATTCCTCCTCCTAACTTCCGCCGGGTCCAGGCTGAGGTCCTGGGCAATCAGGTCGATGGTCCGTTCCATGCAGAAAGCGGCTTCCGGCCCGCCGGCCCCGCGGTAGGCCCCGGTCGGGGGTTTGTTGGTGACCACGCCTTGCACCTCAACGCTCATTGCGGGCGTCAGATAGGGTCCGGTCAGCCGGTGGCTGGTCGAGACCGGGATCGTCGGCGTTGATTGGAGGTAATAGGCGCCAAGATCGGCCACGATGCGCACCCTGATCCCCAGGATGATGCCATCGGAACTGGCTGCCGCCTCCACCTCGACACTGTGCCCGCGGCCATGGAACGCCGTCATGTTTTCTTGGCGGTTCTCGACCCATTTGATGGGCCGGCCCAAGAGTATGGCCAGGTAGGGGACCAGTACCTCCTCGGGGAACAGGCATCCTTTCTCGCCGAACCCTCCGCCCACGTCGGGCGCAACCACCCGCACCCCGCTTTCGGTCCTGCCCAAGAGCTGCACCAGGTTCTCGCGGATGTCGTGGGGGTGCTGTGTGGAGTCCCAGACGGTGAGCAAGTCTTCGCCCGAGTCATAATCGGCGATCAACCCGCGCGGCTCCATGGGGGCGGGGGCCAGGCGCTGCACTTGGTAGGTCTGCCGAACCACATGGTCAGCTTGGGCAAAGGCGGCATCGAGGTCGCCCCCCTCGCTCACCGTGCGCAGCGACACATTGCTGCCCAGGTCGGAATGGATGACGGCCGCGCCCTCTTCCATGGCCTGGTAAGGGTCTGTTACAGCCGGCAGCACCTCATAATCCACCAGGACCTGTTCCAACGCATCAGCGGCGGTGTAGGGGTCTTCCGCGATGATCAGGGCCACGGCCTGGCCGACGTAACAGACCTTGTCAGAAGCGAGGACGGGATGCCTTGGCGGAGTCAGCTCGACATCGTCGATACTGGACCTGGTCGGCATGTGTACGTCCAGGTCCTGGATGTCGGCTGCCGTGATCACCGCGACCACGCCCGGCAGGCGGTTGGCGCCGCTGACGTCAATGGAGCGGATGGTGGCGTGGGCGTGGAGGCTGCGGAGCACCACGGCGTGCAAGAGGCCCGGCAGTTTCATGTCATCCACGAACGAGCCCTGTCCGGTGAGTAATCTGTGGTCTTCAAACCTTCTGACAGGTTGTCCAACGTAGGTCATGGATGGGCCCCCTCGTGCCGATTATCTGCGCCTTATCCCCGATTACCGGAACATGATGCGTCGATCACGATGGCCCACCTACCAGGATTTCAAGACCGGCAACACTTCCTCGGCGAAGAGCTTCAGGCCCCGTTCAGCGACATCGTATGGGGTGCCGCCGAAGCGGAACGAGACGTTCAACTCGAAACTGCCAAGTAGCTTCTTGCGTTCTTCAAGTCCGCGCAAAATCTTGTCCGGCGTGCCCCAACTCGCCGCCTTCATGAAGCCTTCGACCGCTCCTTCAAGACCAGCCGCACGCGCGATCTCGGCCTTCTGTTGATAAGAGTCATAGCCCTTCACGGATTTGAAATGGTCGCCGAGAAACTCGTAGTGATGGAAATTGCTCTCCACGAATTTGCCCTGGTATTGGCGCGCCTCTTCCTCGCACTGGGCCAGGTCGGTACCGCAGATGACGAACTCGGTAAGCATCAAGTTAGGTGGCTCGGTGCCATGAAAGTCGCGGTGCAATGCCCTTCCTTGCTCGATGGCAGGCATCCGCATCTCCCAGGGACGGTCTGCAAACATGATGATATGCGCGCCCAGCCTAGCTGCGGAAACAATGGATTCTTCGCTGGCGGCCACGGCGTAGATGCGTCCGTCGAAGGAATGCTGCGGCCGGGGTCTGATCTCGACGCGGGGCTGCTTATAATACGTTCCGTCTCCCTCCATGAACCCCGTCTTCAGAGCATCCACAATCATCGGCGCAGCTTCGTCAAAACGCTCTCGGGATTCGTCCATGTTGAGGCGGAAGGCATCGAACTCGCGCCGGGCCAAGCCCCGCCCTAATCCAAGCCGGAACCGGCCGTTGCTCAGCAAGTCGAGCACGGCGGCGTTCTCCGCGACGCGCAACGGGTCGTGCCAAGGCAGGATCACCGCGGCGGTGCCAACATCGATATCCGGGTGTTTCGCCGCCAGGTGGGTCATCACATGGATGTTGTCGGGCACGAAGGAATAGTCGTTGAAGTGATGCTCGGCCGACCAGAGGCAATCGAACCCCAGATCAGCAGCGACTTCGCCAAGGCGCAGTTCCTCTTCCCACATCTGACCGTCCGAGCCTTCCTCCCAGCCATAGCTCGAGAAGATCATCATCATTCCGACATCCATGGAATCTCTCCTTAGTTCTAAATCCGGTTGTAATGATACCAATAAGACCGAGCCGCGTGGGTCTTGAGATTCCGCCGTCGATCGACTGCAGATCGCATCAGGATTTCTTTGGTACCCTATTGCCTAACCGCGCAGACCGGAGACTGTAAATGCCAGACCTAGACCTCGACATCGCATTCTGGGACTACGACCGGACCCGGCCGCTGATGGACGGGAGGGTTCGGCCCGAAGGTATCAACCCTAATATATCCGTCCTCCGTCCGCGCGAGATCTTTCCCCGTATGCTCCAGGACCGGGAATTCCATGCCGCGGAGATGTCACTGGCCTCTTACGTGATCCTAAAAGCGCGGGACAAGTGCCCCTTCGTGGCCATACCGGTGATGCTTTCGAAGATATTCCGGCACGACTGCATCTACGTTCGGCCTGACGCCGGGATCAGCGAACCGGCCGACCTGCGGGGCAAACGGGTAGGGCTTCCCCAGTACAGTTCCACCGCAGGGGTTTTCATAAAGGGGTTGGTCCAGCACGAGTATGGGGTGGGGCCGACAGAAATTTCCTGGTTCATGGGCGGCCAGGATACCCCTGCGCCCGCGCCGCTGGTCACCTTGGACCTACCCGCCGATATCCACCTGGAATTCATTCCCGAAGACAAAACATTGGAAGGGATGCTGGCCGCCGGGGAACTGGACGCACTTTTTGCCACCTACATCCCGAACCTGTTCCTGAACGACTCACCAAAGATCGCCCGCCTCTTTCCCAATTTCAAGGAAGTGGAACAGGACTACTACCGGCGGACCGGGATCTTCCCCATCATGCACACGGTGGTTGTTCGAGAGGACGTGCACCGGGAACACCCTTGGGTGGCATCGAGCCTGTACAGAGCCTTCACAGAAGCCAAGGACCTGGCGGTCAACCGGCTGTACGACACCGACGCGTTGGCCCTGACGCTGCCCTTCCTGATCGATCACATGGAGGAAACCTGGAAGATATTTGGGTCCGACTATTGGTCTTACGGTGTGGAGTCCAACCGGCCCGCTTTGGAAGCGCTCGCCCAATATGTGGTGGACCAAGGTCTAGCGCCCCGGGTGGTCAGCCCCGGGGAGTTATTCCCGGAGATTGGACTGTAGTCTACGATCGATCTCCGCCGAGTTTCTTGTAAGCCAGCGACCAGGGCTGTACGAATCAACCTAAGGACCGAACGAGACCAAGAACTTTTGTATACGGTGGTTATTTGCGTCGACCACGTACACGTGCCCCTCGTCATCGACGGCCAAGCCATATGGGTTCTGGAATTGGCCATCGTCACTTCCTTCCGTACCCCATTCGCCAATGAATTCCCCGTACTGGCTGAATACCAGTATCCGGTGGTTGCCCCAATCTGAAACAAATAACCGCCCTGCACCGTCAACGGCGACACCGATGGAGCATCGAACTCACCATCGCCTGTTCCGGAGGCCGGTTTGCCGTCCTGGCTAGCGCCTATCTGGAAGACGAACTGGCCCTGAGTCTTGTATTTAAGGACTAGGTGGTTGTCCACGTCGGCCACATATACATCGCCCTTGGCATCAACAGCGACGCCTCTAGGGGCTCTGAGTTGCCCCTTGTCTTCTCCGAAATCTCCCCACGAACCTATCGGGATACCCGCACTAGTGAAAGTTCGAATTCTTGTCTCGCGGTTCCCCACGCCACCAACCGCAATGAAAACATTTCCGTTTGGACCGGTTGCAACAGCTCGAGTGGGGTAATTCTGGTTATGGACCGCGGTAGTCGACCTATCGAAAGGGTTTATAGCGGGGTCGAAATCCGACTGCCAACGGGTCTCATACTCATCCTGCGTGAGAAAAGCTTGTAGCTGAGCGTTCCCGGTATCAGCGATATACAGATTTCCCAGCGGGTCCACGGCGACGCCGTTTGGCGAGAGAAATCTTCCTGGTGTTTTAGAATTTGTGCGCCCACCGGCCCTATTCAAAAACTCGCCGCTGCTGCCGAACGTTTGCATATCATGTAAGCCCGAGTCAATCACGTAAACTCTGCCAAGGTTATCCACCGCGATTCCTCCAGGGGAATCAAACTGTCCATCGGCGGTACCCTCACTTCCCCAGGAGAGAACATGGGAGGCCGTGACGGACCCTACAGAGGGCTCCGGAGTAGATGCGGCATCGATCACACCTTCAGCTTGCGCCGGCGCCGCGTCCACGGTTGCCGCCAGGCCTGCGGAATCACCCGGTACGTTGACGGTATAAATATCCCAGTTGGGACTGGCGTCTCTGAAGTCCTGACCTTGGAAGGTCATCGCCAGACCGGTCGGCGACCACGATGGCCGCATCTCGCTAACATCCGGGCTGTCGGTAACTTTTGCCTGGCCTGTGCCATCGATCTGGACGACATAGATGTCTGGCCTGCCCTGCGGTCCGGATTGCGACGAAAATGCGACCCGCTGGCCGTCAGGGGAGACCTCCGGATATAGGTTGTACTCTCCAAAAGAAAGGCCGTTCGTAGTCAACTGCCGTATTTCTTCACCCGTTGAACTGTCCATCAAGAAAAGGTCGAACCCGTTGCCGTTTTTCAGGCTGATGACGAACATCCCGCCATCATGCGAGAGGCTGAATCCCCGGTTGTAATCTGGGCCTTGCGTGATCGTCGAATGCGTGATCAGGGCGCGGCCGGCGGTGTCCGCTGACGCTCCCGTCAAACCTTCCAACTCCGCGATGCGGACCGTGACCTCGAAACTCTTGATGTCCTGTGACGTACGGATCCTCCACATCAAAGTTTCACCGTCTCCGGAAACAGCTAGCCCGTCTCCTCCCTAGCCGCCTGGAATCACCAGCTTCCGGACGAACGCATCATCGCCGTGATCGGGATCGGTCCGGACGAACGGCGCATATTCTGTATCGAAGGTCATGTACTCATGAAGAGAGATCCGTTCGTTGGTCATCAACTTACCGGTGTCTCCGATCCAGGCCAACTCACCGGCGATGCCGATGTCGAATCTTGGCCCGCGAGCCAAGGTTCTCAGATCCGTGCCGTTCGGAAAAACACCTCCGATCTCATAAGGCCGCCCCAGAGCCCTGAACTTGCTGGTCATGAACGCGATGATGTCTCCTCGCGGGTCCCAGGCCGGGTCCAGATCGGCGCCGAGGTCTGTCGTCAGCCGAAGCGGTTCGGAGCCTATCACCGCGATCAGGTCCCGTTGGACCGGCGGCGCGGTTGGCCGTTCCGTGGGAGATTGTGGTGATTCAGTTGCCGCGGCCGTACCGGCGTTTTCGGGGCCAGTTGCTGTGGCATTATCAGCCGTCGCGTCGTTAGCTGTCGGACTATCGGCCGTCGCGTCGTTAGCCGCCGGGTTATTGGCCGTCGGGTCATTTGACGGGCGACCGGTGGTGCTCTCGTCCGGCACTGAGCAGCCAATCACTAGAACAGCGAATATCGCGGCTACCAATACGAAAAGTTTCATATTTCTCACGAAACATCCTGTCGAGATGGGCGAAAGCGGTTATTGATTTCGGCTTGAACGAATCCTCGGAGACGAACCCCGCGCAAATATAACTGAACTATGTCGTTTCAGAGACGACAACGGTAAGTAGTGCCCTCGCGGTGAATTCGATCGGCAAGAAATTCTCTGCGGACGCCGACATGACGACGCCAGAGGGTAATAACATCCGGTGCCGAGGTTGCTTAGTTATCTGACCGCAGGAATAGGGGCCGTTTATTCCGAAGCCGCAGTTTCAAAAGTCGGCGCTGGTCTCTCCTCACCAGAGGACCTGGAAGAGTGGTTTTTCTTGGCAACCATCGCAGGCGATGTCCATTGCCGAGCCCTCGAAAGGCTCTTGAATTCGGACATGCTTGTTCTCATAGCTATTGGATCAACTGATGATGCGATCGATAGCCGGTGAGGTCCTGACGGACGCCGCCCGTAGATCAGGCGTAAGTAAGTATCTCCAAGCGATGGCCATTGGGATCGCCGAAGTAAACCGAAAGGGTCTCACCCTTTGCGCCGGTGCTTATGCCCGGACCACGCATGTTAGTTTTGTCCCTGGGGCCGTCTCCGAAGGGAATACCAGCATCCTTGATGGCCTGGAAGGACCGATCGAAATGGGCGCGGTCCAAGGCGAAGGCGTAATGAATGCCTGGGTCAGGGATCTCGTCAAAGCGCTGCAGGTCCAAAGTGAAGGAATCGTTGAGCCGGATAACGGCGAAATGGTCATTCATGCCTGCCTTTCCGTCGTACTGGAAGCCCAGTACCCGAGTATAAAACTCAACCGACTCGTCTTGGTCTTTCACCGGAACTATCGTGTGGTCCAGCGTTGCTGTCATGGCGTAACCTCTTCATTTTCACTTGGCGCGGCCGTTCCCTAGCGATGGTATCGACACCCCCAAACGCTGTCAATCACAAAAACCGGCACGCATCTCTTAGGTTTTATCGTTGATCGAGCGATCAGACTGCGCTTTTCCGGTTCAGATCGCTGCGTCCTTGGCTGCTTGGGCTGCTTCAGGGTCACTCGCTCTCAAGGCAAAATAATCGATCTTCGGCGCGAAGATGTCTAGCAACCGCCGTAACTCCGTCACCGGCGCGGGATGCTCGTCAACCCGCAAATCGACCCTGGAGAAGCTGTCCGAACCGTAGACCAGCAAAGCAGCCGAGTGGTGGGGTGTTGAATCCTGAGCTTCTCCGCCGGCTTGTTGCCCTGCTTCCAAAGCCTGGGTCAATCGCTCCTCAAGGTCCAGTTGAGGTGCTTCCAGGAACACCAAGGCCATGGCTTGGACCACCCCTTCCCCCACAAGTCCGTTGCCCATGGCGACGTAGTCCTGTCCGATGACGTGGCCGGCCCAAGGGTTGTTCATAGACCCGGTCCTGGCGGCGGCGTTGCCGTTGCGGTCAACCACCCCTAATTGGCGCCGCTCGATGTTAGGGTCGCTGGCCTCCAACTGCTGAAGAGCGCCGCTGGCTGAGTAGCCCAGGCCCAACAACCTCAAGGCGAACGGCCCCAGGCTGGGATCGGTTGACGCTTGAGTAGTGATCGCTCCGACCGAGGGCGCAACGAAAGGACACCGCGAGCCGACGGTGATGTCGCTCGTGGTGATCGCGATGCCCAACATTCCGGTCCGGGAGCACCGGGCTATGATCGAGAATGTATTGAACTCGATTCCTGGGATGGCTCCCATGGTCAGCCCCCTCATAATCTGATGCCGAAGTTTGATTTTGCCTGCCGCGACTATAGCGATTCTGTTTTGCAAACGTCTAGGGCGGTGAGAGCCAGCACCTTGGTGCATTGGACCATCTCGCTGATTATCACGCAGCTATCGTCATGGCCGCCGCTCCCTCGGAGCACGGCCGGGCCGTACAGCAAACAAGGTATGCCGGCATTCCAAAGATGGCAGGTGTCGTTGGCGGTGTAGGAGTAGGGCAACACCGCCCCGATCGCCTTGGGCGGTGTGCCGGTTACCTCCTGGTGGCAGCGGGCCACGGCTTGTATTATCTCGGAGTCACGGGGCACGTCCAAAGGGTCCATAACCAGACGGCGGCGGCCTTTGAAGAATTCCGGAGGGGGAATCTCTATCTCATACGATAGCTCGGGGTCCTCCGACTGCAGGGGGTCCAAGACCCGGCGAATGTCAGCTACGATGCCGTCCACGGTCTGGCCCGGCAGGAAGTGAACGTCGACGATGATAGTGCAGATGTCGGGTATGTACGGAGGCTCCACAAGGACGTAATCTTCGCCTAATCCGCCGATAACGCTGCCCACGTTCAACTTGGGCAGGTCCGGCATGTCTTCCCGGGGCTGATACGTAAACTCAACCCGTTGCAGTGCGTCGATAACCCCGGTCATTTTTGCCACTGCGTTGATGGTTCCTTCGAGTTGGCGGACGTGCCCGGTCACGCCGTAAGTGTGAATCGCCAAGTGGACGATGCCAGAATGGACAGTGACCAAGTTGCCGACGCCGAACGGTTCGGCAACCACCGCCATGTCGGTGCGAAGGCCGCTATCCATCAAGAATCTTGTCCCCTCGCCCCCCTGGGTCTCTCCCACCACGCATGCGACCACCAAGTCGCCCTTCAGCCGAACACCTGACTGGCGGACCGCCTCCACCGCCATGATGATGCTGGCCAGGCCACCTTTCATGTTCTGGACACCATGGCCGTACAAACGGTCTCCCTCCACAACAGGAATCCAAGGATCGCGGAGCCAGCGGCGAGTTAGAGAGTTGATGTCGGTGTGCCCGTTCAGCATCAGGCTTGGGCCGCCACCGGACCCCTCCAGGGTGGCGATCGTTTGCAACCGCCCCGGCTCTACCTCTTGAAGGTCCACTTTGTACCCTCGATCCCCGAAGAAATCCGCTAAGAAGGTGGCCACCGGAGTCTCTTCCAACTTGAAACTGGGGATCTTGATCAGTTCGCCGGCAAGATCGACGATCGCTTTTTCGTCGATCTGGTCGATGACGTGGCCTTGTGTTGGGTCCATGTTGGTGGTCCTATTCTCCCGCTTCGGTACCGCTTTGGGTCCGGTCTAATTCTCCAGATGCGGGATGACGTGTTTGCCGAACAAGCGTAGAGTCTCTGTTACTTCCCCGTTAGTCATGGGCCCGATCTGGAACAGGGGCATGATCTCATCCACGCCCGTGGGAACGTATCGTTCCAAGAATCGCAGACAGTCATCGGGGTCGCCGATGCAATATCGTCCCTCTTTGATCAGGTCCAGTGAAGAGGTCTCATCCCGCTTGGCTGTCTCCGTGGCGGCCGAACGTTGGTAGTGCCACTGGTAGTCGGTCGGCACGCTGGTTGGGTCGTGCGCCTGCCAGACCCTGTCATGGCGAAGGTCCTGTTGACGCCGGTACCAATCGAGTATCTCAGCGCCCCGCTCCTGGGCTTTTTTCCGGCTTTCAGCGCAGATCGCCAAAGTGCTGATCGAAACCCGGTCTGTGATCATTTTGCCCACGGGATCGGCATTCCGGATGCCCTCACGATAGGAATCCACTAATTGAGTCAGATGCTCCGGACCGCCGCTGGACATAGCCAGACATCCCAAACCGAGCTCACCGGCTTTTCGGAAGGTCTCTTCGCGGCTGCACCCGAGCCAGATCGGCGGGTGGGGCGATTGGACCGGTTTAGGGTGGACTTCTCTAGGCGGAATATCGAAGTATTTCCCCTGGTAGGAAAACACCCCTTCGGTCCAGGCCTTGGGGATGATCTCCAAAGCTTCATCCACCATGCCGGTGGCGTTTTCCAGGTTGACGCCAAAGGCTTCCATCTGCAAAGGGTAGCCGGAGCGCCCCACGCCGAGGTCAACCCTTCCGTTACTAAAGATGTCCAAAGTGGCCATTCGGGCGGCGATGTGCAAAGGGTGCTGCACCGGAGGCACGGCAACGGCGATGCCGAGCCTGATGCGAGAGGTCCGCTGGCTGATCGCCGCCAGCGTGACGTCCGGCGCGCTGGAGTGCGACCACTCAGTGCGGAACTGATGATCGGCCAGCCAGACGCTGTGGAAACCCAGTTCATCAGCCAAGGCCACCTGTTCCAACATCTCCCAATGGCGGTCAAAGTCGCTGGTGGATGACCACGGCCTGGGGACCTGTATCTGATAGAACATCCCAATCTGCATGAAGTTCGTCCCTTAGGTTAGTTCGATGAGGCACGGATTATACTACGGGGCAGTCAGGTCAGGCCGACCGGGTTGGCATACAATAAGTCCGATAAACGAAGAGGTGGAAAACGAATGGTTACTGTTTTAACAGAGACGAGCGCCACTGACTTAGCGGGGAGACCCGGTGGACTACACTCTAATGATGAGTTATGGCTCAGCGCATCTGATACGGCCGCGATCACAGGTTGGTCGATGAAACCGGAAGGGTTCTGCAAGGACGATGTCTGTGTGCCCACACCTTCGGGTGAGGCAGACAGGTTCGTTAAGGACGACGCCATCAATGTTTCGGCTTTTTGGGAGTTGATGGGCAAGCCGGCGGTCCGAAGCGAGGCCGCGGATGTATGGCTGCTCGGCGAGGGCGCTGATCTGCGCAACGATGCATTGCTTAGCCTCGTGGCGCCCGATTTCACCCTGCCCGATCTCGATGGCCTCCTGCATTCGTTGAGCGATTTTCGCGGGAAACGCGTCTTGTTGATCACCTGGGCGTCTTGGTGAGGATGCCGAAATGACCTGCCAGGTTGGCAGGCGATGTTTGAGACCGTAAAGAACGAAGATTTCATGATCTTGTCGGTGGCGATGGATGCTGATGTTGAAGCGGCACGGCCGTGGATCGAGGCAGTCTCACCGGATTTCATCACACTGATCGATCAAAACCACTTGCTGTCTTCGTTGTACAACATGTTCAACGTGCCTCAGGCCGTCTGGATCGACGAAACAGGGCGGGTCGTTCGCCCGGTTGAGACCGGCGGCTCCCTGGATGTTGTGAAGGAATTTGACCAAGAGATACCTGGGTACAAACCGGAGGTAGCTGAACGTGCCGCACGCGCAAAATCGGCATACATCGAAGCCGTGAAAGACTGGGCGCTGAACGGCACAGCCAGCCCGCACTTGTTCAGTCCTGATGCAGCGAGGGAGCGTGTGCCGGCAATGACCGCAGAGATCACCACGGCCCACTCAAAATTCCAGTTGGGCCAATACCTGAAACGGAACGGCCGCGCTGACGAAGCCGAGGCGATCTTTGCCGAGTGCCGGGAATTACACCCGGATTCCTGGAATATCTACCGGGAGACGACTGGGCGAACGGCAACTGGTCTCGCCGCCGGCGAAGAGTTTTGGGCTAGGGTCAAGGCCCTGGGCGACAAGCAGTATTACTTCACGATCGATATGGAAGGCATGCCCAACTGATTAGTAGGTATTACGTCTAGCCCACACCGTGGGTATCCTACGCCAGGCTGAAGCTCTTGGAAAATGATTAAATCCCAAGTGTTGATCTACGATGCCGACTGTCGCCTCTGCGCAATCCTGGTGCGGTGGTTGTCCAAAGCCGATGTCCTTCATCGAATAACCTGGACGCCTTACCAAAATTTGAAAGAGCCGCCGTCCGGATTATCGTGGGATGACCTGAAGCGTTCCGCCTATCTGGTTGGCATCGGACAAAAGCACTTTGAGGGTTTCTACGCCTTTCGCATGCTCACGGTCCGGATCCGATTGCTTACTCCGCTGGCGCCGGTATTTTGGTTTCCGGGCATGAGTGTGATTGGCGCCGCGTTATACCGGTGGGTGGCAAGAAATCGTTACCGTTTCTTCGGATGCACATGATTTCGAGAGACTTAGATATTTCCTCTTGGTAATCAAACATTTTGTCCCGATCTGCTTGGACCTGCTACAACTACGCTGACGAAGGGCGGCGGTATCCGATATATCCGCCTCAGGTGACAACTTGCTCTCGGCCCGTATCTGACGCCTTTTTGATCGTATCGATAAACCGGTGGAGTTCAACCGCGGTGTCGAACGTCGGCAGGCGGGTCTCCCCGGTCCGGATCGCCTCGGCGAACAGGGTATACAACTGCCCGACGTTGAAAGGGTCGCCGCGAGGGAAGTCGTCCGGAACATAGAAATACCGCTCAGGGAGGGTCAGGTCCTGTAATTCGTTGCTACCCTTTGCGCCTTGCACCCGTAGCATTTCACCGCGCTGGGACGAGACGCTCCCGGCGGTGACCAGCGTGCCTTCTCGGCCGTAGATCTCCATTCGGAAGCCGCTGCCGGCCCAGGGGACGGCGCCGACGCTGACCGTCGCCGCCGCGCCGCGCACGAGTTGTCCGGACACCCGGACGTTATCCGGGGAAGTGACATCTATATACTTTTGAGTGTCGGTCTCGTACATCTTCTGGACTTGCGTAGTGGCCATGCACACCACCCGCTTGAAGTCGCCCAACACGAACCGCAACGCGTCGATAACGTGCCCGTTGGCGATGGTAAGGGTGTTCGCTCCTTGGCTGA
>Ga0066382_10000088_pt1 | contig 27067 bp, 23 predicted proteins | sample Knorr_S23_td_NAD_FD_71218 | JGI IMG/M metagenome (GOLD analysis project Ga0066382, IMG submission 71218) | Marine microbial communities from Southern Atlantic Ocean transect - Knorr_S23_td_NADW_ad_2500m_LV_B | ecosystem: Environmental > Aquatic > Marine > Oceanic | place: Southern Atlantic... | reverse complement strand
GATTTCTATAGTAAAGTTAAGGACAAGTCAAAAAGAATAAAAATAATCGATGATAATGGCAGGTCTCACCTCATAATATTACCAGATAAGTGATGTAATTTATTTTATAATAGGTTTTTAAATCTTAAGAAAGGAGACAAGCTTGACCAAGAAAGAAAGGGATGGAAAAGACCCTGTAACTTCTATGCGAATAGGTCATGGAAAAAGAGATGGGGAGTTCCAATATTCAGGAATAGACGAACTCCTTAAGGTCGAAAGAAATTTAATTTTTTATAACAAATCTCTAATGAATAAGGTACTGAATTTCTCCAAAAAAAATTACTCGGTGCTTGATTTTGGGGCTGGGATTGGAACATTTTCTAACTTGTTTTATAAAACAACAGGTAATAAGCCAGATTGTTTAGAAATCGACCATGAATTATCAGAACATATACGATCAAGAGGTTTTGAATGCTTCAATAACTTAGCTGATATCAATAAAAAATATGATATGATTTTCACTTTTAATGTATTAGAACACGTACCAAACGACGGAGAAGCAATTATAAAAATCAATGATTATTTAAAACCTGGTGGAATTCTAATAATCTATGTTCCAGCATTTCAATTATTGTATTCAAATTTCGATAAACATTTAGGTCATTATAGAAGATATTCGAGGAAAGACTTAAAAGAAAAAATTACAAAAGCAAATTTTCAGATAATAGAATGTTATTACAATGATTTTTTAGGTTTTTTTGTTGGTATAATATTCAAATTAGTAAATTACAAAAAGCATCGAGCAATTAAGGAATCAACTTATAAATTTTACGACTCAATTGTATATCCCATTAGTAGCGTTTTTGATGTTTTAGGTCTAAAAAGAATTGCTGGAAAAAATCTTTTCCTATTTGCAAAAAAACTAAAATAGAACTACGACAAATAAATTGATTTAACTTTTTTGATATCTATAATTTGATTATGATGGCTCGGAGTTCAGTTCATCCTTCTGTTTTAGTAACTGGTGGCGCGGGTTTTATTGGTAGCAATTTGGTAGATTATTTACTAGAAAAAAATTGCGAAATTACTGTTCTAGATAATTTTACGACCTCCATTGTAAATCAGTTTCCAGAAAATGTGAATGTGATAGATGGCTCAATTGAAGACTTGGAAACATGCAAGAAAGCAGCCACCAACTGCGATATCGTTTTTCATTTAGCCGCAGTCTCAAGAGTTGGGCTTTCCGAAGATAATATTTCTCTTTGTTCTTCTACCAATATAATAGGTACTCAAAACATGTTAATCGCATCAGTTGACAACAATATAAAAAAATTTGTCTACTCAGGCTCATCCTCATACTATGGCAATCAAAAAACGCCCCATGTTGAAAATATGGATTCCCAATTTTTGAATTTCTACTCGTTATCTAAAGCTACAGGAGAAAAGCTTTGTGAATTTTTTAATAATAAGTATGGACTAGAGACAATTATACTTAGATATTTTAATGTTTATGGTCCAAGGCTCCCGAAAGATAGCCCCTATGGATTAGTAATCGGAAATTTTTTATCGAGAAAGAAGGAAGGAAAATCGTTAATAGTCCATGGTGATGGAAATCAAAGAAGAGACTTTGTCCATGTACATGATGTAGCAGAAGCAAATTTCATTGCTGGTCAAAGTAATATCAAATTTGGTATCTATAATATTGGTTCAGGGAACAACCATTCGATAAATGACTTAGCAAGAATGTTTAAAACTAAAATAGAGTTTTCAGGTAGAAGACCAGGAGATTCAGATATAACTCTTGCTGATATAGCTCACGCAAGAAAAGAACTTGGATGGATTCCTAAAATCACCCTACAAGAAGGTATCGCTAAACTAATTGACGGGATCTGACTTTTGATGAATTCAAATTTTGTATTTTTTGATAAAAAACGTCCTTTTGCTTATACAATACTATTTTCATTCCTATTCTCTTTATCAATTTTTATTTTTTTCTGTGATATAAGAATATTGAATCCCTCACATACGATATGGTTAATGCCTGGAGATTCAGAAGCATACTGGTTAAATTGGCTTTTTTATCAACAATCGCCTCTTTTTCAAATACCTCTTTTTGGCAACTATGCATACGGGGAAGAGCTTTCTCTCAGTATAGCACTAAACGATTCTATACCTCTGATGGCATTTTTTTTTAAAATATTTCAGAATTATATTCCTTTCGAATCTCAATATTTTGGAATATGGATTTTTTTGTGCTTTTTCTTTCAAAGTTTTTTTTCAATTAGACTTTTAAGTAAATTCTCCAATGACAATATTTTAATATTGTTTTTTTCAATCTTTTTCTTGTTGTCCCCAATACTTTTATGGCGGCTATGGGGGCACTATTCATTGATGGCACATTGGTTGATATTGGCATCATTTTATATCTACTTTAATTCTAAGTTTAATCTTTTTCATTGGATAAGTCTTTTTTTCGTTTCTTTCCTTACAAGTGCCTATATAACTTTTATGGTATTCATCATATTTGCGACCGATATTTTTAGGAGGCAAATAAGCCACGAATTATCTTTTAAAGAATTACAATTAGTTCTTATGAAGTTTTTTTCATTCAGTATTATCTCACTCTATTTGATAGGATACTTTTACGAAGGAACAAAGCTCAGTGCATCAGGTTATGGAATATACAAAGCTAATTTGTCAACATTTTTTGATTCTAATGGCCTCTGGTCGTTAATTTTTCCGGACATATTCTCACATATGGGTGAACACGAAGGATTTGCATTTTTGGGTTCTGGAGTGATTTTATTAATTGGGATAATCATTTTGATTTCACTTTTTAAAAAAGAAAAAATAATATTTTTTGATAACAATAGCCACAAATACATTTCAATTGTTGCTATAGTCTTATTTTTATTTGCGCTATCCAACAACGTCAGCGTTGGTCATTTCGATCTCATATCTATCAAATTCCCCAATTTTTTAGAAAAATTATTTGGGATATTGAGAGCTTCCGGGAGAATGGTATGGATTCTTTTTTACCTCATATATTTAATTATTTTTATAAATATTAGTAAATCAAAATATAAAAAGTCTTATAAAATAATTCTATTATGTCTAATATCATTTCAATTGTTCGATATGAACAAAGCTAGTGAATTATTCAGAAAGAAAACTGGAGACATTAATAAAAACTACAAAGAAGTTTACCTTGAAGAAAAATATAGGGCAGATGGTCTTAATCCTGACACAATTTATAATTATTGGGAACAGAATCTTTGGAATTCTCCTATGAAATCACCTGAATGGGATAGAATTGGAAAGGAGTACAAGAGAATCTCTTATGTGTATGCAAAAAATAAACCTAAAAGATATTTTCCTCTAGCTTTGTTTGCTGCGAAAAATAAAATGACAATAAATTTTGGACGCTTTTCTAGGATAAAAAAAAGCAAAAGTAAAGAAATCAACAAAAAACTTGAAGTAGAATTGTCGAGCAGGGCGTACAGGGATGATACTTTATACTATTTTGATAGTAAATCTGAGTGGTTGATTGCTTTAAAAAATAAGCGTGGCTTCGATCTCATAAAAGAAATAGATGGATTTAAAATACTGGCCCCCAAATATTATATCAATAAGTAGTTAAATTAAATACTAAAAAAAATTAAATTAATCGTTTAAAGAATTTTGATTTACAATTACCGACATGGATAGTCTTGAGATTATTATAAAAAAAAATAGAGCTATCATAAATAAGTGTATTAAGTCATATTTTTCTACTCTTAAAGAGCATTCTAGACTACGAACAGCCATGATGTATGGAGTATCAAATGGTGGAAAGAGAATGCGTCCTTTTTTGGTTATAGAACTCGGTAAATTTCTTAAAATTCCAAAAATCTCATACTTGAATCTTGCAACTGCTATTGAATTTATTCATTGTTACTCATTAATACACGATGATCTTCCACAAATGGACAATGACAATTTTAGACGGGGGAGATTAACTACCCATAAAAAATTTGACGAAGCTACCGCTATTCTTGCTGGAAGTTCTCTTTACTGTCTGGCTATTGAAATATTATCTAGTAAAAAAACTCATCCTGATTCCGATATCAGATCGGATTTATGCAGACTTATTTCAGAATATTCAGGAATCAAAGGTCTAGCGCAAGGACAATCTTTTGATATCATTTTCGAAAACAAGTACGCAAGTAAAAAACAGATTTTAAATACATACATGTTGAAAACCTCGAAATTATTTGAGATTTCTTTAATTTGTCCATTTATAATGAAGAAATCGTCCAAAAAGACTATAAATAACGCAAGAGTATACGGAAGAAATCTTGGAATTATTTATCAAATAGTTGATGATTTGTTAGATTTAGATGGAGATTTTAAAGAAATAGGAAAAACATCCGGTAAAGACAGAAAAAGTAAAAAAAATACATTGGTAGAAAAAATTGGGAGAGAAGCATCCATCCAACTTTGTTACGAACTTGCAAATGAAGCAACTTGCAGAAAAAAAATTTTTGGTTCAAAGCATTTACCCTTCAAGAATTTAATTTATAATTTGATTACTAGAAAAATATGAGAGCATCATAAATTGATGTAGCTAGCCCATTTGCTGGTGTTTTCTAGCTTAGTGCATATTGCTTCAGCTTTAAAATTGGTTTCAATGAGTTTTTTTGAATAAAGTTCAATCTCCCCTTTCCTTCCTTGAAGTTCAGGTGAAACTAAGCAGGTTTTTAAATTCAATTCTCCAATACAATTGAGAAGTTCGTTTGAAAAATGAAAATTTGTAAACGAATCGAGCCAAATCCAGTCTATTTTATCTGCGATTTTCTTTATCGTTTCTATGGATTCATATTCAGATATTCTAGCTGCAATTTTACTTACACCATTTTTTGATAAATCGACTATCATCGGGAAAGAGGAGTCTAAGAAGAAGAAGCTAGATATGTTGTTTTTTTTGATAATTTCAAGAACTTTATATTCGATTCTCTCTGATTTTATATTGAGTATTATGAATTTATGCCCATAGTATTTTAGGAAATCTTCAAATGATTCTCCTTGCTTAAAGGGATCATGAGATAATATTAGTCCTTTTTTGGAATCTCTCAGGTCAACTTCGATACCAAACTCGAAAGGGACATTGACAAGCTCTTCCACGGTATTTATTCTATGTGCAATTAATAGAGTACTCATTGAAGTCCGTCATTAATTATAATATTAAAACAAATTTTTTACATAAATTTTATGAATAGACAGCTAATTTTTTTTCTAATCATAGGAACATGTGGCGTCTTAATAGATTACGGCGTTTATTTGTTACTTCTAAATTTAATTTCAATACAAATATCAAAAACTTTAGGTTTCGTATCAGGAGCTCTCTTCAACTTTTTTATGAACAGACTTTTTACTTGGAAAGTAAAAAGTCAAGTCTCTAAAAGATTTATCAGATTCATAGTCCTATACATCTTCACTTTGATTGCTAATGTATTATCAAATGATTTTTCTCTAAATTTACTGCAATCTCAAATGTATTATATTCAAATAAGTTTTTTAATCGCCACATCTATATCGACTATACTTAATTTTCTTGGACAAAAATTTTGGGTTTTTAGATGAGTCAATACACTATCAAATCTTTAGTTCTTTTTTTAATTTCAATGAATACTCAACTGTTCGCTTTATAAATTTCAATTTAGATTTTAGACCAGTATCCCATTTCGATTTTCCATGTATTCTAGGTGGAAATTCAACATCAAACCTTGTGATTTTGAGATTATAAATTTTGGCCATGTAGAGAGAATACAAATCGAGAGAAAAATCGTCAGGTGGGTTTGACCAATGATTTAAGAAATCTCGATGAAATATATTTGGTTGGGCATTTATGTCAAATAAAATCTTATGAAAATATATTGATTCAAATAAGCTCATACCAAACGTAAAAAATTGATCGAATAGTGCCCTTGAACCTCTATTGCCTTTTACGTAGATATCTTTCGGAAATCCATCTTGCTCAATTATTTTTATTCCAACAAGAACATCCGATGGTTTACATTGAAGATCGGCATGTGTCCATCCTATGAATTCAGTTTTGCAATTCTTGAGTCCCGTAACAATTCCATTTCCGTATCCGATATTCCGTTCAATGTGAATTGACTCTAGAAAAAGAGTTTCATCACAAAATTTTTTTATAACTTCTTTTGAACCATCATTTGACCCATTATCAACAAGCATAATTTTCACATTTGAATTTAGATTTAATTTGCTAAATCTACTAATTAATTCGGGAATATTCTCCCGTTCATTGAAGCATGGAATTACAATTGTAAAATTCACGAGTGTTTCTGTTCCCATTTAGAATTAACGAATTTTCCTATTTCGTCCTTATTGTAATATATATCTTTTTTTATTAGATATTCATGATCTATAGCTTTATGGAAATATGATTGCCAATACAAAAATGTCCTATACTCATCAGGTGTACCAAGAGAGATGTGGTGATCTATCTTGAAATCATACACATTCATGTTTTGTCTAACTAAATACTCGCACATGGAATCAATGTAATACTCGTTGTTGACCTTGATTTTGTTTTCCTTTAATCCTTTAAGGGCTTTAAAAAACAAACCGACACTTCTGAAGTAGAAAATTCCTATTATTACTGATCCAGTTTTATCCTTAAAGGGTTTTTTAACAGCAACATCTAGAACTCTATTGGAATTATCGGAATTAACCCATCCGAACATTTCTGGGTTAGTTAGAGCCTTGTTGTTAGGAACAGAAGTGAAAACTATAGAGTCTATACTCTTGTCTTGCACCAATGATTGCAATTTAAGGCTATCAAACAATACAATATTGTCAGAAGAGGCTACCAAGCACTCTTTGTTCTTATCGACACCTTTCAATGCAATTTCACAAGTAGAAGCTTGACCTTCGGTTAAATCCCCAACATCTACGATATTAAACTTGGAGAAATATTCATTTTGAAATAAGTCCAAATCAATATTTTCAAAAATTTCTCTACGAATAGCCAGATAATTTTCTTTACATTCGGGCAAACAGGCTGAAGCTTGATATATCATGGGAAAACCCGAGACATCCGTAAGAATTTTAGGTTTTTCGAAATTCTCATCTTGAAATCTTTTTCCCTCTCCAGCTGCAGGAATTAATTTTACACAGTTTAAATATTCCTTTTTAGATTTCTTTTTGCATATTTTCGAAAATATCTCCGACCATCTAATGTAATCTTCTAGATCTTCTGGTGCCCCCCATTGCAACATATGCTCAATCTCAAAGATGGAAACTTTATATCCTTCTTCTGCCATTAGTTTATATGCCATACTCACATAGTACTCATCATTAATTTTGATATCTTTTTTGATAAGTAAATCAAAAAAATGCTTCATCATCCGACCAGATGAAAAATAATATGTTCCATTTGAAGCATATTCATTCATCTTATTTTCTGTAAAAGGTTTTTTTTCTTGAATATTAATTAACCATTGTTCTGATTCTTTAATAAAAGCATAATTGGGATTTTTTAGCATGTGAGGATGGAATCCTTTATATGCAACTACTGCTCCATCTGCTGATCTTTTTCTTGTATGAGACAGAAAGGATTTATAGTCCCAGAAAGTTCCAAAATCGCAATAATTTACGATTGTTTCGTCTGCATCATCTATCAAATCAAATATTTGTTGAACGGCAAATACCGGGCCCTTCTTGTGTTTTGGTATTTTATATAGTTGACATTTTGGCGCAATCCTTTCTAGTAAATTCAAGAGGTTTTGATTAGTGGAATCTTCCGTATTGCAAATAAAAATAAAATTTTCTTCGCCGGGAAAAAGTGCCACAATATGTTCGAGTATAGGTTTACCATCAACTTCAATTAAGTATTTGGGTACTTTATAACCTTTGTCGATGAATCTTTTTCCAATTCCCGACATTGGAACAATAATTTGCATTAAATTTTTTTCCTGTATTCCTCAGCATCCCAATTTTTTAAAAACATAGTTTCTTTATTAGTTAGTCTGACCAAAGATTTGTCGGGATTTCGTAATAATATCTCCAAATGGGCTCTAAGGACATCTTCAATCTCCCTAGCCTTAGAAAGATTTCTAGCCAATATAAATATAACATCATTGATTGTTATTATTCTAGGAAAAGTATGTTCTCTTGCATAATGATAAAGTAGCTCCCGGCAAGGGTCTGCTGTCTGAGCAATAAATATTCCTTCATCGCAATACACTACTTTGTCAGGAAAGAATGATATATTTCTTTTTCTACGAAATTGTTTTTTGTCATTTATGTAGTTTGATAACTTCATATCGGATTTATATACAAGTCCAATTGGGCCCGATGGTTCTTGAGTATTTATTGTTGCAAATATACTCCATTGATATGAATCCATCTCCTTAGCACGATTATCAGAACCTTCGTCAGCAATATTTAGAAACTTGTTCGCTCTATCCAGAACTGCATCTTGCAAAAATCTTACTTCATTAATATTATCAGAATGGACAATAAGGCCATGATTTAATAAAAAAATTATTTTTGGTCTAAATTTATTTCTTTTTTCATAAGATTCCATTTGTTTGTATATTTCTTGCGCAAGTAATACTCCGGGATTCTTATATTTTATTATTAAGCAAGGGGTATCCGTGAGGATTGATTGAATATTTTTCCTTGCATTTTTATTTGTAATTATAGATAAAATAGAAGTAGGGTGTGTATGGAGTACAAAATCATCCAAAAAGACGTGCATAGACGTTTCTATAGAGGGGACTTTGGAAGTGATAGTATTTTTAGCAATTTTTCTTTCCATTCTTTTTTGAAAACTATCATAATCTGATGATTTAATTTTGAAAACACTTAATAAGCCGTTTAAATCGATCTCTGCGAATTGGTCCATGGAAGAAACATCGGAAAGTTGAATTCCTGAAGATTTAATGAACATTTTTCCATCATATTTTCCGGATATATTTCCACCACCAGACTGGACTACGTTTGGCATTGCCCCATAAAACTTTGAAACAAGGCACATACCTCTAATAAATTCATCAAGACGAACTTGGTCGCTCATAAGGTCTGATGATATCAAAAAAGTATTAACTTTTCCAATTTAATTAATAAAATAACTTCCACTATCACTCATAACAAAGTAGAATTTAAATAAAAAAATGAATCCGTTATTTATTTTTGTATTATCTTTAAAAGTTTTAGTTCTTCTAGTCTTTAGCTCCGATTACAAGGAAGAATTTTTTATTCCATTTATCGAAATATTTCTCAATATCAAAGACAACCCCTGGCAATATGTTTACGAAAATTCATTGAATGTAGAATTTCCTTATCATACATTGATGTTGTATGCACACGGAATTTCTTATTATCCTGCCAAATTAATCGCCAACAATAGTTTTTTAGTCTCTAACCTTTTTTTTAAACTCCCGATATTAATTAGTGATCTAATTATCCTTAAATATTTAAATAATCTTTTTCCAGATAGGAAGAAAGAGGTTTTTCTGTATTATTTTTGTTCACCAATAATAATTTACGCTTGTTATATCCATTCTCAACTTGACTTATTCCCCATGATGCTTTTATTTGTATCTATTTATTATTTAAAGAAAGAAAAACTTCTTAATTCCGCAATTCTCATAGGGCTAGCTTGTGGGACGAAATTAAATGTCATAGTTGCTCTGCCCCTTATAATTCTTTATTTATACAAAAATTATAAGACTAAAGCTACAATTCAATATTCTTTAATTGTAGTTGCACTTTATTTACTAGTTAATACACCTTTCTTATTTTCTTCCGGTTTTACCAATATGGTTTTGTTCAATCAGCCACAATCCCTTTTCTTCTCTCTTGCAATACAATTCAATCAAGAGCTACAAATCTTTGTAACATTATTTCTACTTCTGTCAATATATCTAAGATTTGCATACTACAAGAAGGTCAATCTAGATTTACTCGATAGTTACTTAGCTTTGTCTTTTGCGTTATTGGTTTTTACAATATCGCCAAGACCTGGTTGGTATGTATGGATAGTACCATTAATTTCTTTGCTGGCTTTAAGGTACCTTCACAAGAGCTCAAGACTTAATACCGGCTACAAGAACGTATTCCTTGCGTTGAATATATTTTATCTTCTACATTTTGTTTTCTTTCACACCAATAGAGACATGACAGATGTTATATTTTTGGGAAACGCTCTTGATTTAAAACTCGAAGTACCGATATTAAAAAATATAACTTTCACTTTTCTTGAAGTCTCATTGTTATCATTAATGTACATAATTTACTCAGAAGGAGTTAGAAGCAATAAGACATATAACAGAAATGATAATTTTCTTCTTTGTATAGCTGGCGATAGTGGTTCAGGTAAAACCTATTTACTTGAACTTCTAAGAAATCTTATCCGGAAAAGAGGAGTGTATCTGGAAGGAGATTCCGAACATAAATGGGAAAGAGATGATTTTAATTGGAATAAAATAACTCATCTTAATCCCAAAGGAAATTATCTGTACTTGCAAAGTGAAAATTTAAAAAAACTTAAATCTGGTCTGTCAATACAAAGGAGAGAATATGATCATAAAGTTGGAAAGTTCACAAACGAAAAAACAACTAATCCTGAAGATTTTATTGTAATAGCAGGATTGCATTCGTTTTACTTGCCCAAGACAAGGAGCATAACAGATTTGACAATTTTTCTTGATATACCAGACGAAATAAAGCATTCGTGGAAACTCAAAAGAGATGTTGAAGAAAGAAACCATAGCCAAGAAGAAATTGTTAAGAAAATTGTGCAGAGAGCTGAGGACTTTAAATCCTTTATAGAAGTTCAAAGGAGTCACTCTGATATTGTTATCGGGTACACAGAAGATGGTTCGACAGAATTAAGTTCCATGCATTTAGAGGTTAACTCATCAATAGATTTGGAACACTTGCTTGATAGTCTTAATACGGAGTTAGGGGACTTGGCCTGGGATTACAATGACGATCTAACTAGATTAAAAATCAATATTAAGAATACAAATTTAAGTTCAGAAAAGGCCTTTCATATAATGAAACAAGTGATTCCCAATTTTGAAGAAATAATTCCAGCCGATTTACAAATAGGGAAAGATTTAGATGCCATATTATCACTATTTATTGTAAAATCGGTCTCTTCGAAAATGATTGATAAATCTGAAAGTATGGTATGAAGCCCTCAATTAAAGCAATAATATTTGATATAGATGGAGTTTTAGTTCCTGGAGATAAATGGCACAAGGAAGCGTTTATCAGAGTCCTTAAGAAATACAAGATATCGATTTCAGATGATTTTTACAACAATAAACTTGGTAGTTTGCCAACAATATCAAAGCTACATATACTAGAAGAAACTCACAATTTTAATCCAAAATTTATTGAAGAGGCAAATTCCCAAAAACAAAAAATCACCAAACGGATACTTAGAGAAAGGACAAAAAAGAGTTCTAGATTAATCAAATTATTTAGGAAACTTAAGTCCATGCAATACAGGTTGGCTTGCTGCTCAAATAGTAGAACGAAGACGGTTGATTACGTGTTAAAAAAATTGGGACTGATGGGTGAAATTGAATTTTATTTGACGGGAGAGGAATTTAATCCAAAACCTGATCCATCAATGTTGATAGAAGCCATCAATAAATTCAACTTAAAGCCATTTGAAGTATTAATTTTGGAAGACTCAAAAGAAGGCATAAAGGCGGTTAAAAAATCTAATGCAAATTTACTCACAATAAGAAATCCCAAAGAAACGAATTTAAAGAATATAATTAACTCTATTAAGAAATTGAAATAGAATGAAATATTTAAAATTATTAATATATGAAAACAAAAGATTTGTCCCCCTTTGTATCATTTTGGGGATAATTTCGGTTTGTTCATTTGGAACTTTCTATTACGCAACATTAGACGATACAATATATAGGGCAATTGCTGAAGGAGATTTTAACCAATATATAGGTCACGATAATCATGTCAATTTTTCATCTTACATATATATAAATTTTTTAATTTACCTCATGTCTACATTTAAGCTCACTTATGCTTGGGACCTTGTATCATATTTAATACTTACGGTAAACATCTTATTTATCCTTTATTTAATTTCTAAAATAGATGATATCTACACTAAATCTATTTTCTTGGTTTTAATTGTATTACACTTCCCTTTGTATTTCGTTGCTTTTCATCTAACTAAACTTTCTGGTTTGCTACTTGTCTCTTATTTCATTTTTTTTGCCTTCCAACTATTTTTAAATAAAGAAAAAAAATCCAGAATTTTTATTCTGGTCACGGTTTTTTTGTTTACAATATTAATTTCATCGCTCTTAAGATTAAAAGCTCAATTACTATTCATACCAATTGTGTTCTTCTCTCTAGTACCAGTAATCTTTTTGACAAAAAATAAGAGATTTAATTTAATATTTTTTATAGGATCAATATTAATTATTGTATTGATTTCCTCTCAACTTTGGAATTTAAATGTTAATCACTATGCTAAATCCCCATTATGGAAGAATTTCTATGAATACAATGATATTAGATATCAATTAATGGAATACAACACCCTTAGAGATACAAGAAAATACAGAGAAATTCTTCCACATTTAGTAAGTAAGTTGCCCAATGATAAAAAACTAAGGGAGAGATTTCTTTTAGAAAATTATCAGTACTACAGATTAGATTACTATGACAGTAACGAATTGTTTAAAGAAATAAGAAAATATATTCCTCATTTTGATTTGAATACTTACCCAGCTTTTGTAGATTCGTTCTCATATAATGAGAGTAGAGGATTACTTGCTGCAATGGCACAAGACCTTAAGCGTGAACAAGTTTCATCTAATCCTAAAGTTTTCAAAAGAGAGATAAAAAAATACTCTTATTTGAAGAACATAGATAATGAATTCAAAAAAGCTGATCTCTCATTTAATGATTATGTAATAATGGAACATTGGTGGTTGTTTGATAATGAAGTTTTTACTCTAGACAGAATCAAACTTGTTGCTGAGAATCTTGACCTTACTAAATTGCCTAATATTAGTCTCGAAAGAATCAAGTATTCTATGAAATACTTTTTTCATATTTTCAATGACATTTTTAATCATAGAACTCTTAATTTCATATCTCTCTGTGGAGTTTTAGTTTTAGGCCTCATGCAAGCTCTTAGATACAATAATAGAAAATTCTTCTTCTATTCCACTTATCTCTGTTTTTTGATAATTTTTTACAATATCTTCATGGAGAATTCCGTAAAAAATCTACCAAACTGGGTTATGTTCCCAATTTTTACCTATTTATATGTACTTATATTAATTGTTCCTTTTTTCTTCTCAAAAAAGAAATATGTTGTACTCTCCAATTCTTCAAAACAAGGATTTTATTTCTTATTTTTAATATTTTTTATTTTAAACCTGTTATCTTATAGCAATGTTTTTAACACAAGCAAGAAAATCAATCAATACAAATATCAGATTACAAATGGGTTTTATGAACGTTCGGAATATCTCAAAGATAAAATAATTGTCCATGTTGGTGGGGCAATCCCGAGTAATTCTTGGTGTTACCCATTCCAAGAATGTGATCTTAGAAAGAAATATAGAATCATAGGTCTTGGTTGGGTAAGTCAAATGGGTCATGATACTGTTTTTAAGAAAAAAAATTCAATTAACAATCTAGCCGTAGATCTTGTTGACAATGAAAAAATATTATTGGCGATTGATCTTTATGGCCAACTTGAAAGAAGATTAATTGAATATTACAAAACACATCATCAATGTAATATTTATTTCGAAAGAGACATAGACATAGTGAGTGAATTGTTCGAACAAAGGATTGAGCTTCACTGGTCAAACACTCATATACCAATAGATTACGGAACATTATTTCCACGCAAGAAAAGTATATCCTTTTATAAAATTAAATCGGATTATGGTAAAGGGTGTAAGGCAGGTGTTGCTAAAGAAACGCCACAAAAATATATATTCAACTAGGGCTTAGGAGCCAAGACTCTAAATCCATCAAATATGCCAACAAGATTCTTTTCTGTTTTATTTTTTTTCACTAATTCCCAAATAATATCATCATTAATTATGTAAATCGTTTCTTTGGATAAAATATTATCTTGAAGCTCTTCAAGTAATTCTCTATTAAGAATATCTTCGGTTGTGTGGTTTACTCTAGAAAAGTAACCAAAATTTGTCGACATTTTATTGGTCGAAGCAAAATAAGCAAGTTTTATATAATCCCTAGGTTTATTTTTAATTGGGTACATCCTTATCTTGTTATATTCAAATTTCAAACTTTGCCACATTGGATCTTTTAATTTTATCTTATCAAGTCCACCGTCAAATTCTTTATACATGGGAATCGATCTTAATTCATTTTGATTGATTTTAATTATCTTTGAACTATCAATAATTTGAAATAATAGAAAAAAGGGTAAGGTGATATAAAGAATTTTAGGTCTCAAACACTCGCTTAATCTTGTAAGTGTGAAAAAAATTATTAAGTAATAGAGAACCCAATTAAACCTTCCAGATGCTCTAAAAACTTCAGCTAATGGTTCGAAAATTCCAGGTACGGTATATTCAATTATTTTTGTACTACCTAAATAAATATTACTAGACAGGGAATACAAAAAGAGCAAAATGGCAAGAATTAAAATGGGCATATGTCCTTGGCGTTGTTTAAAAAAATTAGAAGCTTTTTTTAAATTGATTAATATTAGAATCAAAAAAATCACAATAGAAATTCCCAAAAAGGAAAATCCTTCTACTTCTTTCATCTCCCCTCTCCATGATGCAAAATCTACAAATGGATCCAAAATAGCATTCGCAACAATTGAATAAGTTGAAATCGCATCAGATCCAATCTGAAAACCAATTGGCGATAAGGGATTGAAAAAAGCAAGTAGACTTGTTCCGTATATATCAAAACCACCTTCTTTTATACCCTTTCCGATCGAGAATAAACCGAACAAGTAAGCACTCAGTATTAGTAATACTAAAGTAAAGACAAAATTGTATATATGATTCAGGTTGTAATTGTTTTTCGTTGAGTATCCCTTGAAAACAGAAGCAATAAAAATACATAAAACCATAGCAGCTAAGTATCCATTGATAAGTAATGATCCTATTAGTAAGATATTCCATTTTAAATAGCTCGAGTTATCTTTATAGTACAAATAAAGGGCAGCAACTATAACCCAATGGGACCCTACCGCCTGCTGAAAAAAAATTCGAGAAATAAAAAGTGGTGAAATAGCAAAAAATATTGAAAACAATAAAGACAATTTATTGTTTTTGACAAATAAATTTATAAGTTTTGTAGAAAAATAAATCATTAAAAAGAATGAGAGTAGAATCCATATCCCAAAATATTGAAAGTCAACTGCTAGAAATTCACTAACAGATCTGAAGAAAATAGCGGCAAGAGGGATAGAATCTGTATGGAAGATACTTAAATTGAGACCTTCCCCATATTGTGGATTTGCAAAGAGAGGAAATTGTAAAACTCCGGTGTTTCTGAAGAATTCCCAAGAAATCCAGTGGGTTTGTATATCATTTGTTACAGTAGATTTCAGAAACCAAGAAAAATTTTCGGGGTCAATTATTTCATAATTAAAAAACGAGTAAACCAAAAAACATGACAAAGATATCAATATTTGTATAATTAGGGATTTAGTAAAGACAAATTTTTTCAAAAATTTCATTTAGAACTCTTAAGAAAAATATAAAGTATGTTATTAATTATATTACCATTAAATTATCATAATGAATTTGTATCCAAAAAATCTCAACAATGTCCTAATACTATCTTTATTTATCTCATTTACCATTTTGCTTCTCTTCTCGTTTGGGAGAAATTATGGTGTACATGAAGATGAAGGCGCACTTTTATACTATCTCTCTCAAGGTTATAGCGATGTAACCTTTAACGCTTTTCATATTTTGCCGAATCTTATTGGGAAATTATTCAATCATTCAATTCTTGGGTACAGAATATTAAATCTAGTCTTATTATTAATTTGTGCAAAATATGCTACATGCAAGATTTATTCCTTTGTAAACAATAAAGAAAAGAGCTCTAAACTAGATACAGTTTGTAATTTTTTAGTTGTTGGGCTTTTTACTCTTTTTTTCTACTGTTATATACCAACAATTTCGTACAATAGTACGATAACACTTGCAATATTTTTATGGATCGGATCTTTTTGTTCACTCATGAATTCCAAAAATTTGGACAAAAAAAACAAATCTGATTTAGTAATTTTCTCGCTATCAATATTTATGGCTCTTTCATCCAGGATCTTCTTTGGCATATCATTAATACTGCTTTCATTATTAATCAGTATTTTTTTGTCCTTAGAAAAGCAGAGTAGAATTAAAATCAATCTATGGGTACTTGTCTCTCTATTGATATCTTCAATTTTATTCTATTGTTTAATTAGTTTTGGCAACCTAATCTACCTTAGTAAAATTTCTAGTAGTTTTGCTCTAAGCTCTCATACTGATCTAGTAAGTTCTTATGTAAGTTTCTTGAATAAATATTTTAATAAAATCTTCCCTGTAAAAATTTTTCTAGCATCTCTCTTAGTCTTTGTTGTTCATCTATTTCTAAAATTTAATACATCAATAAAAAAAAATAGGTTTTTGCTTCTTTTCCATTCAATACAATATTTATCGATAATAATTATTTTCTTCTTATCATTCAAAAAAATAATTAAAGAACTTGGTGATTTTTATGTAATCTCCGGAGCACCTTCAAGTATGAGTAGCCAAATATTGTTAAATATATTCTCTTTGATTTTAATATTCAATCTAATATACATCTTGTATCAATTAATTCTCTACTTACAATCAAATGAATTAGAGATTCGAGATTTGGCTCTTAAGAAATTTCTGCTAACACTTATAATAGTTCTTGCAGTCCTATCTTCACCTGTAGGAACCAATAGTAATCTTTTAGTTTTTTCAGCACTTTCAATCGGCCCTTTTTCCTTGCCTCTGGTTAATTTCTTTAGAAATACCTCGTTGAAATTTAAGTTTAAATATTTTTTTGAATTAGCATTGATATTTTTAATCGCAAGTAGCTTGTTAATAATCATCTATAAAGAACAAATTTTGCACTACAGAAGAAATGCAGAATACAAAGAGCAAACACATCATTCTATATCAAGCAGTAAATTGAAAAATATTTTAATTGAACAAAGGGTCGCGGACAATATAGATGCCATCAATGTTTATTTAGAAGAAATTGGTTTTAATTACGAATCAGATAGATTAATTTCTTATCCCGATATGCCAGGGTATATCGCTGCTACTAATGCCAAAACATATGGCCCAGTATGGTTTTTTGGCGAATTTTCTGACGTAAAAGAAATGCATAAGATTGATATACGAAATTGTTCGGAACTAATAAATGAAGTGGATGATAAGACTAAATACCTATATGTAATTTTGGGAGGTGAATTTTCATCTGGATTCAATGGCTGCTTTAATGTCAAATTCAAAAAAGCATCAAATTTCAAAGAACGATACATAGGTGATGATTATAATTATTTCAATAAGAGGTATATGAAGTTACGAATTTTGGGCCCATATGGAATAATTCGGTAACCATAATCTTAATAGATAGAAACTAATGTTTGAATTTTAAATTAAAAAGGGTCTTCACATAAGAAAAAAAATAAACGAGCGGCTCTCTTCTTGATTCATAGTTAATTCTTTTTCTAAAATTCCCAGGAGTTTCATGTATTGTAATATGCTTATTAGATTTTACTAATTTATAGATTATTTCTTGAATAATGTCAATATCATTTGAAACAAGATTTAATTTTTTCAGATTACTAGATTTGTACGCCTTAAAGCTGTTTGAAATATCTGTACACTTTATTTGAAACAAGACTCTGCAGAGCCAATTAAGAAACAGAGATCCTAGTTCTTTAATATAAGAATTTTGACTATTGGCCTCAGAAATGTATCTAGAACTTACAGCAATATCGCATTTTTGAATCATTTCCATCAATTTTAATATTTCAACTGGGTCATGTGATCCATCAGCATCCATAAAAATAATTACTTCACTCTTTGCATAATTTATTCCCGTTCTCACTGCATCACCGTACCTATCTCCACCAATTCGATTTACATAAGTTACATCAAGCTCATGGCACAACGACATTGTATTCTTATTTTCATCCACTCTATCAATGATTATTAGTTCGTGTTCATAATTTACATTTTTCAGCGAATCTAAAATTTCTGGTATTAATATTTTTAAATTCTCGTATTCATTATAGCTAGGAATTAGAATTGAAAATCTCATTATTTATATCTTATCCAATCTAGAGTTAAATCAATACCTTCATCAATAGAGATTGTAGGTTCCCAGGCTGTTGAATTATAAATTTTATCTATTTTCGAAATGTAAACCTTTTGATCATTCTTTCTCATGGAATTAATTCTGTATTGAATTTTGTTTCCAGTTTTTTCTTCCAAAACATCAAATAGTTCAAGTAGAGAAATGCTGTTATTTGGGCCACCGCCTATATTAAAAGCTTCACCTTTGAGGGCATCAAAATCTTTTATCGCCATATAATAAAGTCGCACAACATCATCAGAAAAAAGTATATCTCTCGTCTGTTTTCCGACTCCATATATATCAATTAGGTTCTTTTCCTTTTTTGAAAATTTCTCACAAAAAAAGCCTACCCATCCTTGATCACTAGTTGCAAACTGCCTGCTACCAAACATCGTGGAATGCCTAAAGGCTGTTAAATTTAAATCGTAAGAACTGCAATAATCTAAGAAATATTGATCAGCGGATCCTTTGGAGCAGCCGTAAGGAGTAGAAAAATCAATCTTAATGGTTTCAGGAAAGCCATCTACAAATTCTACCGCTTGGTATCTTTTTTCCTTTTCAACAATATTCATATAATTTAAATCCCCGTAGATTTTATTGGAGGATGCAAAAATTGACTTACATTCATTATTGAGTAATCGTATGCATTCAAGAACATTTAAAGTTCCAATAACGTTTATCTTAAAATCAAGGATGGGGTCATCCAAGGAAGTCGTCATTGCTGTTTGACCAGCCAAGTGAAAGACAACATCGGGAGATACTTTTTTAAAGACTTGATACAATGAATCATAGTCAACAATATCGCACTCGAAGAAATCGAATTTCCCAATATTTTTTAACCATTTGAAATTAGTTCTTGAACCTTCTCTGTAGAAATTATCAACAACAATTACATCGAAATTATTATTAATTCCATAGCTTGCCAGATTAGATCCTAAGAAACCACAGCCTCCGGTAATAAGTATTTTCATTTATTCATAACCCGTTTTCCGACAAATCGACAACTCGCTTTAAACCTTTATCTAAAGATACTTTTGGTTCCCAATTTAACCAAGAGGGATTTTTATTTAAATCAAACTCTTCAATTAGCAATAAATTGATATCACTATAATCCGTACCAAGCGATACGATTTTGCATTTAGAATTTGTTAATTTTTTTATTTTTTTTGTTAATTCGAGAAGAGTAAAAAATCTTTTTGAAGCCACAAAACATTCCAGATAATTTTTTTTTATTTTATTACTAGAATTAAGTAAGTGCTCTATGAAACTAATAAAATCATTTATATAAATAAAATTTCTAATTAATTGAGAATTGTATAAAATCAGAGATTCTTTCTTTCCAATCATTTTAGAAACTATTTTATTGATAAACTTATGCAACTTGTCTCTCGGACCATAAACTATATCGCAATGGATATTGACTATTCCTATATCGCTTTTTGTTTTTTTTAAAAAGTTTCTGAATTTTGCTTTAGAATCATAGTATGTTTCCCCTTTCCCCTTAGATATTATCGATTTGGGGACAGTATTGAGATTGAAGACCTTGTTGGTATCTAGGTTTATAAATAGCTTGATATTCTTCTTTTTAATTTTATTAAACAAATTCTTAGAATCTAGATAATTTATTCTTTTAATTATATTAGAATCACCAACTATAACTCCTCTGTTGTTAAACACTATATCTATTTTCTTTTGGTCTAATAGATCATCTAAATCATTGTAGTGGTAAATACGATTACGCAGACTAACTCTATTAATTTTATCAGTTAGAAAAAAATAATTCTTATTTTTATTGAATCTTTTGTATATATTGGAACCTATATACCCGTCAACACTAGTAAAGAGAACAATTTTATTTAACATTTTAAATATTAAAATAATTTTTAATTAGATTTGATGAATATTCCTCAATTTTATCGCTCTCATCATGATGGACTTCGTGCCATTTGATGGTTTCTTCAATCGCTTCCATGGTTTTATACTTCGAAAACCAATTTAATTCTTCTTGGGCCTTTTTTGAGCTCAGCAAAAGATTCTTTGATTCGTCATGAGTATCACTTTTTTTCAAAAATTTTGTTTTTTCATATTGAAAAAATTCGCATATAAAATCTACTATTTGTCTTACTTCGATAATTTCTTTCTTTGTCGGAGCAAAATTATAAGAGGAAAAAATACCTTTTTTTGATTTATTTAAATAAATCATAAAGATTAAATAGCCATTTATTACATCTAATATATACTGCCATGGCCTAATAGAATTAGGATTACGGATAATTAATTTTTTTTTGTTAAAAATTGAATCAAAAATATCAGGAACAAGCCTATTCTCACCAAAATCTCCTCCTCCAATTACATTTCCCGCTCTAGCCGTTCCAACACTTTTAGTTAGATTTTTTAAGAAACTGTGATAATATGATTTTGTAATCAATTCAGATGATGCCTTACTAGCAGAATAGACATCCTTGCCTCCTAATTTATCACTCTCCCTAAAAGGTTTACCTTTTTCTTCGTTTTCATAACATTTATCTGTGGTTACATTGATTACGGCTTCGAGGGAATGAAGTTCCCTAGAGATTTCCAAAATATTAGCTGTTCCGATAACATTTGTAGTAATCGTTTCAATTGGGTCTTGATATGATTTTAGCACGTAAGGCTGAGCAGCCAAATGAAAAATTAATTCCGGATTAATTTTTCTTATTAATTTTTTTAATTTATGGTAATTTCTGACATCTAGATAATGTGAATCTATTTTTTTCTTTAACTTAATAATTTTATACAAATTCCCTCTTGAATCAGTTGGAGGGAGAGATATACCACTTACATCCGCTCCCATTTCATGAAGAACCAAGGAAAGCCACGCCCCTTTAAAGCCAGTATGACCTGTGACAAGAATTTTTTTGCCAAAATAGAAATCTCTTAAATTCATACTTACCAAGTTTTCCAAGGAGGAGATTTGAGTTTTGCTAGTTTGTCTAAGAAAAGTTTGTCTCTTAGAGTATCCATAGGGTGCCAAAATCCATGGTGCCTAAAACCCATTAGTTGGCCTGCTTTAGCTATTGTTCTAAGAGGCGCATTTTCCCACTGTTCATTGTTATTCTTAATGTATTTTAAAGCTTTTTTGTTAACTACAAAAAAGCCCGCATTAACAAACTTGTTCCTATTGTCTTGTTTTTCTTTTAAGCTTGCTATCTGATTTTTCTTTTTATCACTACCAAAGGAGATAGAACCAAACCTACCCTCTGGTATCGCAGCCGTCATAGTTACCAATTTCCCATGAGAATTGTGAAAGTTGATTAGATTCTTAATGTTGACATTTGCTACGCCATCTCCATATGTGAGTAAAAAAGAATCATCGGTTATAAATTTATTTATTTTTTTTATTCTCCCCGCGGTATTAGTTTCAAGACCAGTATCTACAATCGATATTTTCCAATTTTCTTTTAGATTTGAATCGACTTCTATAATGTTATTTTTGATATCGATGTGGATGATAGAATTATGAAGTTGATAGTTTATAAAATAATCTTTTATGACTTCGGATTTATAGCCAGCGCATATAAGAAACTCATTTATACCAAAAGAAGAATACTGCTTCATTATGTGCCATATGATTGGTTTGCCCCCAATCTCAATCATAGGTTTAGGAACAATTTCGGTCTCTTCTCCAAGTCTTGTACCCCTACCACCAGCTAAAATAACGCATTTCATAATAAAAGTATTTTATTATAATACTACAAGGAATTGATTTTAAAATGAAATATAGATTAGTTACCCAAGCTCTTGCCTTATTTTCTTTCATCTGTGCAATTTATTTCAGAATCTATAAAAACTTAGGAGAATCAAAAAGAATTTTTTGGGATTCCATGGTTTACTATTGTGGTCCATTAATCCATAACTTAGAAGGTAATGCGTACGGGTCATTAATTTCATGTTCAGCGACATTGATAGATTTTAAATTTGTTTATTTGCCTATATATCTAACAATTTTTAAATTCTATTTTTTTAGTCCTGAAGTATTTTTCTCATTATGGATTATTGCGTGCACTTTATCTCTTGCTTTTATAATTTATCTATTAAAGAAACTTTATAATTATAAAAATTACTTTTTTGTATTGTTCATATCTCTTTTTTCTTTTAGTGGAATACCATTATACGGATATCTGTCTGGAAATATATCCACAGTATTGTATTTATTTACGATTTTAGGAATATTTTTGGCTTGCTCGAGAAAAGATTCGATAGTTTATATTGGTTTAATTTTAATCACATTGCCATCATTGTTAAAATTACACATGATACTTTTTCTTCTTGTCCCTTTCTCATTTGTTGATTCCAAGCATTTGAAAAAAATTTATTGCCTACTACCCATCCCACTACTTTTTATACTAATCAATAAGATTGTATACCCTGAACTTTTCATCTTGTTTAACAAGAACATATCACTTCTTCCATATGTAGGAGATATGGGTGTCGGCTCTTTGAAGTTCATAAATTCTATTAATTTCAAACTATTTAATCTTGGAGCTCCTTTCAGCAGCGGCGTTCATAATTGGCAAATAAGTTTTGATAATCTCTCTTTTAAGAACCTTATTTACGATTTTTTAGTATACTTTGCGATATTGTCTTTTGTAACAATAAATACATATAAGATGAGAAAGGTAAAATTTGGTAATATTGAAGAAATAAGTAGTAAAATTAAAATTTCTATATCAATATTAGCCGTATACATCCTCATTCCGAGACTAAAGCAATATGATTTATTTCTTTGCGCAGTATCCGCTTACTATCTAATTAATAGTGAATTTTTTATGCAAATTTTTAGACAAAATTCTAAATTAATAGTTTTTATTCTGAATCTTTTTATTATATTGTTTTTCAACATAAAAGGAGACAATTATTTTATCTTTCCTTTTATCTTATGTATTTATTTACTAACAACCATTAAATATTTGAAACTTAAAAAAATAAATTCATAATGTTAGTACATCAATAGATCAAATACCATGAAAATCGAATATTTAAATTCTACTATCAAAAAAGAATATACAATTACAAGGAAAAATGAAAAATTTTTTTGCAGATGAGAATATTGAGAAGTTTTCTGAAGAAGTAAGGCATCGTCTTCTTGAACTATTCTCTCAAATATCATTAATTATTAATATCACGCCCTCGCTTATACTAAACAACATAATATTTTTCACTTTTATTTATTATCTTTTTCAACTTCTTTTTTCCCAAATTTTTCATTCTGTTTTTATTTCATCTCACATATTATCTTGGGATTCATATGTTTATATTTGCGGAGTAAATTTATTTATAAATGGTGCCGATCCCTATAATTACATTACTCTTCGTGATTGCTTGCCAGATAATTGGAATTTCTATTTCAATATGCCTTATACGGTTCTTTTCCTATATATGCCTTTCGCAAAACTAACTAATTTTCAGTGGCTTTTTATAATCAATGGATTAAATTTTTTCTTAATAATATTAGCATTTAAGAAAGTTCTTTCTTTTATGTCGCATATTAAAAACTACCTAGTCGGATTTTTATTATATTTTTTCTTTATCTTTAATACCTTTGATGGGGCAATAACGGTCGCCATATACTCGGCCAATATTGGTGTTACAATCACTCTAATTGGATTAATTCTATTAATAGATTATTTAAAAACCAATGATTCTAAATTTATTTGGTTTGTAGTAATTGCAACTTTATTCAAACCTATATATATATGCTTTGCCGCAGCAATATTCCTAAATGAATCAAATTTTATATCTTCGATAAAAAGAATTGCCAAAATTGTATTCCTTGTTGTTTTTCTTTATTTCCTTTTATATTTATTTAATCCCACACTTTTTAATGGTTTTTTGAGCAATACCGCCTACTTAGCAAATTCCATTGATATTGGTTTTGGATTTACCAGTCTAGTTAGAGAGATATGTCATAGATTTGGAATTTATTACTCTAGTATTGCTATATTGACTATTGTAGGATCGATACTCTGTATAGTTCACCTTTTATTCATTTACTATCTTATAGATATAAAAAAGTACAATTTAGAAGAAAAGGTCATGATTATAAGTATCGTGACACTTCTGTTTTTTCCAAGAATAAAAGTTTATGATTCGTTATTTTGCATACCATTAATAAGCTATTTGCCCTTTTATCTATACAATTCATATAAAGATACTGGGGCTTCTTACAATAATTTGAGTATGTACATTTATCAGAGATTGCATTTAATCGCGTCAATTTTAATCTTGTACCCATTGTTCATTTACAATAGATGGGAACCTTATCATTTTACTTTTATCCTACTTTTCTCCTGTTATCTATTGATTGCAACTGTTGAATTTAAACAAAAAAAAGCTAAGAATTTATCTTGATTCTACAAGTTCTTGACCTATTTGAATCAGAGATAGTAAAAGCAATTCGTTCCTTTCCTACATAAAAGAAAACTTGTTTATCCTTTTGTAGATTTAAAGTTTTTACAGGATATTGCTCGTTAAGCTCTTCGATTAGATCTTCACACTCTCCTATTACTTCAATGAAACCACTTTGAATTACCAAAAAAGTATCGGTTCTTTTGATGTAGGTGATAAAGAAATTGACTACCTGCTCCAGTTTTGAATTTGGTTTTATAATCTTTGATATTCCACCGGGCTGTAGTTTTTGAAAATTTATTCTTCGTAAATGTGATGTTTTAGACGGTTTAAAGAAAAGTTGGAATTCGGATACTCTAAAACCTAATATTTTCGTTAATTTGTTTGAACGTTCCAACTTATCTTGTGATTCAACTTCAAAAAATTTACATCGAGATAAGATTTTTTCTATATATTCTGCAGATCCTTTAATCGCCTGATCTTTCCACCTCGATTCGATGCTAAATTTTTCTTTATTATCTTCATAATTCTTGAAATTCGACTCAAAAATATAAGCGGTGTATTGTTTAGTTTTTTGATAGCTATCTTTGTCAACATGACAAATTTCATTATAGTATCTGCTCTTTTTGGCTAAGCCTGAAGAATATAAATATGGAGATATTACGACCGGTGAAAGAAGTGGTCTTATATTCTTGATTGCAGAATAAAGTGCTTGAGATCTTTTCTGTAAAAATTCCACTTCATTTTCTATTATTTGCTTAAAGGACCTTATTCGATATTCATCAAATATAAAATAACGTGAAGGACTCAAATGTCTTCTGATTTCATTTGATTCAGTTAAGTGCGGTGGGTTTAGGCCTACATCTTCATTGACAACATAAAATGCTAACTTATTTGATTCTGGCAAGTCTATTATGATTTGAAAATTTTTTTCTTCAACAATATTAGAATAAGTTCGTAGGAATCCGCTTGTATATCGGAATACCCTTTCTTCAAATTCAGTCTTATTCGCTATTTTATATTTTAATATATCTAGAAGAATTTTGCTTAAATCTTTATTTTTTTTTAAATCGTCAGTTAAATAGTAAGTATAAGCAATGGTGGGTTTAAAAATTCTATCAACTTTAATAATCAAATAGGATAAAACTAGAGAAACAATTAAAATTGTTAAATATTTCATGCGAAACGAATAAACCTATAAGGATGAACACATCATAACATAAAAATCTAATTTAGATGATGCCTGTGTTATTATTTCTTATATGAAAATTTTAGTTACTGGTGGTTCAGCTTTTATTGGGTCTTCAATAGTTGAAAGCTTAAGTAATGATCATGAAGTTCTTGCCCCAAGTTCAAAAGAATTAGATTTAACCAAATCGATTATGGTTACTCCCTATTTAAAGGATAATAACTTTGACTTCGTAATACACTGTGGAAATCATCATGTTCACCCTGCAATTAAAATAGGTAGAGATCCTGGTTTGCAACTCGAAAATAATTTAAAAATGTTTTTCAATATCGCTTTCAATCCAACCCTTTTTGGTAATTTAATTTATTTCGGATCTGGAGCCGAGTTTAACCGTAATCGATGGGGGCTCAAAATGAAAGAAGAATTTTTCGGTAATTCTATACCAAATGATCAATATGGGTTATCAAAATACATTATGAACACATACTGTAGATCATCCGATAAAATTTATAACCTTAGACTATTTGGTACTTTTGGTGAGAAAGATGATTGGCGATACAGATTCATTCCTTATCTCTGTGCAAAATCCGTTCTAGGTCAAGATTTGGTCGTAAAACAAAATGCTATTTTTAATTTTTTATACATAAAAGATATGATAGATATTCTAAAAAGATTTATCGAGAATCCTCCCGAATCTGGCGATTACAATATTTGTAATGATAATAATCAAGATATAGAGCTAGTAAAAATCGCAGAAATAATCAAAGAGAAGTCAAATCATGATAGAAGCATTATAATTCGAGAAGATGGTCTATCCACCAAATACAGTGGGGACAATTCCAAATTAAGAAAAACATTTCCTGATATCGTATTTACACCAATAGAGAAATCTATTGATAATGTATATAAAGCTTTCTTTAAAAATGCCGAGAGATTCAAATCTTCAGAGTTCTTGATTAATTCATCTATATAAATACAAAAAATTTTATCAAGTAGTATCTAATCGATAATTACCTATGCCAAAAACTATATTTCTTGGGTCACCATTATCCACTGGGGGTGCGTCACTTCTAAATTCTATATAATTAGTACCTGGTTTGATATTCAACGATA
>Ga0066382_10000070_pt1 | contig 29002 bp, 24 predicted proteins | sample Knorr_S23_td_NAD_FD_71218 | JGI IMG/M metagenome (GOLD analysis project Ga0066382, IMG submission 71218) | Marine microbial communities from Southern Atlantic Ocean transect - Knorr_S23_td_NADW_ad_2500m_LV_B | ecosystem: Environmental > Aquatic > Marine > Oceanic | place: Southern Atlantic... | reverse complement strand
GGTAAGTTTTTTATCTTACCTTCTCTCTTCCAATATATCTTTCAAAGAACTTGTCTCGCTCTAATTGAGCACTAAATATTATCGTTTTAGCGGCTGCAAATCTACAACCTTTTTAATTCCGCACAAGTCTTTTTAGAAAACTTTTCTTCTTTTTTTCGAGGAAGAAAATTTTTAGAACTTCTTAATGAAAAACGGATTGCAAAAATACAATCATTTTCCTTTCCACACAAACACTAAACGCGTTTATTTAAAGAAATCTAAAACTTGATAAAGAACGGTGCTATACTTGTTTTTAGCGGTGGCAAATGTAGCTTCTTTTATCAATCCCGCAAGGACTAAGTCAAAGTATTTCCCAAAGAAATTCAAAGCATCCTGTAAACCACATAAATAGACCTAAAATTAATTTCAAAAAACCTTATTGCAAACTAAAACAAGCCACAAATGCGGCTTTTGAAATACTATATAGGTGCTGGGCTATATACTAAGGAGTAGATTTCGAAACCGTAAGCACCTTTCCTTTATAAAACTTATTCCCATTTAAGGAGAAGTCTTTTATATATGTGGCCATCGATTGGGCAGTAACTGGTGCTTGATAACCTGGAAAAGCCTCTTCTAACATCTCAGTTTGGACAGCACCTAGTGCTAAACAATTAAAAGCAAGGCCCGTTTCTTTAAACTCTTCAGCTAAACATTCGGTTAATCCAACTAATGCAGCCTTAGATGAACTATAAGCTGTGAGCCCTGGAAACTTAACAGAACCCTGCACACCTCCAACACTACTTATATTAACTATATGTGCATCTTCAGAAAATGAGGGAAGCAATGTTTGTATCAACCTAAATACTGAAAGAACATTCACCTTATAAACACGGTCTAGCTCCTCCTCAGTAATTTCTGCAAAGGGTTTTGAAACCAAAGAACCTGCATTATTAATCAGGATATCGACTTTCGAAAAGCATGTATATATATAGGGAGTCAAAACAGACTGAAAATCGCCTTCCACTAAATCAAAAGGCAATAAATAAATCTTAGCATCTGGATTCTCTATTAAAACCTCAGACTTTAAGATTTTCAATTTCTTTTGATTTCTCGACAAAGCAATCACCTCATGCCCCTCGGCACAATACTGCTTTACCAATTCGAAACCGATACCTCTACTGGCGCCTGTAACTACAACCCTTTTCATCTCTCTATAATTCGTCGAAATCGATAATAAGTTTATCGCTGGTAGGATGTGACTGACAAGCTAATACAAAACCTTCATCCAACTCATCCTGCTCCAAAGCAAAGTTCACATCCATCGTAACACTACCTTCCATCACTTTACACTTACATGCACAGCACACCCCTCCTTTACATGCAAATGGCACATCTGCTCCAACCTCAACAGCAGCATCCAAAACAGAATCGCCATATTCAGACAGATTAAACTCATAAGAAACACCATCAATAATAACCTCAACCTGCGATCCATCACCAGAAGCTACTTTATCTTCTTCTGATACTTCCTGTGCAACTTTAGGTTTTACATCTTGGGCTGTTGTAAATAGTTCGAAGTGAATCTTCTCCTTTTCAACACCAATATCAGCTAATGTATCCTTAACATCGAAAATCATCTCTTCAGGCCCACAAAGGAATACCTCGTCCACCTTTATGAAATCGATTAAACGCTCGTGATAGAATCTACACTTTTCACCACTTAGTCTACCTCTAAATTGTTCGTTAACCCCAACTTCTCTACTTAAGACGTGGTAAATGCTAAAACGGTCCAAATAAGTATTTTTCAAGCCCTCTAGCTCTTCACTGAAGATAATAGTAGCATTGAATTTATTTCCATAGAAAAGTGTAAACCTACTCTTAGGCTCTTTCTCCATGATTGTCTTAATAATGGAGATAATCGGCGTAATACCAGATCCTGAAGCAAAAGCTACATAGTCTTTTTCGTGACTAGCATCCAATGGCGTATAGAAATTCCCCAAAGGTGGCATCACTTCCATGTGATCACCCGCCTTTAACACCTCGTTGGCGTAGGTAGAAAACTTACCATTAAACACTTTTTTCACTGCTACTCTTAGTTCACCATCCGAAGGACTCGAACAAATAGAATACGAACGGCGAACCTCATCGCCATCTATAGTGATTTTTAAGGTGATGTATTGCCCTTGAACAAAGTTAAACACATCCTTTATATCTGTAGGAACATCGAATAATATCGATACTGCGTCTTCTATTTCTCGTCTAACCTCTGTTATTAACAGATTATGAAATCTTGCCATCTTCTTTCAAAATTTGCAGTAAAATTAAACAATCTTATGCAAGCAAGCATAATTCTAAATAATTTTAAGCTACCAAAAGAATTCCGTAAATTGTTTGTTTGAACCTTGCTATAATTTCGAAGTAAAACAGAGACCATGAGCAGAGAAGAATTAGAAGCAGAATTTCAGTCTAAAATCGATGCTGAGCAAAGGATAGAGCCACAGGATTGGATGCCTGAAGCCTATCGGAAAACTTTGATTCGTCAGATATCACAGCATGCCCATTCAGAAATTGTTGGGATGTTACCAGAAGGGAATTGGATTACCCGAGCTCCCAATATGAGAAGAAAGATGGCCCTTTTAGCGAAAGTACAAGATGAAGCAGGACATGGTTTATACCTATATAGTGCAGCCGAAACCCTTGGGATGAGTCGCGAAAAAATGGTGGAAGACCTATTGAGCGGGAAAGCTAAATACTCGAGTATCTTTAATTACCCCACACTTACCTGGGCCGATATGGGCGCCATAGGTTGGTTAGTTGACGGAGCGGCAATTGCCAATCAAGTTCCACTTTGTAGAGCATCATACGGACCTTATGCCCGTGCTATGGTACGTGTGTGTAAGGAGGAAAGCTTTCACCAGAGACAAGGTTTCGACGTAATTTGTACACTTTCCAAAGGAACACCAGAACAAAAAGCCATGGCTCAAGATGCTCTTGACCGTTGGTGGTGGCCAGCAATTATGATGTTTGGTCCTAACGACGATGAGTCTCCAAACTCTGCACGATCGATGAAATGGAAAATCAAGCGTTTTTCCAACGATCAACTACGACAAGAATTTATTGATATGACCGTTCCTCAAGCTGAATTAATCGGCTTAACAATTCCTGATCCAGATTTGAAATGGAATGAGGGAAAAGGGCAATACGATTTCGGTGAGATTAACTGGGATGAGTTTTTTAATGTCATCAAAGGAAACGGGCCTTGTAATAAGGCTCGGTTGAAAGCTAGAAATGACGCTCACAACAATGGGGCTTGGGTAAGAGAAGCTGCAGTAGCCTACGCTGAAAAAAGAACAAACAGAAAAAACACTGCTAAAGCATCATAGATATGAAAAACACTTGGCCTTTATGGGAAGTATTTATCAGAAGTAAAAACGGCTTACATCACAAACACGTGGGTAGTTTACACGCGGTAGATGCCGAAATGGCAATCGAAAATTCACGCGATGTATATACTCGACGTAGTGAAGGAATCAGTATTTGGGTAGTGCCTTCAACAGAAGTTCACGCATCAAACCCAAATGAAAAAGGTTCTTTATTTGATCCGGCAGACGATAAAATTTATCGTCACCCTACATTTTACAATGTGCCGGATGAAGTTGAAAACATGTAAACGCTAAGAAATTGATGAATACTCAAGAAGCTCTATTTAAATATTGTTGCCGTATTGGCGACAACAGTTTAGTTTTGGGCCATCGTCTCTCTGAGTGGTGTGGTCACGGACCTATATTGGAAGAAGATATCGCTATGATTAATATAGCTCTCGACCAATTAGGACAAGCAAAAACGATATTAGCCTACGCTGGTGAAGTGGAAGGAAAAGGTAGAAACGAAGATAGTTTAGCCTTTTTAAGAACTGAACGTGAATTTAGCAATGCAATTTTAACCGAACAGCCAAACGGTCATTTCGGAACTACCATTGCTCGTCAGTTTTTTATGGATGTATTTAATTACTACTTCTACCACGATTTACACTTCAGTAAAAATGAAACTTTGGCTGACTTTGCTGAGAAATCTCTAAAGGAAGTTACCTACCATATGCGTCATACTTCTGAATGGATGATTCGTTTAGGGGATGGTACTGAAGACAGTCACGAGAAAATCCAAGAAGCCATTGACGACTTATGGATGTTTACCGGCGAGCTTTTCAAAATGGATGAGGTTGATGAGGTCTTAATCGCAGAAGGAATTGCAATTGACTTGAACAAAATTAAAGGACAATGGTCTGCTAAAGTTCATGAGATACTAACTGAAGCAACTTTAAGTATTCCAGACGAAAATATGTGGATGCAAGAAGGTGGAAAGCAAGGTTCGCACTCCGAGCATTTAGGTTTCTTATTAGCCGAAATGCAATCTATGCAACGTACGTACCCTAATATGGAGTGGTAAAATGCCTATAGTATTCCACACATCAAACATTTATAAGATCCTCGAAGAAGTGAAGGACCCCGAAGTTCCTGTAATAAGTATTATCGACTTAGGAATTGTGAGGGATGTAGCGCTTGTAGAGGATTCTTTGCATATTAGCATTACCCCCACTTATTCGGGATGCCCAGCCATGAAAGAAATTGAAGAGGATATTAAAAGTGTCCTCCATGAGATAGGCTTCGATAAAGTAAAAATTATCACCGTACTCTCTCCAGCTTGGACTACCGATTGGCTGAGCAAAGAAGGTAGAGAAAAGTTGAGAGCATACGGCATCGCACCTCCAGTTGGAACTAGCGTTGACAAGTCGGCATTATTTGCTGAACCGAAAAAAATAAGCTGTCCACAATGTAGCTCAGAAAACACAAAAATGATTAGTCAGTTTGGTTCTACTTCTTGCAAGGCTCTATATAGCTGCGAGGATTGTAAAGAACCTTTCGATTACTTTAAATGTATATAGATGGAACTCATTCAACACCATATAGAAGATCAAGTTTGTATCATCAAACTGAACCGCCCAAAAGTCTTTAACAGCTTTAATAAAGACATGGCTATGCAAATGCAGGCTATTCTCGACGATTGTGAGAAGAATGCTGACGTAAGAGCAATCTTATTAACAGGCGAAGGAAAGGCTTTTTGTGCCGGACAGGATTTACAAGAAATTACCGACCCTAATGGACCTGAATTGAGCGCTATTGTTCGCGAGCACTACAACCCTATTATAGAACGCATCCGTAACATTGAAAAACCAATCGTTTGTGCGGTAAATGGTGTGGCTGCTGGAGCAGGTGCAAACATCGCTTTGGCTTGCGACATTACTATTGCAGGAGAGTCGGTTGCCTTTATCCAAGCTTTTAGTAAGATTGGATTGATTCCTGATTCTGGAGGAACTTTTTTCTTGCCACGTATTATAGGAATGCAGAAAGCTGCTGCCCTCATGATGCTTGCCGATAAGGTAATGGCTGCTGATGCAGAAAAGATGGGAATGATTTACAAGGTTTGTGCAGATGAATCCTTGATGGAAGAAACTTTAAAAGTGGCTAAGAAGTTAGCTTCTCTTCCAACTATCGGTTTGGGCTTAACTAAAAGAGCACTCAATAAATCGATGACAAACGACTTAACATCACAATTGGCTTTAGAAGATGAGCTTCAGACTGCTGCAGGAAAAACATACGACTATAATGAAGGGGTTGCGGCTTTCTTAGAAAAGCGTAAACCTAATTTTAAAGGTGAATAAATGAAGAAGGTTGGAATTATAGGTGGTGGAGCTATGGGCTCCGGAATTACACAGGTTGCCGCTACGGCAGGACATTCGGTAGTTCTTTTCGATACGAAAGCCGAAGCCTTAAACTCATCAAAATCTAAATTAGCCAACGTAATGGCTCGTTTGGTTGAAAAAGAAAAATATACAGCGGAAGAAGCCGAGGCTATTCAAGGGCGTATTTCTTATGCTGATAATTTAGAAGCAATTGCTGAATCGGGAATCATCATCGAGGCAATCGTTGAGAATCTCGATATTAAAAAAAGTGTATTCTCATCGATAGAAAAATTGGTTTCTGCAGATTGTATACTCGCGAGTAATACTTCTTCGCTATCCATTGCATCTATTGCAGCGGCTTGCGAAAAGTCGGAACGCGTTATAGGAATTCACTTCTTTAACCCTGCTCCATTGATGCCTTTGGTAGAGATTATTCCTGCAATTCAAACTTCTGAGGCAATAGCTACTGAAGCCAGAGCGATTATCGATTCTTGGAAGAAGGTTACGGTTTTAGCAAAAGACACTCCTGGTTTCATTGTGAATCGTGTGGCGCGTCCTTTTTATGGAGAAGCTATTCGTATCCTTGAAGAAGGTGTGGCAGATATTGCTACAATCGACTGGGCGATGAAAGAAATTGGAGGCTTCCGCATGGGACCTTTCGAATTGACAGATTATATAGGACACGATGTGAATTATGTGGTTACCGAAACCGTATTCAAAGAATTCTTCTACGATCCTCGTTATAAACCTTCGTTCTCACAAAAGAGATTATTGGAAGCTGGACGCTTAGGAAGAAAATCAGGTCATGGTTTTTACGACTATAGCGAAGGTGCTGTAAAACCAGAACCAACCACCGAAATAGCTTTAGGAACAAAAATCGTTGATCGCATTGTAGCCATGTTAATCAATGAAGCTATTGATGCTTTATTCTTGAACATCGCCTCGGCAAAAGACATCGACTTAGCGATGACTAAAGGCGTAAATTACCCTAAAGGATTATTGGCTTGGGCTGACGAAAAAGGTTTGGATACCGTTTTAGCTCAACTAGAAGAACTTTATAATGACTATTGTGAAGATCGCTACCGTCCGAGCCCTTTATTAAGAAAGATGGTTCGCGAGCAAAAAAACTTTTTCTAATGAGTGATATTGCAAAGAAAGTAGTCGATAAGATGTACGAGAACGATGCCTTTAGTCAATGGCTAGGCATCAAACGTATTGAAGATGGTGCTGGAATATCAGTACTACAGATGACCGTTCGCAAAGAAATGCTTAACGGGTTCTATATTCTACACGGCGGTATTGCCTACTCTTTAGCCGATAGCGCTCTGGCTTTTGCCTCTAACAGTCACGGAAGAAAAGCAGTTTCAGTTGAAACTTCTATATCGCATACTCATGCTTGTAAAGAAGGAGATATACTTACAACACATAGCGAAGAAATGAGCCTTTCGAATAAGATTGGTGTTTATCAAATTACCATTACAAATCAAGATGATAAAACGGTTGCCCTATTTAAAGGCACTGTTTATAGAACGAGTAAAGACTGGGAAGTTTAGATAGCTATCAGCTGTGAGCCGTCAGCTTTCAGCGATCAGCTAAAACAAGAGAACGATTATGAAAACAGCATATATAATAGACGCAATAAGAACTCCATTTGGAAACTTTGGTGGTTCTTTAGCAACCACAAGGGTAGACGATTTAGGGGCTTTAGTGATTAAAACTTTAATGGCTAGAAATCCAAACGTCCCTGCAGATTCTATCGAAGATGTAATTATGGGATGTGCCAATCAGGCTGGAGAGGACAACCGCAATGTTGCGCGTATGTCTTTGCTTTTGGCTGGACTTCCCTACTCTGTTCCTGGCGAAACGGTAAACCGTTTGTGTGCTTCGGGGATGTCTTCTATTATTAATGCAAGCCGTGTGATTCAATTGGGCGATGCAGAAGTTATGCTTGCCGGAGGAATGGAAAATATGACTCGTGGCCCTTGGGTAACTTCTAAAGCTTCGAAACCTTTTGGTAGAGATGTAGAGATGTACGATTCTAGTTTTGGGTGGCGTTTTGTAAATAAAAAACTCGACGCCATGTACGGAACAGAAGGGATGGGTTCTACTGCCGAAAACTTGGCTGAGCTGTATAATATCTCTAGAGAAGATCAAGATGCTTTTGCTTTAAATTCTCAGCAAAAAGCTGCTAAAGCTCAAGCCGAAGGTCGTTTTGAAGCCGAGACTATAGCAGTTGAGATTCCTCAAAGAAAAAAGGATCCTATCATTTTTGCAAAAGATGAGTTCATCAAGGCGAATAGCTCATTAGAAATTCTAGGAAAGCTGAGAACTGCCTTTAAGAAGGATGGAACCGTAACTGCCGGAAATGCTTCTGGCTTGAACGACGGTGCTGCAGCTATGCTTTTAGCTTCGGAAGATGCTATTGCGAAATACGACTTAAAACCAATCGCTAAAATTGTAAGCTCTGCCGTTGCTGGTGTTGAGCCTCGAATTATGGGAATTGGTCCTGTTAAGGCTTCTGAAAAAGCTTTGAAAAGAGCTGGCTTGACTTTAGACGATATGGACATCATCGAGTTAAATGAAGCTTTCTCTGCTCAGGCTTTAGCTTGTATTCGCGAAATGGGATTGAAAGATGACGATGCGCGTATCAATCCAAATGGAGGTGCAATTGCTTTAGGTCATCCACTAGGAGTTTCTGGAACACGAATTATTCAAACTGCAGCCCTAGAATTGCAAAAGCAAAACAAACGCTATGCCCTTTGCACCATGTGTATTGGTGTAGGTCAAGGTTATGCTACGATTATTGAGCGAGTATAGTTTGGTCGGTGGTTGTTGGACGGTGGTCGGTAGACGGTGGACTGTGGTCACTCAAACAACATTTTAAAGTCTTCCTTTTGGGAGGCTTTCTTTTTTTTTCCTATATTTAGAAGTAATAAAATCATACGACCCTCTTCTTAATTTTATACATGCTTGAAACTCAAATTAAGCACTCTATTCACCCTGCCAACTAAAATGTTTACATAAAAAACAAAAATGTTCCCATACGGGAAAAGACTATATTATTTAACACAAGAAATAGATTGGGAACAGCACCCGTTATAACAGTCATTAACGCAAATAAAAAAATAATCATGAAAAAAATTAGTGTAATTCTCTGCTTATTTATATCAACATTATTAATCGCTCAAAATACAACGGAACCCATAAAGGTAAAGGAGTTTAAGCTTGAAAATGGTTTAACAGTCATGCTGAGCGAAAACCATAATGTACCACAGGTTTTTGGAGTCGTAGCCGTAAAAGCCGGAGGAAAGAATGATCCAAAAGACGCTACCGGAATTGCTCATTATCTGGAACATCTTCTTTTTAAAGGAACAGAAACAATGGGGACCATTGATTACAAGAAAGAAAAACCCTTTTTAGATGAGATAAACAATCTGTATGAAAAGTTAGGACAAACAGAAGATGAAGAAGAACGAGAAAAAATTCAAAAACAAATTAATGAACAATCGAAAAAAGCAGGAGAATTTACAATTGCCAATGAAATGGATAAACTTCTGACTCAAATTGGAGCAACAGGAGTAAACGCATTTACAACAGAAGATTTTACTGCTTATCTCAACACTTTTCCTTCAAATCAAATTGAAAGATGGCTGGAATTATACAGTCATCGTTTTGAGAAGCCAGTTTTTCGTCTTTTCCAATCGGAATTAGAAACGGTGTATGAAGAAAAAAACAGATTTATGGACAATGGCTTTGGTCAGGTGTTTGAAGAGCTATTAAAAAATGTTTACAAAAAACACCCTTACGGTCAGCAAACCGTATTGGGAAGTGTAGAACATTTAAAAAATCCTTCATTACAAAAAATGTATGAGTTTTATAACACGTATTATGTGGCCAATAATATGGTGTTGGCATTATCCGGTGATTTTGATTCTGAAACGGTTATTCCTTTAATTGAAGCTAAGTTTGGTAAATGGAGATCGGGTCAAGTACCGGAATTTCCAAAATATGAAGAAGAAGAATTTTTAAACAGGGAATTGGTAGTAAAAAAATTAACCCCTGTCAAAATAGGGATTATGTCATTTAGAACACCTGAAAGCGGACATCCCGATGAAATTAAATTGGATCTGGCTTTTCAAATTCTATCTAATAATGAAATGACCGGCTTTTTAGATAAAATAAGTGATGAAGGCAAAATTATGGAGGCGGGAGCAATGCCTATGGCTTATAATGACTATGGTACATCCTTGATTTATTTTATCCCTAAAATTATTGGACAAAAGTTAGAAACTGCTGAAACTATTGTTAAAGCACAACTTGAAAAATTAAAACAAGGAGACTTTTCAGACGACTATTTTAAAGCCATAAAACTAAACAAACAAAAAGAGATCGATCTGTTGTGGGAAGATAACCAGGATAGAGCTTATGAAATGATTTTATCATTTACACAAAACAAAAAATGGGATGACTATTATGCCAGATATAAAAGTATAGAAGACATTACAAAACAAGATGTGATCGAGGTAGCGAACAAATATTTTAATGACAATTATTTGTGTTTTAATTCAAAAATGGGTTTTCCAAAAAAAGAAAAATTAAACAAACCGGGATTTGAGCCAATAGAATCAAAAAATGAGGTGAGATCCGAATTTGGAGAACACTTTATGAAAATAAAAACTACAAAATCAACGCCCACTTTTGTCAACTTTGAAAAAGATATTATTTCCAAAAAAGTAAATGATTATTTCACCGTTAATCAAGTAAAAAATCCTTTTAACGAAGTCTTTGATCTGGAGATTAAATATGGAGTAGGTAAATATAATATCCCCGCACTTCAGCAAGTAGAATATTATTTAAGTTTATTGGGAACAAAAGATAAAAGTGTTTTAGAATTAAAAGAAGCGTATCACAATCTGGGAGCCTCCTATTATTTTGAAGCTTCAGATGAGACTTTTTCCATGCATATTTCCGGAATGGAAGAAAACCTTGAAAACATATTAAAAATCACCCAGGACTTTATTACGAATGTTCAACCTGATGAAAGTAAAATAAAACAAATGCTGGGAGATATTAAAGCAGAAAAAAAGATAAACAGAAGAGAACCCGGATATATTGCACGATCATTAAATGCATATATTTTATTAGGAGATGAGGCTCCTCTGTTGAGAGAACTAACAAAAAAACAGTTGAAAAAACTCACAGGGCAAGAACTAATAACTGCCTATCAAAAAGTGTTGAACTGTGAAACAACAGTAAATTTTGTCGGCAATAGAGACATTAATCATGTTGCTGAATTATGTAATAAACATCTTGTTCAAAAAGAAAAGTCAGAACCCAAGCAAGATGTTTTAGTTTTGGACAGAATAACACCATCTAACACAAAAATTTATGTGGTAAATAATAAAAAAGCCGTTCAGAGTCAGATCGTATTTAACATAGAAGGAAGTCCAAGAGATAACAAAAAAGGAGCGCAAATAAATGCTTTCAATTCTTATTTCGGCGGAGGAATGTCCAGCTTAGTATTTCAGGAAATAAGAGAATTCAGATCATTGGCCTATAGTGCCTATGGTAATTATACCACGGCAAAGAAGGAAGGGAAGAACAATATTTTCAGAGCTTATATCGGATGTCAGGCAGATAAAACAAATGATGCGATAGATGCCATGCTGGATCTAATTAATAATATGCCTGAAAAACCAGAGAGAATGGAAATGATAAGATCTTCAATTATTGAAGAAACGCAATCATCAAAACCAAATTTCAGAAACCTCTTAAGTAAAGTGGAAACATGGAAAACAGAAGGTTATCAAACTGATCCGAATAAAATTTATTTAGAACAATATCATGAGATGAATTTTGAAGACATTCTGGAATTTTACAAAACTGAAATTAAAAACAAACCACTGAGTATTGCGATAGTCGGTGATGTAAAAAGATTTGATCTGAAAAAACTAGAACAATACGGAGAAGTAATTAAAGTAAAAGCGTCTAAATTATATGTGAATTAAAGAGCGTAAAATAGATCATAAACAGACTTTTTTAGACTTTACTCCTATGACCTTCCTTCCTTAACCTTGGGTTTAAACCCAAGGTTAAGGAAAGAGAGTTATATAAGTAACCTAGGCTAGGTTCTACAACATTACAATTTCGTTTTTCCCTAGGTTTTGTAGATATCTACTTGTTTCGGTTGGTCGGAAGGAATCTCTCTAAGAGGCTCACATTCTTTTAATGTATTCATACAACCGGCCACCGTCTACCGACCACCGTCCAAAGTAACCTTTAAATACACCGGCTGGTGATCTGAGTAGGCAAACTGCATATCGATAACCGCAATAGAATCCACCTGCACATTGGGAGAAATCAGATAATGGTCGATAACCGAAGTGTAGCTCTGTTCTCTAGAATAAGGTTTGTCCAATTTTCTATTCGTAGGTGTGGTTACATCAGCAACCCATTGCCAGCCTTCCGGAATATCTTCATTCGTAAATGAGCTGTTTTTATAGGCTTCAGGACTATCATTAGACTTATAATCAGGCGGGTTTTGATTCCAGTCGCCACCAAGCACCACATAATTATCTTTGGCATATTCCAATTGAGCGTATTCCAGAATATGATGCATCTCTTTGTTATTCTTCGCACCCGATCTATCGTAAGCAGAATTGTGAATATTGATAACGATCAAGTCCTTTTCTTCAAGTGGAATTCTTTGTATTAAAAAACACCTTTTCAGAAAAAACATCCGCTTCGGCCACAAACTTTCGGTTCTTAAATCGTAACGAAAAGCCTCTTTTACCGGAAACTTAGACATGGAACAAAGACCTCCATAGGTAGGCCCTAAAGGATTAAAAATTGGGATCGGAACAAAGGTAGAAGCGTAATTCAGGGCATAATGAAATTGATACGGATTTTCCAGCGCTTCAAATTGTTCAAAGAAGTCGAGTTTCTGCGAACGCCAAGCAAAGCTATCTACTTCTTGTAATAAAAAGAAATCCACATTTGTCTGTTCTTCTATTAAATTGATAATACCATCAATATTCTTCTGAACGGTTTCTTTAGATTGGAACACATCCTCGCCTCCATCGTAGAAGAAATCCGACTCTTCGCCCAAACCAAAAAAACCTATATTCCAAGAGATTAACTCAAAAGTACTATCGCTAAGCGATTGGATATTCTCTGAATCTTGTGAAAGCTTTGTTTCATCTTCGAAATGGTGTTCCGTTATTGTACCGTAAGCAAGTACGCCAACAATATAAATCGCAAAACATGTCGCCAAGATGAAAAGGGCATTAATGGTATAATTAAAGAGCTTTATCACTATTTCGTTTTATTCCAAGTTTTATAAATATCCTGTTGTATAGTTCTGTCGGTAGGAATTTCTCTAAGAGGTTCACACTCTTTTAGTGTATTCATACAATCGCTAGGCAATTGCTGATAAAGGGCAGTTCCTTTCGTTTTCCATTCGATCATCTTATCGCTTACATCCTTCACTATTTTAGCAGGATTTCCAACCACCACTTTTCGTTCGGGTATAGTAGTCTTAGCAGGAACAAAACACAAAGCACCTATAATGCAGTTGGCTCCAATCTCGCAGTCGTCCATCACAACGGCATTCATTCCTACGAGAGTGTTTTCACCAATAGTTCCCCCGTGAATAATGGCTCCATGACCAATATGAGCTCCCTTTTTTAAGGTAACCGTAATTCCAGGAAACATATGGATGGTACAACTCTCCTGAATATTACAACCGTCCTCAATAATGATTTCGCCCCAATCGCCTCTAATAGCAGCTCCAGGTCCTATATAAACATCCTTCCCAATAATTACATTTCCTGTAACATTAGCTTGTGGATGCACAAAAGAACTTTCGTGTATAACTGGCTTGTATCCGTTGAATTCAAATATCATTTGGGTGTTGGTTGATGGTTGTTAGTTGTTAGTTGTTGGACTTTGTAGTCCAAATATACTCAAATTAAGGATTGACTAGAGCATCGTTTTTTATCTGCTCTACCAAGGCTTTCTCTATTTGAACTTCATCTTCAGTCAAGCTTCTCCTCTTGGCATAATAAGCCAAAATAGCTCCCTGACACTCCCTCATCTCATCAATAGAAAACAACACTTTTCCAGAACGACGAGCGTAATAATCTGCTAAATGCTCCAAACTTTCATTTTCGATGCAATAATCAATTTCGGCAAATACTAAAGACAATAAATCTTCCGTTTTATCGAGCATGGCAAAACAAGCTTCTCCGTAAGTGTGGAGTAATTTTACAAGATATTTATCAGAATTGAACTTAGCTTCGTGCTTTTTCAAACGATTCCGCATTGACGCATAAGACTCTTCGCCTTTGGCAGAAGTTCCTGTCAATAAAATGGAATCTGTTTTACATTTCCCAAATCGATTTTCTTTTTTCTCTATTCTATCGACAATCTTTTGCGCCATTTTTCTGAAAGCTGTAAGCTTACCACCTGCAATAGAAATCAGACCATTTTCAGCCTCAAAAATTTCATCCTTACGAGATACTTCTGAAGGAGATTTTCCTTTTTCGTGAATTAAAGGTCTCAATCCAGCCCAAGAAGATTCTACATCATCCGATTTTAGATTGAGTTTTGAGAACATGGCATTAGCCGCATTCAAGAGATAATCCATATCCTGTTCGGTACAAACCGGCTTCTCTAAACTATCGTGATATTCAGTATCGGTCGTTCCCAGGTACACTTTTCCATTTCGTTTAATCACAAAGACCTTTCGACCGTCGGGAACATCAAAATACATGGAGTGTTTTATTGGAAATCTGTATTGCGAAAAAACCAAATGCACTCCCTTAGTTATATATAAATGCTTGTCTAAACTTTCTGAATTCTTCTTTCGCAATTGATCTACCCAAGGGCCTGTAGCATTCACCACATATTTGGCGCTAAACTCATAAGCATTTCCATGAATTAAATCGGTAGTTTTCACACCCGTTATTTGCCCATCAGATTCAATAAAATCATTCAGCTCCAAATAATTAAATGCATGAGCACCATAATTCACAGCCGTTTTTAAAACTTCCATGGTTAACCGTGCATCATCCGTACGGTATTCGTAATACAATCCTGCACCTAACAATCCATCTTCAGAAAGCATCGGCTCCTCTTGAATAGTCTTTTGTTTAGACAGCATTTTCCGCCTTTCTTTCTTCTGAACACCTGCTAACAAATCGTAAAACCACAAGGCAAAAGAAGTCGAAGCAAAACCCAAACTTCCACTTTTATAAATGGGTAATAAGAGCTTTTCGGGATATACTAAATAAGGTGCGTTTTGATATAAAATTGTACGTTCTCGCCCAACTTGCTGTACCAATCTAAATTCCAATTGCTTCAAATAGCGCAGTCCACCGTGAATCAATTTTGTGGAACGCGAGCTTGTCCCCGCAGCAAAATCTTGTTTATCCAAAAGCAATACTTTCATCCCACGCGAGGCGGCATCCAAAGCAATTCCAGAACCTGTAATCCCTCCACCGATAACGATGAGGTCGAAGTGTTCTTTCGAAACTTGTTCGAGGTTTTGTGTTCTATGGCTGCTATTTAAACTGTTATTCATTAGGTGGTGGTAATTAGACGGTGGTCGGTGGATTTAGGTTTTAAAAATGGTATTATAGTATTTTTGCAGCTTAGTATTTAAAACGATTTTCAGGACTGAAATACTAACATTCTAATCTACTAAATCATTGCTCAACCCAATTCATCGTTCTTTTCACGGCTTCATCCCAGCGATTACTTTTTACTTTTCGCCAAGTATCTTCTTTTACAGAACTAAAGACTTTATCTACTTTTCTTTTTTCAGTTATCTCTTCTAAAGACCATAAACCAATTGCGTAAGCTGCCAAATACGCTGCGCCTATGGCTGTACTTTCAATTAAATCGGGCCTTTCGATTTCTACATCTAGGATGTCCGCTTGAAATTGCATGAGATAATCATTGGCACAAGCGCCACCATCAACTTGCAATTTCTTAAGCTGAATACCAGAATCCTTTTGCATAGCATCTAAAACATCTTTTGACTGATAGGCTAAAGACTCTAAAGTGGCTTTTACTATATGATTTCTTCCTGTATCTCTGGTTAATCCGAAAATGGCTCCACGAGAATACATATCCCAATAAGGTGTTCCCAATCCAGCAAAAGCAGGAACTACATACACATCTTTATCGTCTGTTGAACTTGCTATAGCTTCCGTTTCTTCTGCATCTTCAATTATTCCCAAACCATCGCGTAACCATTGAATGGCCGCTCCAGCAACAAATACAGAACCTTCTAAAGCATAGGTGATCTTTCCGTCTACTCCCCAAGCAATCGTATTTAACAATCCCGAAGGAGATTCTTGAATCTCGTCGCCAGTATTCATTAATAGGAAACAACCCGTACCGTAAGTATTCTTTGCCATTCCTTTCTCAAAACAAGCTTGCCCGAATAAAGCCGATTGTTGATCGCCAATCATTGCGGTAATAGGAATAGCACCATCAGCACTTTCGTATACACCAAAATAAGAGGCAGAATCTTTTACTTCGGGAAGAATAGATTTAGGAATTTGAAGTGCTTCGAGCATCTTCTCATCCCATTGTAATTCTTTAATATTATAGATCAGTGTTCGCGAAGCATTGGAATAATCGGTAGCGTGAGAAGCTCCTTTTGTTAAGTTCCAAAGCAACCAAGTATCAATCGTTCCAAAGCACAAATCACCTTTCTCGGCTTTATCTCTTGCGCCTTCTACATGGTCTAAAATCCACTTGATTTTAGTTCCTGAAAAATAGGAATCAATGACTAATCCTGTGTTTTCTTTGCAGTAACCCGTTAATCCTCGCATACGTAGATCTTCACAAATGGAAGCCGTTCTTTTGTCCTGCCAAACTAGTGCATTGTAAATAGGCTCACCGGTTTTTCTATCCCAGATTACCGTTGTTTCTCGCTGATTGGTAATCCCCATAGCCAAAACCTCACCCGATTGTACTTCGGGAAGATTTAAGATTTCGCTGAGAACTTCTTCTTGGCTCTCCCAAATTTCTTTTGGACAATGTTCTACCCAAGCTTGTTGCGGAAAGATTTGCGGAAATTCCTTTTGCTTTATCGCTAAGCAATTTCCTTTATCGTCGAATAAGACGGCTCTAGAACTTGTGGTTCCCTGATCGAGGGCTATGATGAATTTGGACATTCTGTAAATAATTATCTAGCCACAATTTACAGAAAAATAGTATGCGTGCATATAATTATTTATTATATTTATTCTGGTGATTTTAAAAAGTGTAAATTTGGTTAAACACAAATTATACAATATGCATTCATATAAGGTTCAAACAAAAGATCAGCTCTTATTACACGTTCAACAATGGAACGATAACAAAAAGTCCAAGGGGACTATTTGTATCATTCATGGATTGGGCGAACACCAAGGGCGATATGCGCATCTTGCAAAATTTTATATAGACAATGGCTTTCAAGTATACACTTATGATCAAAGAGGACATGGGCTTTCGGAAGGTAAGCGTGGACATACTCCAGGCTTAGACTATAATTTGGACGATTTGGAACGCGTTATAAAAACCATTCCGCATCAGCACTTATTCTTATATGGACATAGTTTTGGAGGAAATGTATTGGTGAATTTCTTATTGAGAAAACAACCCAAATATTTACGTGGAGCTATTTTATCAGCCGCCTGGATGCAATTGGCTAACGAACCTAATCCAGTTGAACGAGGAATGGCAAAGTTTATGAATAATATATTCCCAAGTTTCACACAAAATAACAAACTCAATTCTGCAAATCTTTCCAACGACTATCAAATTTGTAAAGACTACGATGAAGACCCTTTAAATCACGATCAAGTTTCTGTTCGATTATTTACAGACTTCTATACTGCCGGAAAATGGGCAATAGAAAATGCTGAGTTGCTTCCAGTAAACACACTCTTGGTTCACGGTGCAGATGATGGGGTTATTTGTAAATCGGGTACAGAAAACTTTGCTCAAAATAGCAAAGGTAAGGCCGAATACAAGATTTTTGAAAATACAAAACACGAACCACATAACGATTACGTAAAAGAAAAGCTCTTCGCTTATACACTAAATTGGTTGGAGGAAATACTTAGTTGATGGCTGTTATATGGTAGTTCTTAGGAATTAATAAAACTGAATAAATTATTTTGAAAATGATATGAACCATATATAACACCGATTAAGCACCTGAATTCGTCTCTTCCAAAGAGCCTAGATTTTCGTAACTTACCAAGCTCCATAAAGGAGCTTTTTATTTTATAGAACAAGAGATTTAAAGGAATATATGATACTTAATAACTATGCTTTAGGACAATGGACTGCAGGAGAAGGAGAAGCTCAAGCGCTATTTAATGCAGTTACTGGCGAAAAGATTGCAGAAACAAGCAGCAAAGGATTGGACTTCGGTGAAATGATGGACTATGCCCGTACGGTGGGTGGCCCAACCTTGCGCAAGATGACATTCCACGAAAGAGGAAGAATGCTAAAAGCATTGGCACTTCACCTAATGTCTATCAAGGATAAATTTTATGGATCGAGTGCGCAGTCAGGAGCTACCAAACTAGACTCGTGGATTGACATTGAAGGTGGTATTGGAAACTTGTTTGCTTATGCAAGTTTGAGAAAACAATTTCCCGACGAGACTTTTTATGTAGATGGCGAACACGCACCCCTTTCTAAAGGTGGTAGTTTTATCGGTCAACATATCTGTGTTCCTAAACAAGGGGTTGCCATTCACATCAATGCATTTAACTTTCCAATTTGGGGAATGTTAGAAAAGATTGCCGTGAACCTTTTGGCCGGTGTTCCTGCAATTGTGAAACCGGCTACGGTTACTTGTTATGTAACTGAATTGATGGTGAAAGAAATCGTTGATGCGAAGATTCTTCCCGAAGGTTCTTTACAGTTGATTTGTGGATCTGCAAGAGGAATTCTTGAGACCGTTACTTCGCAAGATGTGGTAACCTTTACCGGTTCAGCAAGTACAGGTAGAATGTTGAAGTCTCACGAAAACATCATCAACGAGTCAGTGCCTTTCAATATGGAAACCGATTCATTAAACTGTTGTGTTTTAGGTGAAGATGTAAATCCTGGCGATATTGAATTTGACATTTTCATCAAGGAAGTACAAAGAGAGATGACCGTGAAAGCGGGACAGAAATGTACTGCCATTCGTCGTGTCATCGTTCCTGCAAACAAGGTAGAGGATGTACAAATAGCTTTGGGTAAACGTTTGGCAAAAACGACCATTGGTGATCCTTCTGTAGAAGGAGTTCGCATGGGATCGCTTGCAGGTTTAGACCAAAGAGAAGAAGTAAGAGAAAGAGTATTGGAACTTTCGAAATCTCAAGAAATCGTTTTCGGTGACTTGAATGATTTTGATGTTGTAGGAGCCGATAAAGAGAAAGGAGCTTTCCTATCTCCTATCCTGTTCTTAAACAACGATCCATTTACAAAAACCGATTGTCATAATATTGAAGCCTTTGGTCCTGTAAGTACCATTATGCCTTATAAAGGTATAGAGGAAGCTATTGAATTGGCGAAAATGGGTAAAGGTTCTTTGGTATGTTCTATCATCACTGCTGATGACACTATCGCCAAAGAATTTGTTATGGGTGCTGCCGCAAACCACGGACGTATCTTAATATTAAATGCCGACTGTGCCAAAGAAAGTACAGGTCACGGTTCTCCTATGCCTTTATTATCTCACGGGGGGCCTGGTCGTGCTGGTGGTGGAGAAGAAATGGGTGGTATGCGTGGTGTGATGCATTATTTACAACGCACAGCCATTCAAGGTCATCCAACAAGTATTACTAAGGTTACCAATGTATTTCAATACGGAGCAGAGCAAATTGAAAAGGATGTTCACGTTTTCCGTAAGCACTTCGAAGAATTAGAAATTGGTGAAACTGTTTTCACACAAAAGAGAACGATTACCGAAGGAGACATCGTAAACTTTGCGAATGTTTCTTGGGATCACTTCTACGCTCATACCGATGTTACTTCATTAGACGGAACAATTTTCGAAGAAAGAGTAGCACACGGATATTTCATTCTTTCGGCAGCAGCAGGTTTATTTGTTGATGCGAAAAAAGGACCTGTATTATTAAACTACGGTTTGGAAGAATGTCGATTTGTAAAACCTGTTTATGCAGGAGCAACAATTGGAGTTCGCTTTACAGTAAAAGAAAAGGTTGATCAAGAAAAACGTTCCGAAGAGGATATCGCTAAAGGAATTGTGAAGTTCTTAGTAGATGTGTACGACGAAACAGGTGAGACGGTAGCCATCGCTACCATCTTGACAATGGTTAAAAAAATAGATCAAAGTAACTAAGATGGAAAATCCTATAGAACAAGGTGGCGTAAACGTATCCATCGACAATCATATAGCAAGCATTGAATTTCATCATCCTTTGAGTAATTCCCTACCGGGAAAAGTATTGCAAGAACTAGCCAATACCATTACCGAAGTAGGGAATAACGATGCTGTTGCGGTAATCATTTTAAAAAGTGCTGGCGAAAGAGCTTTCTGTGCGGGTGCTTCTTTTGATGAGTTGATAAGCATCGACGATTTAGAAACTGGAAAAGTATTCTTTAGTGGTTTCGCCAATGTGATTAACGCTGCTCGAAAATGCTCGAAACTTATTATCGGTCGTGTGCAGGGTAAAACTGTTGGTGGAGGTGTTGGAATGGCTTCGGCAGTAGATTACTGTATGGCAACAAAATTTGCTTCGGTAAAACTAAGTGAGTTGGCTGTAGGAATTGGTCCTTTTGTTGTTGGTCCGGCCGTAGAACGCAAAATTGGTATGTCGGCAATGAGCCAACTAGCTATTGATGCTACAGAATGGCAAACAGCTCAGTGGGCAAAAGACAAAGGTCTTTATACCGAGATTTTCGATTCTGTAGACGAAATGGATGAAGGGATTTCTAAGTTGGCTAACACCTTGGCAAGTTCAAATCCTGAAGCAATGCAAATGCTCAAGAAAGTTTTCTGGGAAGGAACAGAGCACTGGGATGACCTATTGCTAGAAAGAGCTGCCATGAGTGGTAAACTCGTTCTTTCGGACTTTACTCGTAATGCCATCAACAAATTCAAGAAGAAATAAAAAATGGCTAAAAAGGCTATAGATAAAAAGATTTTAAAAGAAGCATATAAACTGATGAGCACTGCACGTGCCATGGCTGATTTGTTCGAAGCGAACGCTGCCGTTACAAGTAAGTATGTTCATGCATGTTCTCGAGGTCACGAAGCCATTCAGTTGGCTATGGGTATGCAATTATTGCCACAAGACTGGGTATCGCCATACTATCGCGACGACTCTATTTTGTTGGGAATTGGAATGCAGCCTTACGATTTGATGTTGCAATTATTGGCTAAAAGAGACGACCCTTTTTCTGGAGGTAGAACTTATTATTCTCATCCGAGTTTAAACAGGGATGATATGCCAAAAATCCCACATCAATCTTCGGCAACAGGAATGCAAGCCATTCCTACAACCGGAGTTGCTATGGGAATTCAATACTTAGAACAGCAAAATCTAGCGAAAGATTACGGCAAGGATATGCCCGTTGTTGTTTGTTCTATTGGTGATGCTGCGATGACAGAAGGAGAGATTTCTGAAGCACTCCATATGACTGCTTTGAAACAATTCCCAATCATCTTTTTAGTACAGGATAACGAATGGGATATTTCTGCCCATGCTTCCGAAATTCGCGCCAACGATGTATCACAATACATCCAAGGATTTAAAGGAATCGAGCTAAGAACCATTAAAGGTAACGACTTTATAGAATCGTATAATACGGTGAAAGAAGTTATCGAAACGATTCGCGAAGAGCGTCGTCCTTTTTTAATTCACGCCAAAGTACCGCTTTTAGGACACCACACTTCGGGAGTTCGTAAAGAATGGTACCGCGACGATATAGAAGAACACGAGCAAAGAGATCCACTACCAATTTTGCGTCAGCAGTTATTGGACAATGGATTAAAGCAAAAAGAAATTGATGCGATTGATGCTGAAGCCGCAACATTCGTACAGTCGGAATACGATAGAGCTTTACTAGCGGAAGATCCTAGACCAGAAGATTTGTTCACGCACGACTTTGCTCCTACTCCAATTACTGAGGAGAAAGGAGAGAGAGCTCCTGCTGGAAAAGATAAAACGGTAATGGTAGATTCTGCTCTGTTTGCAATCCAAGAAATCTTGGCGAAGCATCCAGAAGCGCTTTTATACGGACAAGATGTTGGTCACCGCTTGGGTGGAGTATTCCGCGAAGCGGCTACACTAGCTCAAAAATTTGGTGACGACCGTGTTTATAATACACCTATTCAGGAAGCCTTTGTGATTGGCTCTACCGTAGGTATGTCAGCAGCAGGTTGTAAGCCAATTGTAGAGGTTCAGTTTGCAGATTATATTTGGCCAGGGCTCAACCAATTATTTGCCGAGGTGAGTCGTTCTTGCTATTTATCAAATGGTAAATGGCCTGTTAGCGCTATCATCCGCGTGCCTATTGGGGCCTATGGTTCTGGTGGACCTTACCACTCTTCTTCTGTAGAGTCTATCATAACGAATATTCATGGTATTAAAGTGGCTTATCCTTCTACAGGTGCCGATTTAAAGGGCTTGATGAAAGCCGCTTATTACGACCCAAATCCAGTTGTGATGTTGGAGCATAAAGGTTTGTACTGGTCGAAGATTAAAGGTACCGAAGGTGCGAAGACAGTTGAGCCAGACGAAGACTATGTGATTCCTTTCGGAAAAGCACGTATTGCTTTAGAAGCAGAAGTTTCTAATATTGAAGCTGGAAATTCCTTGGTTGTAATCACTTACGGTATGGGCGTTTACTGGGCAAACACTGCTGCTAAGTCTCATAAAGGACAAGTAGAAATTTTAGACTTGAGAACTTTAGCTCCGCTAGATAGAGAAGCTATGTTCAATTCGGTTCGCAAACACAATAAGTGTTTGGTATTAACAGAAGAGCCTAAAGGATTTGGTTTTGCTCAAGCTCTTGCAGGAGAGATCCAACAAGAGTGTTTCGAAAGTTTAGATGCTCCAGTAAAAGTTCTAGGTGCCGAAAACATGCCAGCTATTCCTCTTAACAGTACTCTGGAAGCAACTATGATTCCGAATGCGGAGAAAGTTAAAAAGGTGATGAAAGAGATTTTAGATTATTAATACATTTTCAAAATAAAAAAACCCTTCTAATGAAGGGTTTTTTTTGCTGTAGGAGAAGGAGTCGAACCTTCACGGAGTGGTTAGTCCAGGGGATTTATACCAAAATCTCCACCCTCGAGACAGGAGGGCATGTCTGCCAGTTTCATCACCCCACAGTGTCTTGGTGATTAACTATGGTAAATATAAAACAAGAAGTCTTTTATTGCAAATAAAACAAATAATTTATGTAGTTTTTATGAATACAATAATATAAACTATATTTGATTGTTATTTTTCAAATTCAAACTATTCAAAATGGACTCTAATTATCAAATTGACAATATAGATCGAAGCATTTTATCGATTTTAATGAAGGATGCGAAGACTCCTTACACCGAAATCGCCAAAAAATTGATTGTTTCGGCTGGAACCATACATGTACGCATGAAAAAAATGGTAGAAGCCGGTCTTGTGAAAAAGAGTCGACTTAACATTAATTACGAATTATTGGGCTACGACCTAACAGCCTTTTTGGGAATCTATTTGGAAAAGGGCTCGAATTATAAGGAAGTCATCGAGCAGATGAGTATCATTCCCGAAGTAGTTGAAGCGCATTATACCACTGGAGTTTACAGCATATTTGCTAAGATTCGTTGTAAAAACACTAAACATATGCGCCACGTACTCAACGAGGAAATTCAACCGGTAACAGGCATACAACGCACAGAAACGATTATCTCGCTAGAGCAAAGTATTGATAAGCAGATTGACTTGTAGACGGTGGTCGGAAGTTCTTGGTTGTTAGATGTTGGTTGATAGGCAGGTCACTCTGAGACTTAGGTAGAAAGCATAAAAAAAACCTTCCAAAATTGGAAGGTTTTTTTGTAATTATTTGAGCATCGTTACTGGATTCTCTAAATATGTTTTCAGTGTATTTAAGAAGGCTGCACCCGAAGCGCCATCCACCACACGGTGGTCGCAGGACAGGCTCAACTTCATTATATTTCCAGGAACTACTAGTCCATCTTTTACAACTGGCACTTGCTGAATTCCACCAACGGCAAGAATACACGCATCAGGCGTATTAATGATAGCGGTAAATTCCTCGATACCAAACATTCCTAAGTTAGAAATAGTAAAAGTACTTCCCTCCCAGTCGGCAGGTTGTAATTTCTTATCCTTCGCACCTTGAGCAAAGCCCTTAACTTCAGCAGAAATTTCTGACAATGACTTGGTATCTGTATAGCGAACTACAGGGACTAAAAGACCATCTTCAACCGCTACAGCAATACCTACATTTACATGTTGGTTACGACGAATAACATCACCTCTCCAAGAAGAGTTTACTGTAGGGTGCTCGCGCAATGCCATTGCAGAAGCCTTCACAATTAAATCGTTGAAAGAAACCTTAGTATCAGGCAAAGCGTTAATCGCTTTACGAGCAGCCATTGCATTGTCCATATCTATAGAGATAGACAAGTAGAAATGAGGTGCCGTAAACTTCGACTCCGACAATCTGCGCGCAATAACCTTACGCATTTGCGATACTGGCTCTTCAGTATAACGCTCTTCATAAGCTACTGAACTAGCAGCAGGAGCTTGGTAATTATCAATATCTCTTTTCACCACTCTACCGCCATCGCCAGAACCGGCAATTTTAGTAATGTCTACACCTTTTTCTTCCGCCAAACGCTTAGCCAATGGAGACGCTTTTGTTCTCCCATCAGTAGATTTAGTAGCAAGAGTTGGTGTAGGAACTGGAGCAGCTTTAGAATCTTCAACTTTAGCTTCCTGAACAGGAGCCGCAGCTGGTTTTTCTTCTTTCACCTCTTCGGCAGCAGGTGTCGCATCAGCTTCAATTAAAGCCTTAACATCTTCACCTTTTTCACCTAAAATAGCTAGGATACAATCTACAAGAGCTGTAGCAGACTCTTCCACACCGATGTGTAACAACACACCTTCTTGAAAAGATTCAAACTCCATAGTTGCCTTATCCGTTTCGATTTCTGCGAGTAAATCACCCTCAGAAATAGTATCACCAACTTTTTTATGCCACTTCGCTACTGTACCTTCGGTCATAGTATCGCTCAAACGCGGCATGCGTACGATTTCTGCCATAATTCTATAATTAATCTTTTATGAAAGGATATTCATCAGAGTATACCGTTTGATACAAAGCCTCATTCGCAGGGAATGGAGACTCTTCAGCAAAATCAACAGCGGCTTTAACCGTAGCTTTTACATTATCCTGAATAGCTAGTATCTCATCGTCTGTCGCCCATTTGTTTTTCTTGATTAGCTCAAGAACTTTAGTAATAGGGTCAATTTTTTGGTATTCGGCAACTTCCGCCTTCGTACGATACTTTTGAGCATCAGACATGGAGTGACCTTTATAACGGTAAGTCTTCATTTCTAAGAATGTTGGACCATCACCTTTACGCGCTCTATCGGCTGCTTCTTTTACAGCTTCAGCAACAGCAACCGGATCCATACCATCAACAGGCCCACAAGGCATTTCGTAAGCCAAACCTAATTTCCAGATATCTGAATGGTTTGCACTACGCTCAACAGAAGTACCCATTGCATAACCGTTATTTTCACAAATAAAGATTATTGGTAACTTCCATATCATGGCCATGTTAAATGTTTCGTGGATTGCCCCTTGACGAACCGCACCATCACCCATATAGCAAAGGGTAACTGCATCAATATCGTTAAATTTATCAGCAAAAGCTATACCTGCTCCCAATGGAACTTGAGCACCTACAATACCGTGACCACCGAAGAAATTGTACTCTTTAGAGAACATGTGCATAGAACCACCTTTACCGCCAGAGCAACCGGTAACTTTACCGTAAAGCTCTGCCATAATGTATTTAGGATCCATACCCATAGCGATTGGCTGAACGTGATCTCGGTATGCTGTAATCATCTTATCTTTTGAAGGATCGGTAGCTAAAATCGAACCTGCTAAGACAGCTTCCTGACCATTATATAAGTGCAGGAATCCGCGAATCTTTTGCTGGATGTAAAGTGCGCTGGTTTTATCTTCGAACTTTCTCCAAAGTAGCATGTCGGCATACCACTTTAGATAGGTTTCTTTCGTAAACTTCAACTTTGTCATTTCGTGTAAATTTGGGAAGCAAATGTACTAATTAGTTGTTGATTCCACTAATATTCTGCAATGCATCACACTTGAAAGGTAAGGGTAAGAGATCGGCTACAGACAGAAACTCAATCACTTGTCTATCAGCACCTTTCAACAATAATTTAATCGAATCTTCTTGCATTACTTCGTATTCTAACATTGCCTGACGACAAGCACCACAAGGAGCAAGAGTTGTTTTCACGTCGAATTCTTCGGAACCCGCAGTAATGGCTATCATTTTAATTTTCAACTCGGGGTGATGTGCTTTACAAGCAAAAATAGCAACTCTCTCGGCACAAATCCCTGAAGGGAAGGCTACATTTTCCTGATTACTCCCTGTAAAAACAGTTCCATCTTCCAATAAAATTGCAGTTCCCACTTTGAAATTTGAGTAGGGAGCATAAGCCTTCGCTTGAGCCTCACTAGATTGATTTAATAAATCTTTGAAATCCTCTGGCAATTCATCCCACTGATATTCATTACAGTAAATATGAAAATGTTTCGTTTGCATGACTCATTATTTAATAATTGTATAAAGTTAAGAAATTGTAGGATGTAGGCATAAAAAACACTTCACATAATGGAAGCACTTTTCAGTTTATAAAACATTAGTTTCAGAGCTTCTGAATAAGAGCTACTGCATAAGCAGAAACTCCTTCTTCGCGCCCTACAAAACTCAACTTTTCTGTAGTAGTAGCTTTTATAGAAACTTGCCCTGGCGATACAGACATCGCCTCTGCCAGTACTTTTTTCATTTCTGGAATGTAAGGATTGATCTTGGGTTGCTGCAATGCTAATGTCACATCTATATTCCCCAACTCGTAACCTTCCTTTCTCAACACTAACATCACTTCCCTTAGAAGAATCTTACTATCGATACCTTTGTATTTAGCATCAGTATCTGGAAAGTGAAAACCGATATCTCTCAAATCGGCAGCTCCTAATATGGCATCACAAATAGTATGAATTAACACATCGGCATCAGAATGACCAACCGCACCTTTTTCGTGAGGAACGAGAATTCCACCCAACCAAAACTCTTCACCTTCGGCTAACTGATGTACATCGAAGCCAAATCCAACTCTAATATTCATCTAATTGTTTTCTGTATAGAAGACTCCTAAATCGAAGAGCATTGTAAATCGAAGTGTGTTTTCTAAAGGTGATCTAACACCTGCAGTAGCAGGAATCAGATAGGCGAAATCAAGTGAGAAAACATTCATTTTTACACCAAATCCCATGGTGAAATACTGTCTACCACCTTTAGTTTTATGCTCATTAAAATAACCCGCACGGAAAGCAAACTGCTTATCGTACCAATACTCCATACCTACAGAATACATCAACTCTCTTAGCTCTTCCTCCATCCCTCCTGGTGCATCATTAAAAGATTGGAAAACTCCCTGTATTACTCCTACATTAGGGTCTTGACCAGCAACTATAGATTGTGGGTTATCCTCATCAGCTGGAATATCATCTTCTATATCATTTTCAGGATCTGCCGCTGCCACTCCATCAGGACCAAAATTGTAACGTTCATTATCAACCAAGTAATATATTGGAGGTGTTGGCACAAGTAATTTATTGACATCAACTGCAAAAGCAATGGTATTATAGGCGTCTAACTCCATGGTTAATCGCCCACCCAAACGAGCATTCATCGGTAGGAAATCCTCATCTCCAGACTCGGTATAAGAAATTTTATTACCAATATTAGAGAAATTGAAACCTGCAGCCCATTGTGCATCTTTTCCATCGAGATCAAACTCTTTACTCTCGTAATAACCCGATAAATCCACTGCAAAAGAAGTCCCTGGCTTAGTAACCGAATAGCTTTCTACACCCATTCCGCCAGTAAGATTCGAGTAGATATAACGCATAGCCAAACCACCCGAAAAGCGCTCAGACAACTTCATGGCATAAGACATATCAAAAGCAAACTCATTAGGGCTGAATGTACTCGTATTGTTCCCTAATTGATCGGTAAACTGAATTTCACCTAAAGAGAAGTAGCGTAAACTACCTCCAAAAGTACTTCTACTATTTAATCTTTTATAAGCAGATAAATAAGCCAAACTGATTTCTGGAACCAATTTACTCAACCAAGGAGTATAGGTTAATGATATTCCATTATCCTCGCCTATAAAAGCCAATTTAGCGGCATTCCAATGAATGGAATTTTGATCGGGAGCAGTAGCTACCCCAACATCACCCATAGCACCTGCTCTTGAATCGGGAGCGATAGAAAGAAAAGGAACCGAAGTAGTAATGGTATTCAATTCGCTGTTATAATAATCTTGCCAATCGGATTGGGCTTGTATATCTAATCCAATAAAGGACGTTGCAAAGACTGCAATTAGACTTAATCTTTTCATGTAGCAATTGTTTGTTGAGCAAATATAATCTTTTCCCATAACGAACTAATTATTTAATTAGTATCATTTGATTCGACATTTGCTCTTCAAGTCCTGAATCTTCTGATTTCACATTCAACTTATAAATATACATGCCCTTAGCTAAAGAAGCTCCATATTCAGAACGACCATCCCAATAAACCTCCTCTTCGCTAAAACCAGAACTGTAGATGGCTTTTTCAATGGTTTTCACCAAAACTCCTTGTAAAGTGTAGATATACAAACTCACCTCTAGGTTTTGGTCTGCATGATTATGCTCAAAATAGAAGTTAGTATACTCGCTAAAAGGGTTTGGATAGTTCATCAAATTCGACAAAATCATCTCCTCGCCGGTTACCACCAAGAATTCAGTAAAGGCTTCTGAGGAATTATTATTCACATCCCACACCTTAATCTCCAACTGATGCATACCGTCTTCGAGATTTAAAAAAGGATAAGAAACCTTACCACTTTGATAGGAATCTAAATCAGACTCGTAATAATGATTCAGCACAATCGAGGACTGACTATCGCCATCTAAAACAGCAACAATATC
>Ga0066382_10000046_pt1 | contig 33929 bp, 30 predicted proteins | sample Knorr_S23_td_NAD_FD_71218 | JGI IMG/M metagenome (GOLD analysis project Ga0066382, IMG submission 71218) | Marine microbial communities from Southern Atlantic Ocean transect - Knorr_S23_td_NADW_ad_2500m_LV_B | ecosystem: Environmental > Aquatic > Marine > Oceanic | place: Southern Atlantic... | reverse complement strand
CTTTTAATCCACTAGCCTTTTTTCTGTTTGGGTCTAATCCCATAGCTGCTAACTGTCCGCTGAACGATGCAGGGAAGTTAAATTCTAATGGCATATGCTTATAGTTATTGAAACGCTCTAAAGCTTTTTCTTCACCACTTTGCTTGCGATCTAATAAATATGAAGTCTTGTACCAAACATCTCTTAAATCGCTAACACTTAAGTTGAAGTTTAGATCGTGACTTATAATATTCAATTCAGAAGCATCAACTGCAGTACCTAAAGTATGATAGCCAATATTCATCTCCCCTAAAATAGCATCCGCTTTAGCGATGTCGTTTACTTGAAGAATTACACCTGCGTTTTCAGCGAATAATACTTTTACGATGTCTTGCTCATTCAAGCAAGTTAAATCGATGTCGGCACCTAAGTTTACATCTGCAAAACACATTTCTAATAAAGTAGTAATTAAACCACCTGCAGAAATATCGTGTCCAGCTTCAACCAAGTTAGACTTGATTAATTTCTGAATCGCATTGAAACCATTCTTAAAGAATTCAGAATCTTGAATATTTGGCGTTTCAGAACCTACTTTGTTATTTACTTGAGCAAAGGAACTACCCCCTAACTTATACGCATCTTGCGATAAGTTGATATAGATGATAGGCGCATTTTCCTTTTTCTTTAAAACAGGACTCACCACTTGGTTGATGTTGCTACACTCACCAATAGCAGAAATGATCACTGTGCCCGGAGAAACAACTTTGCTTCCGTCCTTGTACTTCTGAGTCATCGATAAACTATCCTTTCCTGTAGGAACGTTAATTCCTAAAGAAATAGCGAAGTCGCTAATCCCTTTTACAGCATCGTATAAACGAGCATCTTCACCTTCGTTTCTACAAGGCCACATCCAGTTGGCACTTAATGAAACTCCATTAAGATTATCTGAAATAGGAGCGAAGACAAGGTTTGTTAAGGCTTCGGCAATAGAATTGCGCGAACCAGCAACAGGATCAATCAAGGCACTAATAGGAGCGTGCCCCACTGAAGTCGCAACACCTATTTGTCCTCTGTAATCTAAAGCCATTACACCACAATCGTTAAGTGGTAAATGTAAAGGCCCTGCGTTTTGTTGTTTGGCAACTCTACCCGATACACAACGGTCAACTTTGTTGGTTAACCAGTCTTTACATGCTACTGCTTCTAATTGAAGTACCGAGGTGATGTATTCGAATAGATTGTCTTGTGAGTATTCTAGCTTAGAGAAGTTTGCTTCCTCTCTAGAATCTGTCATTATCGTTTTTGGAGAAGAACCGAAGTAGTGTTTCAACTTCATATCGATTGGTTTACTACCATTTTTGCTCGACTCAAAAGAGAAGTTCATATCGCCTGTAATCTCACCTACATCGTAGAAAGGAGCTCTTTCGCGCTCAGAGATTTTGCGTAATTCTTCGATGTGTTTTTCATTGATAACCAATCCCATACGTTCTTGAGATTCATTACCAACAATCTCTTTAGAAGACAAAGTAGGATCGCCTACAGGAAGTGCTTCTAAATCGATTTTACCACCTGTTTCTTCCACCAATTCCGAAAGACAGTTTAAGTGTCCACCAGCACCGTGATCGTGAATAGAAACAATTGGGTTATTATCACTTTCTACCATAGCTCTAATAGCATTGGCAGCACGTTTTTGCATCTCTGGGTTTGAACGCTGAATAGCATTTAGCTCAATAGCATTACCTAATTGTCCAGTATCTACAGACGATACTGAAGAACCACCCATACCAATACGGTAATTGTCACCACCTAAGATAACCACGCGGTCACCTTTGTTCGGTACATCTTTTAAGGCATCTTCGTGTTTACCCCATCCGATACCACCGGCTTGCATAATCACTTTATCGTAACCTAATTGCTTATTGTTTTCAGTATGCTCAAAAGTAAGTACCGAACCCGTAATTAAAGGCTGACCGAATTTGTTACCGAAGTCAGAAGCACCGTTAGATGCTTTGATTAAAATATCCATTGGTGTTTGATACAACCAAGGACGCTCTTCCATTCCTTCTTCCCAGTTACGCTCTTCTTCCAAACGAGAGTAAGAAGTCATGTAAACAGCAGTTCCCGCTAAAGGTAAGCTACCTTTACCACCTGCTAAACGGTCTCTAATTTCACCACCCGAACCTGTTGCAGCTCCGTTAAAAGGCTCTACCGTTGTAGGGAAGTTATGCGTTTCTGCTTTTAGAGAAAGTACAGATTGAATTTCTCTAGTGTGGTAGTAATCGGAAATATCCTGACGTTTAGGAGAGAATAATTCGATTTTAGGACCTTTAACAAAAGCAACGTTGTCTTTGTATGCAGAAACCAAGTTGCCTCCGTTCATTTCAGAAGTCTTCTTGATTAATTTGAAAAGACTGGTTTCTTTTTCTTCACCATCGATGATGAAAGTCCCGTTAAATATTTTGTGGCGACAGTGTTCAGAGTTGATTTGTGAGAATCCGAAAACTTCAGAATCTGTTAATTTTCTTCCAATCTCTTCACTTACGCTATTTAGATAATCTACTTCATCAGTACTTAAAGCCAATCCTTCTTGATTGTTATATGCAGCGATATCTTCAATGTGAATGATTTCTTCAGGCTTTGTATCAACCGTGAAAATCTCTTGGTGAAGTCCATCGTATTTTACTTGCAACATCGGATCAAAGCCAGCCTCTTCATCAAAAGCAAAGTATTCTTCGATACGATCGATACCCTTTATGCCCATGTTTTGAGTGATCTCAACGGCATTTGTACTCCAAGGTGTAATCATTTCCTTTCTAGGACCTACAAAAGTGCCGTCAACAGCCCGGGCATTTAATTGTTCGGCATCTCCGAATAACCATTGAAGTTTCTCACAATTTTCCTGGCTAATAATTTCTCTAGTGGCTACGGCAAAAACTTGGTTTGCTCCCTTAAAGAATGAAATCATGGGCAGATTTTTTGGTTGCTTTAATAGATGCGAAATTAGGGGTTTTTCGAGAATAGTGCCAATTAAAAAGCCCCGAATCCGGGGCTTTTTTTATTTTAAAAGGCTTTTGATCTGTTCGGCTAATTCTGTACCGATTCGATCTTGAGCTTCAAGCGTTGCAGCACCAATGTGTGGGCTTAAAGATATTTGATCTGCCATTAACAATTTCATGTTTGGCGTAGGTTCATTTTCGAATACATCTAAACCGGCAAAACGTACTTTACCACTTTCCAGTGCATCTAACAAATCAGCCTCGTCAATTACACCACCACGAGCAGCGTTAACTAAACCAACCTGATCTTTCATTAGTTCAATTTCTTTCTTAGTAATTAATGGCTTGCCCTGGAAAGGAACGTGTACTGTAATGAAATCTGCATTTTTGTATACATCCTCAATGGCAACTGTAGTGATGTTGAAGTTCACTTTTTGTCCATCGTAAAAGTCCAATTCAATAGTTGCACTCTCGCAGAATGGATCATGAGCAATTACTTCCATTCCTTGTCCTAAAGCAACTTTAGCAACTTCTCTACCGATACGTCCAAAACCGATAATACCGATTTTTTTACCACGCAATTCGATACCCGCACCATAGCTTTTCTTCAACTCTTTAAAGCGAGAGTCGCCATCCAAAGGCATATTGCGATTGGCATCAAATAAGAAACGAACCATACCGAAAAGGTGTGCGAAAACTAATTCAGCAACTGAAGCAGAACTCGCAGCTGGTGTATTGATTACGTGTAATCCTTTTTCTCTCGCATAGTCTACATCGATGTTATCCATACCAACTCCACCACGACCGATGAGTTTTAAGTTTGGACAAGCATCAATGATGTCCGTACGAACTTTCGTTGCGGAACGAACTAAAAGTCCAGCAACATCATTTTTGTTGATAAATTCGATTAAGCTTTCTTGAGCTACTGTGTCTGTGATTACTTCGAATCCGGATGCTTCTAAAGCGTCAATTCCACTTTGTGCAATTCCGTCGTTAGCTAATATCTTCATATCTATTCTTCTAAATCGTTGTCAAAAACTTCAATAATATTGCTCTTTTTCACCAATGGAGTCCATTTGGTTTTGAAGCGTGTAGCACGAACAATATGGTTATCTATCCAGTGGTAGTTCCCACCTCGAGGTTTGTTCATCAATAAACCGTGGTATTTAAAACCGTGTTTGTCTAGCCAAGTTAAAGTAACTTCTCTGGTGTCTTCAGTTCTCGAAGTGAAGAAGGTAATGATATGTCCTTCGTCATACCATCCGTTAATAATCTTATGAGCATCTAACCAAGGCTCACAAGTCACCATTCTTTCTGGCTCTTCGTTAGGAACATCTTCAGTAATTGTACCGTCGATGTCTATCAGGTAATTCTTTACATCCTCACCAAGTTGAGGCGAGATGTGTTTACCGTCTTTATCGAATAATTCTTGTAGTTCGCGTGTCATCTTAGGCAAGTTTCCGCATTACATCAACCAATACCTGAACACTTTCTAGAGGAAGAGCGTTGTAGATAGAAGCACGGTAACCACCTACAGATCGGTGACCTTTTAATTCACTAATTCCGGCATCATTCCATAGTTTATCAAAAGTTTCTTGTTTACTATCGTCCGTTAAGACGAAAGTCACATTCATTTTTGAACGATCTTCAACAGCAGCAACACCTTTAAAAAGAAGGTTTCTGTCAATTTCAGCATAAAGTAATTCAGCTTTAGCAGTGTTTACTTTTTCTATACCTTCTACACCTCCATTTTTCTTTAGCCATTCTAATGTTAACATAGAAACGTAGACGGCAAATACAGGTGGTGTATTGAACATCGATCCCTTTGAGATGTGAGTTGTATAATCTAACATCGTAGGGATTTCACGTCCAGTTTTGTTTAAGACTTCATCTTTTATGATGACCAAAGTGGTTCCCGCAGGACCCATATTTTTCTGTGCACCGGCGTAGATTAAATCAAATTTTGAAACGTCAATTTTTCTTGAGAAAATATCTGAAGACATATCACATGCCAACAAAGTATCTCCGGAAACTTCCGGGAATTCATGAAACTGAGTTCCAAAGATTGTATTGTTAGACGTGAAGTGTAGGTAGTCTAAGTCTTCAGGGCAGGTAAAACCTTTTGGAATGTAAGAGAAGTTTTCATCTTTAGAGCTAGCAATAACACTAATATCTCCAAGTTTCTGTCCTTCTTTTAAAGCCTTTCCAGACCAGGAGCCTGTGTTTATGTAGGCTGCTTTACCATTTGTTTTTAACAAATTCATTACAGTCATTAAAAACTGAGTACTTGCTCCGCCTTGAAGGAACAATACCGAGTAGCCTTCCGGCACGTTTAATAATTCTTTTACTAAAGCCTGTGCTTTATCCATTACCGCTATGAAGTCTTTGCTTCGGTGGGAAATTTCGATTAAGGAAAGGTCTAAGTTGTTGAAGTTTAGTACAGCTTGTGAAGCTTGTTGAAGAACCTCTTGCGGCAGTATGCAAGGTCCGGCACTGAAGTTGTGTTTTTTCATATTTAAATGAGTCAGTTTGGCTTAGTGAATAAAAAAGCAAAAGTCGACTTTTTAAAAGAAATGAAAAAAGTTTTGGGAGGTTATTATCAATAATTTTTGAACCGAAATAGTAGGTAATTAATAATGACTAATTATTGGGATTGAAGTCCTCTTTGGATACGTTTAGATTGCTTAGCGTCTTGCCTTTTATTGTTAAAGACGGGTATATCTTCGATAAAGCGCCACTTTCCATTTTTGAAACTTAAGCCATCGTAGCTAAGACTAGGAACATAGAACTCGTACATCCCTATTTCTACCCCGTCTAATGGCACTAGATGATCGTATAGAATTGTTTGATCTTTCTCGCGGTAGTTCATGGTGGTGCTAGCCCCACTCGTGTATTCTAGAATGATACGGTAATGAGTACCATCATTCATTTTAAAGATAGGCGCACCGAAAATAGGTCTGTTCTCTTCATCGAAATGTAGCACGTCGATGATTTTTTTTGTCGTTTGTGCATTGTTCCCATCCCAAGCTAAGAAAGTATAATAGTCTTTCTTCTGAAATTTGGTGTGGATGATATCAAAATAAAAGGCCCCATACCAATTGCCATTATTGAGCATTTGATAAGAAGGATTGTCAATAGAATCCGAAACATCAACTAATTTGTAGAAATGAGATTCTTTTTTGCGCTTATTGTAAAACTGAAGAAAAGCGAAATAGTCAAAAGTTCCATCCATTTTGGGTAATACCCAATTGAAAAGACGGAATTTTTTATCGCTAGAAGGAAGGATATTTATCTTGTCTATATTTTTGAAATCATAGTGATAATTTCCATCCAGTAGTAATAACTCCTCTAGTTCTTCTATAAGTAATTTATTGGATTCTTCTCTCATCGAGTCGTTTTCTCCAGAAAGTGCCATTTCGGCTAGTGATTGCAATCTGGATTCAAAGAAAAGAAAATCGCTGTCGCTTTGAGCCTTTATATAAGGACTCACGAAAAATGATATAAGGAATGTGTATATGAGTTTAGTCCTCACAGTGAAGGAAAGCCTTTTTAGATAATAATTCTTCTTCTGTCTCCACATGTTCTTCATCGGGAACACAACATTCAACAGGACAAACAGCAGCACATTGAGGTTCCTCGTGGAAGCCTTTACACTCAGTACACTTATCAGTAGCTATATAGTAGAAGTCGTAAGAAACTGGTTCTTGATCATCATTAGCGTCAACTGAAGCGCCCTTTTTTTGATGCACCATTCCTGCAAGTTCAGTCCCCTCAGCGAAAGACCATTCTACACCACCTTCATAGATAGCTGTATTAGGACATTCGGCTTCACATGCTCCACAATTGATACATTCGTCGGTGATCTTAATCGCCATAGTCTTTTTTGCTTTAAAGATTTGTATTTTTGCACCACAAAGATATAAAAACATTGTTGATGAACCGCGAAAAAATCATTAAGGCTTTCAGTTTTTTAGGAGAGTTTATGACACAGTTTCAGTCTACTGAAACGCCAAAGAAGAATCTCGCTATTAATCATTTGTTTTATGATGAGTTTACCGAGCTAATCTATAGAGCAAAGATTTATAACGGTTGGTTTGAAGAAGAACAAGTGCGTAGGTCGATATCTGCTTTGGGCGCTTGGTTGAGTAAAGAAGATTTGACTACTTGGGTACAAGCCTATTCTTTTGCTGAGGCTCCAAAACGCATCGGAGTTATTATGGCCGGAAATATTCCTTTGGTAGGCTTTCACGATTTTATATCCGTACTTCTGTCAGGGCATTCCATCTTGATCAAGCAATCATCAGATGACAAGCTCTTATTGAGTTTCTTGGCGAAAGTACTTGTAAGTATTAATCCGGAATTTGAATCTCGCATTAACTTTACGGAATCACGCATGAGTAATTTCGAAGCCTTAATTGCTACTGGGTCTGATAATTCAGCCCGTTATTTTGAGCACTATTTTGGCAGATATCCAAACATTATACGCAAGAATAGAAATTCTGTTGCCGTACTTTCTGGTCAGGAGTCTAAAGAGCAATTAACTGCTTTGGGCGACGATGTGTTTGCTTATTACGGTTTGGGCTGTAGAAATGTATCTAAAGTTTACGTTCCTAGCGATTATAAATTCGACTCACTTTTTGAGGCTCTTTACGAATACAAAGATGTTGTTGTCAATAAAAAGTACGCCAACAATTTTGATTATTATAGAGCCTTGTATTTGATGGGTGGGAATGATATGTTGGAGAATGGCTTTTTATTAGTCAAAGAAGATGAGGCTTTAGCTTCGCCAATCTCGATGTTGCATTACGAACGTTACGATAGCCTGTCTGAATTAGAGTCTCTTTTGAATTCTCAAAAAGATGAAATCCAATGTGTGGTCTCTCAAGAAGATATTGCGGGCTCTTTTGACTTAGGAGGAGCGCAATGTCCTACATTAACTGACTATGCCGATGGGGTTGACACCATGGCTTTTTTAAGTAGTTTATAGTTTGGTAGAGCTCAATAAAGATGTTTGGAACGAGCGTTATCTCAATGCTGATATTGGCTGGGATATAGGTCGTATTTCTACTCCTTTAAAAGAGTATTTCGATCAGCTGGAGAATAAAGACTTGAAAATATTGATTCCCGGCTGTGGGAATGCCTACGAAGCTGAATATTTATTTCAGCAAGGTTTCAAAAATGTTTTCCTGATCGATTGGGCACAACAAGCTATTGACGATTTCCATAATCGTATTCCTGAATTCCCAAAAGAGCAATTAATTTGTGCCGACTTTTTTGAGCACGATTCCCAATACGATTTGATTATTGAGCAGACTTTTTTCTGTGCTATTAACCCAAAGCTTCGTGAAAATTACGTTTTAAAGGTGAAGTCGCTTTTAAAAGACCGAGGCAAGCTTGTAGGGCTCTTGTTTAACGATAAGCTCTATTCGAATAGACCTCCTTTTGGTGGCTCTCGAAATGAATATAAAAGCCTATTCGAAAAGCATTTTAAGAATTTGTATTTGGAAAAAGCCTACAATTCCATCGCTCCACGTAAGGGGAGGGAATTGTTTATTAGTGCTAATGATTAATTAAGAACAAAAGTCTCACATTCTTTGTACTGTCGTACTTAGTAGCTATTTTTGAAATCAAAGAGAAATCTCATGAGTAGAACACAGATATTAAATCATCAGCAAATACAGCAGAAGTTAAATCGTATGGCTTGGCAAATTTATGAGGCCAACTATCAGGAAACGGAGCTTGTTATGGCAGGGATTAATGGGAACGGTTATGTGCTAGCTGAACGCTTAGCGACTATTTTAGAATCTATTTCTACTTGTAAGGTGATTTTGAGTGAGGTGGTGATTGATAAGAAAGCGCCTTTTAATTCACCTATTTCTGTAGGTTTAGAAGAGGTTGATTATTCTGATAAAGTAGTCATTTTAGTAGATGATGTTTTGAATTCGGGTAAGACTATGATTTACGGTGTGAAGCATTTTTTGCTAGCTCCCGTAAAGAAAATAAATACTGCGGCTTTGGTGGATCGCAAGCACCACCGTTTCCCAATTCGCGTTGACTATGCTGGATTGGTGCTGTCAACTTCTATAAAAGATCATATTCAAGTGGAATTGGGTAATGAAGATAATGCCTTTGTAGATTAATAAGTATTAAGTCTAAAACATTAAGTATAAGCCTTCCTAAATGGTAGGCTTTTTATTTTAAAGCTTGTAGTAGTACTTCTACTGGATGTAGGGCTTTTCGTTGTGTTCCGTCTTGTATTTGGTGACGGCAACTTGTTCCTGCGGCTACTATAATGCAGTCTTCATCTTCCTTTCTGATGGTTGGAAATAGTACGAGTTCACCAATTTTCATGGAAACTTCATAATGCTCTTTCTCATAACCAAAAGATCCAGCCATACCACAACATCCCGAAGGTATTAATTGCGCCTTATAGTTTTTTGCAAGTGATAATATTTTCTTGGTAGGCACCATGGATGATAATGCTTTCTGATGACAGTGACCATGAATTCTTAAGTGCTTGGCATCCTCGGTAAACGAATCAGAACTTATGCGTCCGGCATCCATTTCGCGAGCCAAAAACTCTTCGATAGTGAAGCTGTATTTCGCTAAATAGTTGGCTTTTTTCTCTTGACTAGCATCTGCTAAATCGAGGTATTCATCGCGGATGCTCAATATTGCCGAAGGTTCTAGGCCTATTAGTGGACATTCTTCTTTTACAATAGGAGCGAGCAAGTCAATATTTTTCTGAGCGAGCTTTTGAGCATCTTTTATGAAGCCTTTAGAAAGGAAGGTTCTTCCACTTTCTACATGTTCTGGGATGATTACTTCGTAGCCTAATTTGTTCAATAGCTGAACACAGCTAATCCCAATTTCTGTGTCGTTATAATTGGTAAACTCATCATTGAAAAGATATACCTTCCCATTTTTGAATGTTCTCTTTTGAGGATTTCTCTTCATCCACTTGGCTAGGGTAGTGCTAAATAATTTAGGGATACTTCTTTTTTGAGAAACGCCCATAATAGATTTCAGAATAGGAGCAGTCAGGAATCCTGTGCTCATCAAATTAAACAGCCTTGGGAATAAGGAGTTTATTTGATTGCTCTTAGTAACATTGGCAAAGAGTATATCTCTAAATTTCGTACCATTTTCTTTTTGATACTGATAGGAATACTCCGCCTTGAGCTTGGACATGTCCACATTACTAGGGCATTCTGTTTTACAGCCTTTACAAGAAATACAGAGATCCATTACGTCCTTCACTTCCTCGGTAGCAAAAGGTTTCAGGTTCGAAGGATCGCTAAGAACTTCTCTTAGTATGTTGGCGCGAGCTCGGGTAGTATGCTTTTCTTCGTGCGTAGCCATATAACTCGGGCACATGGTCCCTCCAGAAAGCTCTGTCTTACGACAGTCTCCCGAGCCATTACACTTTTCGGCAGCTCTAAGCATCCCTTCGTCTTTGCTGAAGTTGAAAATGGTTTCAAATTCAGGGGTTTCATATCCCGGCATATACCTCAAGAAACTATTCATGGAAGGTGTATCCACAATCTTTCCAGGATTGAAGATGCCATCGGGATCCCAAGTGGATTTTACATCTTTACAGAATTGGTAGTTTTTATCGCCAATCATAAAAGGGATGAATTCACCTCTAAGACGACCATCACCGTGTTCACCACTCAAGGAGCCTTTGTACTTTTTCACCAACTTAGCAATGTCTTGTGCTATGATTTTAAAAAGTTGGTTTCCTTCTTCGGTTTTAAGGTTGATGATTGGACGTAAATGTAATTCGCCAGTTGCAGCGTGAGCATAGTGCACACTATAAAGGTTTCGCTCCTTAAGTATTTTGTTGAAGTCTTCAATAAAATCTGGAAGGTCGTTTACATCAACTGCTGTATCCTCGATAACGGCAACAGCTTTTGCATCGCCAGGCATATTTGATAGAGCACCCAAGCCTGATTTTCGCAATTCCCACACATTTTTTACTTGTTCGCCTGTAACGATAGGGAAGTGGTAACCCAATCCTAATTCCTTACAGCGACTAATCATGTCATTTGTACACTGCTTTAGCTCTTCTTGAGTTTCGCGAGCAAATTCAACGACCAAAATAGCTTTGGGCTCTCCTTCTACGAAAAAGCGATTTTTTTGCTGTTCTCTATTTTCTTTGGTGTAGTCCAGTATATAGTGATCCATCAGCTCGCAAGCTGTAGGATTAAATTTCAAAGCTTCGAGGTTTGCTTTTAGAGACTCATTTATAGAGTCGAAATGCATACAAACTACTGCTTGTTCTTTAGGTAGCGTAGGGACTAAATTTAACTTCAGTTCTGTGGTAAAGGCGAGGGTTCCTTCAGATCCTGCCAATAGCTTACAGAAGTTGAACTTCTCCTCATTCTCAACAAAAGGGCTGGTTTGAGATAGTAGATCGATGGCATAACCTGTATTCCTTCTTGGGATAGAAGCTTTTGGGAATTCTCGCTCTATCTCGTCTCTGTTTTCAGAATTAGAAAATAGCTCCTTTGCTTTTTGATAGATGGATTGTTCGAGTTTACTTACCGTTCCAATACCATTGCATTTCTCTTCAAACTCGGCATTAGTCAGTGCTTTAAACTCAGTATGCATTCCATCTGCAAGAATCACCTTCATCGAGATGAGGTGTTCGCGAGCTGATCCGTAAATCAATGAGCGAGCACCACAAGAGTTATTTCCGACCATTCCACCAATCATACATCGGTTGGAGGTAGAGGTTTCGGGCCCGTAAAAGAGTTCGTATTGTTTTAGCTGCAGATTTAACTCATCGCGGATAACTCCAGGTTGAACAATGGCGTAATTCTCTTCTTCATTAACTTCAATAATCTGACGGAAGTGCTTGGAGATATCGATGATAATCCCATTTCCTACCACTTGTCCGGCAAGGGATGTACCCGCTGCACGAGGAATAATTGGTGTTTTGTGCTCGCAAGCAAATTTGATGATGCGTTCCAAATCCTCATTGTCGTGAGGGATGACTACGGCTAGAGGAAGTTCACGGTATGCCGAGGCATCAGTGGCGTAAAGTTTGCGCATAGTATCGTCGTAATACAATGCTCCTTTAATCTGCTTCTCTAAAATTGGTAATTGCTTTTTCATTAAATATTATTGTTCTCCAAAAATACAATTTAGCTTATAAACAACGAATGGAGCCTATAAAAATAAGCTCCATTCTTTTCCCACTTTAATATTGATTTACGATTGAGCTACCAAATCGGTGCTTTCGAAAATCTTGTCTGCCGAAGCAGCGATAAATCCATTATAGAGTTCCCCATTCTCCATCGGATAGCGCTTGGCAAATTCATAGTAACATGTGGTAACGGTATGTGTCCCCTCGCGGAATTCCAATTCTTGAGTATCTGCTAAAACGCTCGATTGCTCTAGTAATTGCTCTGGACTTCCTTTGATTTCTCCCCCCGAAGTATTCATTTTGAAGCCATTTTCCTTGATGAATTCGTTTACACTCTCTAGTGAGTCAAGCTTGCTCAAGGTGTTTACATATAATGTAAAGTGATTTGCGCAGAAGCCGCAGATGTACATCCATGCTGCGTATTCAGATTCAGCTCTTAATGTTTCGTAAACAGTATAAGAAATCTCTTCCCAAACACGACCTTTAAACAAAAGCTCTTCATCTTGGAATACAGAATTGTCAACTGTGTCTAACGTTGCTTTAATCAGTCTTTGTGCTTCTTCAGATATTTCTTCCAATTTTAATTGGGAGATGAAAATCTTTGGTGCATCAGCATCAGTGCTGTGTTGGTAGTGACGAGCTTCTAATTTCTTAACAGGAAATTCGTAAGTGTCAATAGCCTGGTAACCTGCTTTGATGATGATTTTTTCCAAAACATCAATACAAACTCTCTCGTCATTGAAAGTACGAATGGCAATATGGTCGTTGGCTATTTTGCTTCCTTCCAATTCTGAAAATAGAGAATTGATTTTTGCTGCTGATGGAGTGATGGCTGTATAGCCATTCCATAAACGCTCTAAGATTTGTTCTTTGTTCATCTGTTTAAACAAATTTTACTTTGCAAAAATACGCAGATATGTTAATATGATTATTAAAAATATGTTTATTTGTTTTGTCTAGACTTATTTTGTGTCAAATTGATTAAATTTGCGCTAATTCGTCTCAAATATATTTAAAACAATGCTTGCATGGATTTAAATAACCAACTTGATTATACAGATAAAGCTATACTTGGCTGCTTATCAGATGATTCGCGACGTTCTTACGTGGAAATCGCCAATGAATTGAAGATTTCTAACTCCCTTGTTCATCAGCGGATTAGGAAAATGAAAACCTCCGGATTAATCAAAAAAGCGGGCTTACAGATAAATGAGAAAGTCTTAGGTTACCACGCTTGCTCCTTTACGGGCATAGTCCTTCGCGAGGCTCATTATGCTCAAAAAGTAGTTGATGAGCTAGAGAAAATCCCCGAAGTGGTAGAATGTGATTTTGTCTCGGGAAAATATGCCGTATTTATAAAGATATACGCCGCCAACAATGAGCATATGCGTGAGGTGCTCTACGAGAAGATACATTGTATAGAAGGTGTTTCTGGAACGGATACCTTCATTTCCTTCGGTTCACAATTTCGTCGTGAAGCGCCGATTAAATAAAAAAGTTATTAGGTGGTTTGTTCTGCTGAATTCTTAGCCTCGGGTTTAAACCCGAGGCTAAATGATTTTAATCTATACCAATCAATGAACCTAAATACCCCTCATTTTGAAGGAGGGCTGCCCGAAGGGTGGGGTGGTTATTCTCCCTATTCCTCAAACAACATCACCGACTCCACGTGTGAAGTATGTGGGAATTGATCTACGAAACTGATGTGCTTAATTTGATAACCAGCCTCCACTAAAGTCTCTGCATCGCGAGCTTGCGTTGCAGGGTTACATGAAATGTATACAATTCTAGGAGCCTCTAATTTGATAACCTTTTTCAAGGTCTTCGGGGCGATACCGGCTCTTGGAGGGTCGAGAACAATAGTTGATAATTGCCCTTTATAATGTGGGAATTCAACAAGGAACTTACCTACATCTGCTGCAAAGAATTCTAGACCTTCGATATTATTTCTTTCTGCATTTCTCTTAGCATCTTCAATAGCTTCAGCAACGATGTCAACACCGATGATTTGCGCTCCAGGAATTTGTGAGGCCAAAATCTGACCGATAGTTCCCGTTCCACAGAAGAGGTCCATGATTACTTTCTGTTCTTCGTTGGTGTCCATCACATAGTCAACAGCTTTTTGGTAAAGCTTTGCAGCACTTAATGGATTGGTTTGGAAGAAACTCTGCATACTAATTTCGAAGTCCAATCCTAAGATCGTTTCTACAATCTTACTTTCGCCATAGACCAATTCGGTATTCCCTGCAGTTGGTTGAATACGATCGCCGATATCATCATTAATCGTATGGATGAATCCGGCAATGCGATCGCCCAATATATCTTTAAGTAATGTTAAAAAGGCATCTCTGTCAAAATTCTCTAATCCATCAGAAGAAGTAACCAAATTGATTAACAAATGATTTTTAGCATAGGATTTACGCACCACCAAAAAGCGGTAAAAACCTTCTTTTTTAGGAGGATGCCAAGGCGCTAAATTAGAGTCGATACAGAATTGTCTGATTTGTGGGAAAGCATTTTCTAAGTCTTGATCGAAAAGCCCTGAGTCTTTATCCAGGTTTTCTACCATCCACCAAGTACCTCTGTGTTTGAAGCCCATGGCAAACTCATCAACATCTTTCTTTAAATCGAAATCGTATTTGATGGCAGAGAAAGAATATTCCATTTTATTGCGGTAGTGCCATGTACTCGGAGAGCTTAGGAATTCATCGAATGAATCTTCTATATCTTCTATATGACCGATACGCTTGAAGAGCTCAATGCAAGTTTGCTTTTTATTGGCTTCTTGCAATTCTATGGGAAGTTTAGCATAGGGCGCTCCTGGAATCATTTGATAAGGGATTTCCACTTCTTCCTTGGAATGCTCAAGAACTTCTACCAATCTACATTCGGCATGCTTCTTTTTACATTTAGTAACCGAAGCCAAAACTTTTTGCCCAGGTAGACTGTTTTCTACAAAGCAAACAAAAGAACCATCTTCAGTTTCAATCTTTGCTATTCCATTGCCACCAAAGGCGAGGTCGATGATGTTTAATTCTAATTGTTGCCCTTTTTTGAAGAGCCTTTGATTGCGATTTCTACCCATGCGGCAAAGATAGTTATTTAGTGCTTTTAGCCTTTGTTAGCCCCTAGATTTGTTAATTTTAATCTCTTATGTCGCCGAGGCCTTTTGACTATGGATAATTTGACTATTTTTGTTCGTCTATTTAGAATCTATTATGCAGAAAAAGACCTTTCTATCCCTCTTTATGATCTTCAGCCTTAGTTGGGCTGTAAGTGCTCAACAGACGCACGAGGTACAAAGTGGTGAGACCCTTTATAGTGTTTCAAAAAAATACAGAGTTACAATTTCCAATTTGGTGAAAGCCAACCCAAATGCCAACAGAGGTTTGCGCAATGGGATGAGTATTGTTATCCCTATCATTCACGAATCGATTGATACAGTAGCCTACTTTATTCATAAGGTTCGCCCTTTGGAATCGTTTTTCTCTATCTCCAATAAGTTTGGGGTTAACGAAGAACAATTGTTGGAGTTCAATCCTCAGTTGTCTGATGGCTTCCGATCGGGAATGCGAATTAAGGTTCCTCAGTTTGAAGAGCTAGATGCTACAGAGGCTGTAGAAACTGAAGATAGCGACAAAGATGTCGAGAAGTCTCGAAGAAAGATAAACGCCAAATTCAAAAAAAAGGAGTCTTATAAGATTGCTTTGATGATGCCTCTTTATCTGGATAAGAATGATACCATTGAAGCTTATAATAATCTGAACGAGGGCGATCAGATTTATAAGAAGACGCGCTTTGCTTTAGACTTTTATTCAGGAGCTAAAATTGCCATAGACACCATGCGTAAAGCAGGGATGTCTTTAGATGTCCATGTTTTTGATACTAACAACGATGCGAATCACACCTTCGACTTGGTAGCACAAAAAGAATTCGACGATATGGATTTGGTGATTGGACCTTTCTACTCGAAGAACTTCAAGTTAGCGGCAGAAATATTAAGCCGTAGAGATGTGCCCATTGTAGCGCCATTATCTACGAAGCCTAATTTGTTGGAGAAAATCCCAAATGCCTTCCAAGTTATTACGACTCCTAAAAGACAAGTAACTTATCTGTCAGACTTTATCGCCGAGCATTATTCTGATAAGAATATCACATTGGTTCGTCGTGATAATGACAAGGAAAATAAGTTTGCTGACTGGATGATGTCTGCAATGGACACGTCAGAATTATTCTCTTTTCAAGAGGTTTTGGTGGAAGCTGCAATTATCGATTCTATCCACCACCACTTGGATAGTTTGGCAGAGACGAATGTGTTGTTGATTCCTTCGCAAGACAAGTCTTTTGTTACCGATATGTTGACGAAGCTCAATGTGATGCGCGATAGCAATATGGTGGTTTTCGGAATGCCTGACTGGTATGGCTACAAAGATTTAGACTATAACTATCTCGACCATTTGAATGTTCACATTCCGAATAGTGGCGTTTTATCTTATGAAGATTCACTCACACAATACTTTGTGAAAGAGTTTCAAGAATCGACGGGAATAGATCCTAATCAACGTTTCGCATTCTCTGGTTTTGATATCACTTATTACTTCTTATCTTTATTATATGAGAACGGAGGTCTTTCGACAGACATGTATATGGAGCCGAATAGTCTTTTGAATATGAGTTTTGATTATAATTATAATAGAAATGAGAAGAATGGTTCCCGCAATCAATTTGTTCAGATTATCACCTATGATGATCTCGAAATTAAACGTGTGGATTAAGGCAGAAAACAATCTTTATTACCCAATATTTAAGCTGATCGCATTTTACATGTCGATCAGCTTTTCTTTGAATCATACTTTTTTTTATGACTATTTAGCTGATGTATTATTTCGCATAGAAACAAGACAGTTAGGGCTATTCTTGGATGTTCCGGGAACTTCATTTCAGATGCATGCTATAGAATCGGGCATGGGGTTTTGGAAGGGCGACTGGATGCAGTTTTATATTAACGATTCCTGTTTAGGGATAGGGATGTTTGTTTGGCAGCTTAGCTTTTCCTTGGCGTTTTATAAGAAATGGCTTCCCAGCATTTTGAATTTACTATTCTCGCTACTGATGATTTACCTATTCAATATATTCAGATTATATATTTTATTTTTTCTTGAAGGATCAACAATGGAAATCTTCCATAGCGGTGTGGCTCCTTTTATTGCTAATGTAATTATGTTGCTTTTATGGATCCGATTTATCAAAAATCAAAAAGATATCAAATTGGCTTTCTAGTAATAATTCTAACACTTGTTTATGCCTTCCGATATTATCCTGTAGAATTAGAAGTCTATGGTATTCAGAAGCCATTTTATTATGGTTTCAGTTCAATCGTCTTCGTGTATACTTATTGGCTGTTGTTTGCGCAACTAAGCTTGCCTCAGGGATTGTATTTACTATTGAAGATGCTCTTGTTACTGTATCTCTTTTTATTGATTCCCTTATTCATTATTAAAGTGTTGGAATGGCAGAGCTTTGATTGGGCATCACAATTGTTTCATGCATTTAGAGATCCTAAATACATACCCGCCTTAGTGATTTTACTATTTGTTGGAAAGAGAGGGCTTAAGCTAAGAGCTTAATTTATTCAGGAATTTGATTACCTGTACATTAAAGAATTCAGGTTGTTCAATATTTACTACATGCCCGCAATTGGGCACTACCAATAACTGTGAAGAGAGGTGATCTTTCACCAATTTACTGATAGAAGGAAGGAACATATGGTCTTCGGCACCCATAACGTAAAGGGTTGGGATTCCAGAGTCTTTAATGCGGAATAAAGAGAGTAGAGGGTTTACATGAGCCACCAAGCTAAACCAACGTTTAAACTCCTTTTGGTACAATTTTTTTGCCTCGTTGATAAAGAGGTTGCGCGATTCTTTGTGCGTGCTTTTTGGCATAATCACCCAAGCAAAAAGCTTGTAGAGCATCAAGTAGGGGATAACCGATTTAAGAAGAGATCCAAGACGCATGAGGATTTGACCTCGGATATTTAACTTCATTACTGCGCCGCCCATAACCATACTTTTGGTGCGCTCTGGAAAGCGTTCAGTAATCTCTCTTATGATGATGGTCCCTAAAGAGATTCCAATAAAATGAGTAGATTTTATATATAGATGATCTAAAATTTCAATGACTTCATCGCCGATAATATCAAAGGTGTATCGCTTGAGATTTTCGTAGCTCATATTCTTCGATTTCCCATGCCCTCTTAAATCAATCAGAAGAACATTGTAGTGCTCGCGGAAATCGCGGATTTGCTTATACCAAATAGAGCTACTCCCTCCAGCACCGTGAACGAAGGTTACCCAGTCGGCATTAGGATTTAATATATGTGTACTGTAGTGAAGCATGAATCTTATTGAATGTTTCTTAGGCCTTCGTAGACCACCACACTCACAGCATTCGCCAAATTCAAACTTCTGATGTGTTCGCTGAATAGGGGGATTTTGTAGGTGTTGTTAGCGTTTTTGTCTGTTAGTTCTTTGGGTAAACCAACGGATTCTTTTCCAAATATGAGAAACATTTCGTCTTTATAGTCTATCGACCAATGATCTTTCTCTCCATGACTCGAAAAGAAGGCCATTTTTTTATCTTTATGTTGCTCGAAAAAGTCATCTATACTATCGTAGATGAACAGCGAAATATGTTTCCAATAGTCTAGCCCAGCACGCTTTAATCGTGAGTCGTCAATTTCAAAACCAAAAGGTTTTACCAAATGTAAATTGGAACCTGTAGCTAAGCTGAGTCGACCGATATTCCCAGTATTATTAGGTATTTCAGGCTCTATAAGAACAATATTGTAGGCCATTATTTCCTTCTCTTCTTACTGCGTCTGTTGGCTACAATATCACCTTTGGTTTGTGACTTCTTGTATTTTTTTGCTAGGGCTTTTCGGTAGGAACCACCTTGATTGGTTTTTCTGTTCTTTTCCTTTTTCTCGTGGAAACCTTTAGGCAATCCTTCTGGTTGACCACGGAAGCTATAGCTATCAGGATCTCTAGGACGCTCCTCAGGGGTTAGTTGCTCAGATTCTTCTACCTCAAGTGGGAAATTCAGCTTAGGAATTTCGATAGACATTAATTCTTCTATCGCTATCTTCTCTTTTTCTTCTTTATCAGTATAGAAAAGAAGTGATTTCCCTTCTTGTTCAGCTCTACCGGTACGACCAATACGGTGCATATAATTTTCAGGATACTTAGTCGTATCAAAATTGATTACATGCGTAATCTTATCAAGGTCCAATCCACGAGCCATAACATCGGTAGCAACCAATATTCTGTTGTGCCCTTCGTCGAACTGTTGGATAGAACGTATTCTATAGTTTTGCGTTTTATTGGAGTGTATCACGCAAATTTCTGAGCCGAAGTTTTCTTCTAAAGCTTCAAATAAACGATCCGCATTTCTCTTTTTTGATACAAAAACCAACACCTTAGTGTATTCTTCTTTATCGTGAAGAAGATGAGTTAAGAGGTTTACTTTGGTGTAGAAATTTCTAACTCGGTAACAATGTTGCGAAATATTGTCGAGTGGTGTACCACTTACAGCAATTGAAATCTTCTTTGGTGTAATAAAAAAGTCATCAATCAAGGCATCTACATCTTCGGTCATTGTTGCCGAAAACATGATGTTTTGTCTGCGCTGTGGAAGTATGTCGAAGATGTTTGTTAATTGACTTCGGAATCCTAAGTCCAACATTACATCCACCTCATCAATAACTAATTTATTAAGAGTTTTGAGTTGTAATACTCTACATGCAACTAAATCGTATAAACGACCTGGAGTGGCTACAATGATGTCAACGCCTTCGTAAACAGCCTTTTTTTGTGTGTTAATGTTAGTTCCACCATACACTCCCAATACACGAACATTCATGTAGGTAGTAAGGCTTTTAATATTCTCGACCACTTGCAGTACTAGCTCACGAGTAGGTACTAATACCAGTACTCTTGGCGTGTCTATTTTTGTGAATTTGAAATCTTGAAGGATAGGAAGCATATAGGCAAAGGTTTTACCCGTACCCGTCTGTGCAATACCCACCACATCTTTTCCCGATCGTACTACTGGGAAAGCTTGCGTTTGTATTGGTGTTGCTTTCTCAAATCCTAAGTCGGCTATTGCATTGCGCAATGGGCCTGTAAGATTTAAATTTTCAAATGTGCTCATCAAAAAATATTTTGTGCAAAAGTAGGCATATAATCATTAAGGTAGGTGATAGGGGAGGACATTGTTAGAAGAGTGCTTTTTGCTATCAGTATTTAGTTGTAAGCCTCAGCTTTTATTTTATTGTTTTATTCATTTCCTTGCTCACCCAAAGAAATGAACCAAAGAAAGGGTTCTTTTTCAAGGTCTTTTTGCTCTTTAAGTAAAACCATAAATCAAGAGCTAATTCCCATCCAAGGCTTCGAGGAATCTTTACACTCTTGATTTTGTTGTTAAGCTCTCAAGTCCTCCATATCAGCCAATAAGGCATCTAATCTTTTCAATATGCGTCCGTAAACGATGTTGATATCAAACTTACCGATTGCTCCCCCAAAATAGGAGATGATAGAAAGGCTTATAATGAGTCCAATAAGCCAGTACAGGGGTAGTCTAAACAGTAAACTAGTATCAGGATTGTTTAAAATATATTCGTTGACCAGTTCGTTTCCTGGAACATCACCACCGTAGCTACCAAACCAAAAGCCTGCTATCATTGCTAAACCAATATAAGGATACATAAATCGTGAGAGTTTGGTATTTACTCCAATCATGTCCTTCGTCCAATTGTCAAATGATTTCAGGTATTCATAGCTGTTTTGGTTTTTGTCTATTTGTTCTAACTTCTTTTTGAACTTTAGTGCAATACCAATAATTACACAGAAGAGTAAAAACATAGGGATTGCCATATAAGGCATTTCGGTAGGCACGGCAACCAATAAAATTATAAGAGCAAATGCCATAATAGCAATGATATTGACCTTATACATCCGTTTAAATTTATCGACTATATCTATCGACTTTTGCTTGTGCAGATTGTTTAGCTTAGGTGCGATAAGCGCATCGTTTTTCAAAAAACCTTCTTCCCAAATTGTTTCAATTGACTTTTCCATCGAGTATTTTTTTTAGTCGTTCCTTAATCCTTTTAATACGTACACCAATATTGTTAGCATTTGTTCCAATAATCTCAGCGATATCCTGATAGCTTTTCTCTTCGAGATAGAGTAAAATAACCGCTCTGTCTATTTCAGATAATTGCTTAATAGCTACGTATAGCTGATTTAGAGCTTCGTCTGTAAATGCTCGGCTATCTTCTACAAGTTCCTCGGGAAGGCTCTCGGTAGCGAAATATTGGTGCTTGTTTTTTTTACTTTTGAGTAGTGTTAAACACACATTTAAGGACAAACGATATATCCATGTGGACCATTCCGATTGCTCTCGAAATTTGTCTTTACTGCGCCAAATCTGTAAACATACTTCTTGATAATAATCTTCGAAGTCTTCTTGAGAATTGGTGTATGCCCTGCAAATCTTGATGATTATGCCAGCATAGGGGAGAATGGAAGAGGTGTAAAAATCGCTACTCAAACTTGTTTTTTATTGGTTGGTGGCTGAAGTCCGATTTTATTACACCCTAAGGAAGTTTTTTTGAATTATATTTTACGCTTCGCTAGTTTAGCTCCTAGCAAGCCATAGGTATATATGTGAATATGAGGTCGATATTGATAAACCAGCTGGGTGCTGGAAGCATGTACACCATTGCTATTCCTCCAGCCAAAAAGAAAGCTCCAATTAAATAAGCAAGGACTTTGTGGTAAGAAGCGGAAAGTTTAGCCGTAATATAAGCTCCAGATAAGGTCCCTATGGCGTGTGCAAGAAATGGAACTAAAATATTCTTTAAGATCTTGTTCATTGTCGAAGGATTTAACAATTCATATATCGCAATAATCTCTTTGCTTTAGCCATTGTTATACATATTTTTAATTATTATCATAAATAAAAAAGCCTGTCAATTATGACAGGCTTTTCCATACAAATATGTTTAAAGTAATTAATTAAACTACTTTAACATTTACTGCATTCAATCCTTTTGGACTTTCTTCTACATCGTAGCTTACTTTGTCGTCTTCATTGATTTCATCAATCAGTCCATTTACATGTACAAATACATCTTTGCTACCATCTTCCGGAGTGATGAATCCAAATCCTTTAGAATTATTGAAAAATTTTACTGTTCCGTTACTCATCGTTAAATAGATTTTTGTTTGAACAACAAATGTAGACTTTTATTTTAATTGTACCTAGCGGTTTGTATAGATGTGTCGTAACTACCCTGCAGGGTGGCTATGTACTATACTCATTGTTGTGGGTTCGTATTTTATTTATATCCTATTTCTTTAGACAATCCAATCTTTTTTTTTGGTAAAGCTTCCAGTTCCAAATGCTATTTATTTCCTTCTTCATTGTATAACGTAGATTATGAGATAAATAAATTCTTTGACTTATATCTTACTTTTCCTTCGGCGATTATTCTTCCAAATCTCACAGGGCTTATAATGTTGGTGCTAAATGATGCTGTTAGAACAAACACATCTTCGACTATTGAGTTTACAGCAAAAAAATGTAGAATCATCTAAAAGTTTGAGATATACTGAACCATGAATAGCTACTAAGGCGTGATAATACTTTTAGAAATGGTTAGCTAAATGGCAGCCTTTTCTAATTATATTTTACTCTTCGAACTACAATGGGGAATCTCTTGGTATTGTACTACATTTGCAGCGAACTAAAGAAGCGATATTTTGAAGACTTTTAAAGAATTAGGTGTCCATAAAGATTTTGTGCAAGCATTAGATGGTTTGAAAATCACCAAGCCTACGGCTATTCAAAATCAGGTAATCCCAATGTTGTTAGATGCTAAAACCGATTTAATTGGTCAGGCACAAACGGGAACGGGAAAGACCGCCGCTTTTGGATTGCCTTTACTTCAAAGTATAGATGTTTCTCGCCCAGAGATTCAAGGGCTTATTTTGTGTCCTACACGCGAGTTGGGACAACAGACTGCCAAAGCTTTATTTAGGTTCACCAAGTTCTCAGATCGTATTTTTACTGAAGCCGTTTATGGTGGTGAGAAAATAGATATTCAAATTGGTGCTTTGCGCAGAACAACACATATTGTGGTGGCTACTCCAGGGCGTTTAATCGATTTGTTAAAGCGCAAAGCTTTGAGCTTGGATAAGGTGCAAACAGTAATTTTAGATGAGGCAGATGAGATGCTGAGCATGGGCTTTAAAAAAGAGCTCGACCAGATTTTAGAGTTCGTTCCTCAAGATGCTAATAAGTGGTTGTTCTCGGCTACGATGCCTCATGCCATTAAGGATATTATTCAGGAGCATTTATCGGCAGATGCCCCTCGCATTGAAGTTAACGCTACGAGCTTGGTAAATGAAAATATAGCTCATCAATATTTTGTGTGTGATGATGACGAGAAATTGCACGTTTTATTACAGTTTTTGCGTTCGCAACATAAAAATAGAGGGATTGTATTCTGTAGAACAAAAAAGTCTACGCAGCAGTTAGCAAAGCAACTAATCGCCAAAAACATTGCTACCGATGCCATTCACGGTGATCTATACCAAAAGGAACGTGACAAGGTGATGAGAGCCTTTAAAAAAGGAAATCTACAGTTGATTGTAGCTACGGATATAGCCGCTAGAGGATTGGATATTGAAGCCCTTTCCTATGTGGTGCATTATCAACTTCCCGAAAGTGAGGAGTATTATACGCATAGGAGTGGTAGAACTGCTCGTGCTGGTAAAACGGGTGTCTCAATGGCCTTTGTTACAACTAAGGAGCGTATGAAGTTGTTAAAATACGAGAATTCTTTGGGAATTTCTTTCGAGAGAATAAGAGAGTAGTATAGTCGGTGGTCTGTATGTAATTTGAAAATTTGAAGATTGTCAATTTGAAAATTCCAAGAACCAATAACTATCATCTAACAACCAGAAATCATCAACTAACAGCCACTCAAGTCCAAATTCTCACTATCCACCATATCCACCCATTTTTTCATTTTCTTTTGGATGACTTTAAAGTGGTGTTTCTCTTCGGGAGTGATAAGTGATATTGCCTCACCAGGGTTTTCGGCTCTACCCGTTCTACCTATTCGGTGAATATAGTCTTTCGGTGAGCGAGGTAATTCGTAGTTGATTACATAGGGAAGAAATTCAATATCGATACCACGAGCTAATAAGTCGGTTGCCACTAATACTCGTAATGTTCCCGCTTTAAATCGCGCTAAAGATTCCAAACGAGAAGTTTGACTTTTCTTAGAGTGAATAGCAGAGGCATCAATTCCATTCTTGCGAAGTTTATCGGCTACATTATCAGCTTTATAAGTAGAAGCAGTAAAAACCAAGACTTGTTTTAGGCCTTCCGTTTTTATTAAATAGCGCAATAGAGGTCCTTTCTTTTCTTCTGAAACAAAGTACCCCAATTGCTTAATCAGTTCAATGGAGTCTTTTTCAGCTTCAATTTTAACGACATGAGGCTCCTTGAGTAATCCTTTGTTAATCTTGTCTATCTCCTCGCTAAGCGTTGCTGAGAATAGTAAGTTTTGGCGCTTTTTCGGAAGTAGTTTAAATATTCGATCTATCTCCTCTTTAAAGCCCATGCTCAGCATCTTATCAGCTTCATCGAGAACAAGTGTTCTGATCTCCGATAAGTGTACTGCATTCGACTCCGCTAAATCTAGAAGTCTACCCGGAGTAGCCACCAATACATTTACATTGTTTAGGGCTTGCATTTGTGGGTTTATAGAAACCCCGCCATAAACAGCAAGTGTTTTAATGCGTTGAGGAAGAACCGATCCAAATTGCTGAAACACATCTTTTACCTGTACTGCGAGCTCACGCGTGGGAACTAAAACCAGCACATTTACATGTCTGTTTTTTGAGCTTGCATTTTTCTGGAGATCGTTTAGAATAGGTAAGGCATAGCTTGCCGTCTTTCCAGAGCCTGTCTTTGCAATTCCCAATACATCTTTACCGCTAATAATTGCTGGGATAGCTTGCTCCTGAATAGGATAGGGCTTGCTAAACTTTTGATCTGCGAGTGCTTTTAATAAATCGGATGATAAACCTAAAGATGTAAATGACATAGGGTGTGATGAATATGTGTTTTGCAAATGTAGTTGATTTCAAAAAAAAAAGCCCCAACCTAATTCGGAGGGGCTTTTTAATTTTTAGTATTCTTATCTCAAATCGATAATTTCGAAGTCAGGATAATCGGTTTCATTAAAAATGAAAGCTGCGTCCTCTATGATGCTCGGCGCGAAATTATTGATGATATATTCAGATTGTGTTGCATCTTTCCCAAATTGTTTGAGGTTTTTTATCTGATGCGATTTAGTATCAATTACTAGGTGAATTTTGATATAGTCTACATCATCAGGATTCTCAGGAAGCAATTCAATCATTTGTAGGTTGCCAACCTTTTCTCTCATCTGATAGATAAAGCCCTTTTCGTACATCTTCAAAAGGTTTGAAGGAGTAAGAGCGCCTTCATCATCTAGGTCGATTTCAGAAATCTGCACTTCCTCATCATCGCTCATGATGGTCCATACATTTTCACCGTCGCTCATTTGCTCAATTCCCATAAAAGATAAGATGTACTGATTGTCTTTTAGGGTAAGCTCGCCAGCGGCAGTTTCTTGAATGTTTTCTGCAGAATTGTTTAAATGGTATTCAAACACAATATGAATCGCTTCAAGTGCATCTGTTGCAGCGCTCACTTCGTCGAGAAGTACTTTTGCAGCAGGATCACTAGAGATTTGAGCTGCAGAATTGTAAGAGAATAACACAAAGCTTAAAAGCAGTAAGTATCGATACATGAAATCGCGTTTAGAATTGGGTTGCAAAATTAATAAATAAGTATGTAAAATGTGAGAACTAAGACGGAAATAGTTAGAGATACTAGTATCTGGAATTTAGTGTAAAACTAATTACCAGCGAGCAGTGACCAATTTTCATTTTCACCACCACCTAACAACTAGCAACGAACAGCCATTAACTAGTTATTCGCTTGTTGTTCTGTGTTTAGTAATTGCTCTAAAGCATATTCATCTGGGATTAATACCTGTCGAGCTTTACTTCCTTCAAAAGGACCAATAATTCCCGAGGCTTCTAATTGATCAATGATGCGTCCAGCACGGTTGTAGCCAAGTTTTAATTTACGCTGCAGTAGCGATGCTGAACCTTGCTGATGCATGACGATTACTCTGGCGGCATCTTCAAAAAGAACATCTCTATCGTTTAAGTCTATCGCGCCAACAGATTTGGCTTCTTCTCCCACATATTCTGGTAATTCGAAGACCATTGGGTATCCTTGTTGTGAGCCAATAAAGCGAGTTAGTTTTTCAACTTCGGGTGTATCGATAAAGGCACACTGTAAACGTGTTAAATTACTTCCGTCAGAAATAAGCATATCACCACGACCGATTAATTGATTGGCCCCACCTGTATCCAGAATAGTTCTGGAGTCGATTGCGGAGCTTACTCTAAAGGCAATACGCGCAGGGAAGTTAGCCTTAATAGTACCTGTGATAATATTGGTAGTTGGTCTTTGTGTGGCAACAATCAAGTGAATACCTATTGCACGTGCTAACTGAGCTAAACGAGCGATTGGCATTTCAATTTCCTTACCAGCGGTCATAATCAAATCAGCAAACTCATCGATTACTACCACGATATAAGGCAGGAAACGGTGTCCGTTTGCTGGACTTAACTTGCGATTTATGAATTTGTGATTGTACTCTTTAATGTTGCGTGTCTCAGCAATCTTTAAAAGGTCATAACGAGCATCCATCTCAATACACAGAGAGTTGATGGTGTTTACAACCTTTGTAGTGTCGGTAATAATAGCATCTTCCGAATCGGGAAGTTTAGCCAAGAAATGTTTCTCTATACGATTGTAAAGTGTGAGCTCCACTTTTTTAGGATCTATCAAGACAAACTTTAGCTGAGCAGGGTGTTTTTTATAAAGTAAAGAGGCTAAAATAGCATTTAGCCCAACCGACTTCCCTTGCCCTGTAGCTCCCGCCATTAATAAGTGAGGCATTTTAGTTAAATCGGCAACATATGTTTCGTTAGAAATAGTTTTCCCTAAAGCAATAGGAAGTTCGTAATCGGCACGCTGAAATTTCTCTGAAGCCAAAATAGACTTCATCGAAACGATACTCGGATTGCTGTTAGGCACCTCGATACCAATTGTCCCTTTACCCGGAAGTGGGGCGATAATACGAATTCCCAGAGCTGCTAGGCTCAAGGCAATATCATTTTCTAATCCTTTAATTTTCGAAATCCGTACTCCTGGAGCAGGAACGATTTCGTAAAGGGTTACGGTAGGACCCACAGTAGCTTTAATTTTAGCAATCTCAATTTTGTAATTATTGAGGGTTTCAACAATCTGATTTTTGTTGGCTTCAAGTTCCTCTTTATCAACGGTAACTTGCGAGTTAGGGTAATCTACCATCAAGTCGAGGGTAGGATGCTTATAGCGTCCTAAGTCGAGAGTAGGATCGTACTCTCCAAATTCGTCCAAAGCTTTATTGGCTTCCTTTTCTGTGAGCACTTCTTCTTTCTTCACCTCCTCGATGTCCATTTCAACTTCCTCGTGATCTTCTTCTACTTGAGGATCGCTTGGTGCAGCTTCAATGCTTATTTCTTCTTCTTGAATTTCTTCGGGAGCTTCTTCTTCAGTTTGCGTATTCAAGTCGAAAGCCTCTTGACTAGTCTCGGCGATTATTTCCTCTTCAGGGATAAGACCTTCAGTAATATCTTCACCATTCAAGAATTGCTCTTTTTTCTTGAAACTATTGGCAATCTTAGAAAAGAAGTGTTGAATTTTCTCAGGAGTCCATCTATAGTAAATCCCTAAATACGCGAGCATAGAGAAGGATAGCAATATGCTAGTCCCAGCAATCCCTACAAGGCTGTTTAGCAATTCGGCGGATAGTAATCCTGAATGGCCGCTTAACACATTTGCTTGTCCAAAGAATAGCCCGAAAAAGGTGCAGGTCCAAGCAGATAGGAAAAGTAGATTCCTAAAGAGCTTAGAAAGTTTGATGGCGTACTGGTTAGTGAAGATCTGTAATCCTGCAACCAATAGGAAAAAAGGTAGGAAGAAAGCTGCAACACCTATTTGTTGGTAGATGATAAACTGACCTAAGAATGCGCCTATTTTACCGAGTAAATTATGCACGTGAATACTTGGGTCGCTCAAAAGCGTCCAGGCATCCAATTGAAGAAGGCTGAAGTCCTTTTTCCAGCTGATTAAAAATGAGCTAAAAGAGAAGAAGAGTAGAATTGCCAAACAAATAAAAAGTAGTCCTAAAACTACTTGAGCTGTTTTGTTTTCTATTCGTAAAGAAAGTTTTGGATATTGCTTTTTCTTCTTCGTCATAATTCAAATCTGTGTAAACTCAAAAATAACTAAAAAGCCTTTGATTATTAATACTAAATGTAGCTTTTATTCACGAGGATATGCACAATATTATTTCGTGAACAGTGAACGGTGAATGGTGAATTTTTTGAGATGTGTAAATTAGAGCTTAAATTTTCGAACTTCCTACTTCCTACTTTTTAGGCTAAACCATCGGTTTCTCTTAACTTTGCAGATTATTACAGATAGACGATGCATAAGCTCCCTATATTAGTGAAAGACGAAACAGCCCCATTGGAAGCTGTAGTTCTTGGTATTGCTCAGGATTTTGGTGGTGCACCAAGTCTTGATGAAGCATACGACCCAAAGTCAAAAGAGCATATTAAAGCAGGTACTTTTCCAGTAGAAAATGACCTTGTAAAAGAGATGCAGGCTTTTAATGCGGTTTTCGAGAAATATAATATCGAAGTTTACCGTCCTGAGAACATCGGAAACTACAATCAGATTTTCTCTCGAGACATCGCTTTTGTGATTGATGAGAAGTTCATCATTCCTAATATTTTAGACAATAGAGTCAGGGAGTTTGAGGCTATTTCATTTGTTGTTGAGCATATTGATGCAAACTCAATTGTAAAGATGACTGATGGTGCAAGAGTGGAAGGTGGTGATGTAATGCCTTGGGATGATTTCATTTTTGTAGGAGTTTCTGATGAAGAAGATTTTGAGAAGTATACTTGTGCGCGTACGAACTATGCAGGTGTAGAGTTCTTACAAAAAACTTTCCCAGAGCGTATCGTTGTTTCTTTCGAGTTGAATAAATCGGATGTGGAGCCACGTGACAATGCCTTGCATTTAGATTGTTGCTTACAGCCTATCGGAAAAGATCAAGCTGTGATTTATCCTAGAGGATTTAAATGTAAAGATGATGTACAGTTTTTAATGGATTATTTTGGTGAGGAAAATATCATCGAAATTACTAGGGACGAGATGTACAATATGAACTCCAACCTGTTTTCTATCAGTCCTGAAGTGATTGTTTCCGAAAAAGGATTCACTCGCTTAAATGAAGAGTTGCGTAGGCGTGGCTTTACTGTTGAGGAAATTCCATACGCTGAAATCTCGAAAATGGAAGGTTTATTAAGATGTTCTACATTACCACTAAGAAGAAGATACAATGATTAAGCAGATTACTTCAAGCATTATGATGATTCGCCCAGTTGCATTTCGTTTTAACGAGCAAACTGCTGTGAATAATTATTACCAACAAGTTTTGGAAGGTGTTACCACTGACCAAGTACAAGAGCAAGCTCAAAATGAGTTTGATACTTTTGTTGAGAAATTGAGAGCTAAAGGTGTTGAGGTTGTTGTGGTCGAAGATACTTTGGAGCCTAATACTCCAGATTCTATCTTTCCAAATAACTGGATTTCATTTCACCAAGATGGTCGAGTAGCTTTGTACCCTATGTGTGCTGAGAATCGTCGTTTAGAGCGTAGAGAAGATATCTTAACAATCTTAAAAGAGGAGCATAATTTTTCGATTAATGAGGTAATTGATTTCTCACATTACGAAAGTGAAGACATCTTTTTGGAAGGTACAGGTTCTATGTTGCTCGATAGGGTAAACAAGATTGTGTACGTTGCATTATCCTTGAGAACTGACGCTAAAATCGTAGAAGATTTCTGTGAGAAGTTTGGCTACAAAGCGGTTGCTTTTACATCAAATCAAACGGTAGGAACTGAACGTTTAGCAATTTATCACACCAACGTGATGATGTGTTTGGCTGAAAGCTTCGCGGTTTTATGTGCCGATACAGTTGACGATGAAGCAGAAAGAAAAGCTATAATAGACAGCCTTAAAGCTACAGGTAAAGAAGTCGTTTATATTACCGAGGCTCAAAAGCATCGATTTGCAGGGAATATGCTGCAAGTACAGGGTGAAAATGGAGAGAAGTATTTGGTGATGTCGACTTCGGCACATCAGTCTTTGAGTCCAGAACAAGTAGAACAGATTGAAAAGAAATGTCAAATTCTATCCAGCTCTTTAGATACTATTGAGGCTTGTGGTGGTGGTAGTGCTCGTTGTATGATGGCAGAAATCTTTTTGCCTAAAAACGCATAATATAGAATGAAAGACTTAGAATTACTTTTAGTAAAACCCATACTTACAGCAGTAAAGGAGTTGTTTGGAGCCGATTTACCAGAAAATCAAGTTAACTTTCAAACCACCCGTAAGGAGTTTGAAGGAGATATTACTTTGGTGGTTTTTCCAATGGTTCGCTTCGCTAAGAAAGGTCTAGAACAAACTGCCGAAGATTTAGGGAATTACCTTGTAGAGAATATAGAGTTCGTTGAGAAATTCAACGTTGTGAAAGGTTTCTTGAATATGGTCATTTCTGAATCTTATTGGTTGGAGACTTATGCGAATGCATTGCAAGCAAAGGATTTTGGTAGAGTAGATGCGACAGAGAACGACCCGCAAATAGTGGTTGAGTATTCATCGCCAAACACAAATAAGCCATTGCACTTAGGGCACGTACGTAATAACTTATTGGGTTATTCTGTTGCCGAGATTGTTAAGGCAAGTGGTAAGCGCGTTAAGAAGGTTCAAATCATTAACGATCGTGGTATTCATATTTGTAAGTCGATGTTGGCTTGGAAACTGTATGGTGAAGGAGAAACTCCTGAATCAACCGGAATTAAAGGCGATCACTTGGTAGGTAAGTATTATGTACGTTTCGATCAAGAATACAAAAAGGAGATTGCTGCTTTAGTTTCTGAAGGTAAAACAGAGGATGAAGCGAAGAAAGAAGCGCCACTTTTAGTTGAAGCTCAAAAAATGCTTCGTTTATGGGAAGCCAAAGATGAAGAGGTGGTAGCGCTTTGGGAAATGATGAATTTATGGGTGTATGCTGGATTCGATTCTACTTACAAGCGTATGGGGGTTGATTTCGATAAGCATTATTATGAAAGTGACACCTATTTATTAGGAAAGCAATATATTGATTCAGGACTCGAAAAAGGTATTTTCTATCAAAAAGAAGATGGTTCTGTCTGGGTTGACTTAACAGATGAAAAGCTAGACCATAAACTACTTTTACGTGGCGATGGTACGGCTGTTTATATGACTCAAGATATTGGTACTGCTATTCAACGACACTTAGATTTCGACTTTAATAGAATGGTTTATACTGTTGGTAATGAGCAGGATTATCATTTTGATGTATTATTTAAAATCTTAAATCGTTTAGGTTATTCTTGGGCTAAAGACTGTCACCACCTTTCGTACGGAATGGTAGATTTGCCAAGTGGTAAAATGAAGTCGCGTGAGGGTACTGTAGTAGATGCAGATGACTTAATGCAAGAGATGGTTTCTACTGCAAAATCAATTTCTGAGGAGCTAGGAAAGTTAGACGGTTTTAACGAGGAAGAATTGGCATCTATTTATGAGATGATTGGTTTGGGTGCTTTAAAATACTTCATCCTAAAAGTAGATCCAAAGAAAAGAATGTTGTTCGATCCATCGGAGTCAATCGACTTTAATGGACATACAGGACCTTTCATTCAATATACGCACGCTCGTATTTGTTCTTTACAAAGAAGAGCTGCAGATTTAAATGCTGAAGCTAAGCCAGAGTCGGCTTTACATGTAAAGGAGAAAGAATTATTGAAAGCCTTATTGCGTTACCCTGAGGTGATTCAGGAAGCGGCAAATGATTATAGTCCTGCTGTAATTGCGAACTATACCTACGACTTGGTAAAAGAGTACAATCAGTTTTATCAGCAAGTGCCTATTTTTGGAGTTGATAGTGAGCAAGACAAGGCTTTCCGTATCGGATTATCTGGTTTGGTTGGAAAAGTAATTGCTTCGGCAATGAGCTTATTGGGAATTACAGTTCCTGAAAGAATGTAAATTGATTATTTTTGAAGCTAATTATTTAGAAGATGTTTGAGAATTTATCAGAGAAATTAGATAAAGCCTTTTCGGTATTAAAAGGTCACGGTAAGATTACTGAGATTAACGTTGCGGAAACACTGAAGGAAGTTCGTAGAGCCCTTTTAGATGCCGATGTTAGTTATAAAATAGCTAAGGACTTCACTAAAAAAGTGAAGGATAAGGCATTGGGACAAGATGTGTTGACATCATTACATCCTGGGCAGTTAATGGTGAAGCTCGTAAAAGACGAGTTAACTGAGTTGATGGGAAGTCAAGCTGAGGGGCTTAACCTTGAGGCTAAAACTTCTGTAATCCTTATCGCGGGTCTTCAAGGTTCTGGTAAAACAACCTTTACTGGGAAGCTTGCTTTATTCCTAAAGAATAAGAAATCTAAGAATCCATTATTGGTTGCTTGTGATGTTTACCGTCCTGCAGCCATTAATCAGTTGGAAATTCTAGCGGAACAAGTTGGTGTAGAGGTTTTCGTAAATAGAGAAAGTCAAGATCCCGTTGCCATTGCTAAATCTGGTGTAGAGCATGCAAAGAAAAACGGACATAATGTAGTTATTGTCGATACCGCTGGTCGCTTAGCGATAGACGAGCAGATGATGAACGAGATTGCTGCAGTAAAAGCTGCGGTGAGTCCTCAGGAGACATTATTCGTAGTTGATTCGATGACGGGACAAGATGCGGTGAATACGGCAAAGGCCTTTAACGATAAGTTGGATTACGACGGTGTTGTTCTAACAAAGTTAGATGGTGATACCCGTGGTGGTGCCGCCTTAACGATTAAGTCAATCGTTAATAAGCCTATCAAATTTGTGGGTATGGGCGAGAAGATGGATGCTTTAGATGTATTCCATCCGAATCGTATGGCCGATCGTATTTTGGGTATGGGTGATGTGGTGTCGCTTGTAGAAAAAGCTCAAGAACAGTTTGATGTCGAAAAAGCCCGTAAGCTCCAAAAGAAAATTGCCAAGAACGAATTTGACTTCAACGATTTCGTTGAGCAGATAGGCCAGATTAAGAAGATGGGTAATATGAAGGACTTGATGGGAATGATTCCAGGAATGGGAAAAGCCATGAAGGGTGTGGAGATTGAAGATGATGCCTTCAAGCACGTTGAGGCTATGATTGGCTCTATGACCAAGGAAGAACGTTCTAATCCATCGATATTAAAGGGTGCTCGTCGCCAACGTGTTGCTCGTGGTAGCGGACGTACTGTGAAAGAGGTGAACCAATTGATCAAGCAATTCAACGACATGGGTAAAGTCATGAAGATGATGCAAGGTGGTGGAATGAAGAATATGATGAAAATGATGGGTAAAGGTGGTGGAATGCCAAATATGCCTTTAGGTAGATAATTACAAAGAATATGCAGTTATTAGACGGTAAATTAACATCC
>Ga0066382_10000016_pt1 | contig 50039 bp, 47 predicted proteins | sample Knorr_S23_td_NAD_FD_71218 | JGI IMG/M metagenome (GOLD analysis project Ga0066382, IMG submission 71218) | Marine microbial communities from Southern Atlantic Ocean transect - Knorr_S23_td_NADW_ad_2500m_LV_B | ecosystem: Environmental > Aquatic > Marine > Oceanic | place: Southern Atlantic... | reverse complement strand
CTGTTCCTAGAGCAGATCCTGTAAACTTCCCCCTGATTCCGTCTGGCGGGGCGTTACCCTATTGGACCGTCGTGGCCGGCCCTGTGCCATGACCTGCCTCGAAGGGTTGCCCAACAGCCTCGAGCCCACCTACGCCTGCGCCTCTGAATTGCTGGAGACTGGGCCGGTTTCTGCGCTGTTGATAATCGTCCTCGGCATCCCTCTCATCAAGATCGCCAAGAGATACCTCAGGAAGCTGTTCGACAGGACCGAGTTCGATGAAGGGCTCGAGAATTTCATGTTCCGCATCGCAGGTGTTGCAATGTGGGCTCTCGTGATACTGACGGCCGCCGACGAGCTCGGCATCAACGTCACCGGAATCGTTGCCGCGCTGGGCATACTCGGTCTGGCTGTGGCCTTCGCCGCCCAAGACACGATGGAGAACGTCATCGCTGGCATCTTCATCATCGTCGACAGGCCCTTCCGGGAGGGCGAGCGCATCATGCTGCCCAAGAAACTGGGGGGCATCTACAGCAGTTGGGGTGATGTCAAGGAGATCGGCCTGAGGACAACGAGCGTACGCTCCACGGACGGGGTGATGCTGACAATCCCCAACAAGTTGCTGACCAAGGATGTCGTTGCGAACTTCAGCCACCGTAGCGACATGGAGCTGCGCGTGCGCATACGAATGGGCGTGACACCGACATGGGATAACGTCAGGAGGGCCAAGGAGATCGTCGAGGGCATCGCCGCGAACCACTCCGATATCTGCGCTGAGCCGAAACCGCCCGAGGTGGTGCTGCGCGACTTCGGGGAGCACGAGGTGATCATGGAGGTTCGCTACTATGTCGACAACGCGAAGAAGATGCGCCCCTCGAAGTCATTCTTCGTAACCGAGATCCTCCGCCGCTTCGAGGAGGCGAAAGTCACGTTGTCGTATCCCGTCAGGGTCAACATGAACAGCGATGTCGATCTTGAGGACTTAGGCTTCTGAGTAGGAAATCAGGGCTCTATCCAATGCGCCACCCTGTCGTGGATTGTCCTGCGGAAGGTCAGCAACTGCAATGTCGGCCCCCGCAGGTCGACAGTCACCCTAGCACCTCTGGTGAAGTGGGTCTCGTCCCAGCCGTCGCTGACGATGTAACCGCGGTGCATGTCGCTGGTCATCACCGTCGGCTGGCCGGTCCAGGCCCAGTACGAACCGTCGTCCGCGCGCTTAGCACGCGGCAGGTCCCTGGATGCGAACAGATACCGCTCGTTCACCGCGTCCATCGAGAAGGTGGCTCCCTCGATATTGACCACATGGCGAAACCACGCGCCCTGTCCGAGGAACGTTGAGAACAGACATCCCGATGATCGCTGGACAGTGTCAATATTTCCATGGTCCCCATCCGCCCCCCTTTCCAGCCTGTAAATCGATGGCTGGTACTGATGGGTGTTGGCGATGATGAGGTCGTTGAGCGCCGGGTCAGACAGGACCGTCTTGCCACTGGTGGTGACGATCTCGGCCTGTAGCCTCGGCAGGACGTTGACTATGCCAGTTCCATCCAGTGCCGAGCGAACGTCCTCGGCGAAGTGCTTCGTATCGCTCCCCATGTAGAAGCCATACGAACCATCCTCGTCGTCGTCCTGAGGATGGCTGTTTACACCCATTACAGGGGTGTCCGAGTCTATCGAGTGGGCAATCGAAGTCAAGGTGCCGTCGCCGCCTAGGATGATGACGAGATCCCGGCCGACGAAATCCTCCCTGCTTACGGTCTCGCGGGCTTTGTACGAAATCGAGGTGCCTCTGTCGCGAACCAGTTCGTCCAGTGCGTCACGAACCGCGGCCAGAGCCTTGTCATGGACCTCCTCGAAGTTCTTCTTGTAGACCACGAGGACATTTGGGGGCATCGTGTCACGCTCCTTCGCAGGCTTTCCTCTGTGGGCGTCCCATATAGGCGCGACGCACAGTCCAACATGCGATTCCACTGACGGCTATCGCATAGGCTCATCACCCCCGCGCGCTCGCGGGAGGGCGTGAGAAACGCGATCTTGGCTGCACTGCTCATCCTCGCTCCGCTCTCAGGGGGGTGTCTTGAGGTCCCTCTGAACCCCTGCCCGGATGGTGATTGCTTCCCCTTGGATCAGTCCGCGCTGTCCGATCTACTGTCGGCCCCGGGCGCCTTCGATGTCCTGTCTTATGCCGAGGACTTCGAGCGGCTGATGGTCGAGACCTTGACTGTCTACGACAATCAGGGCCAGAGCGCGGAGATGCAGTGGAGCGTGGCCAAGGATGACGATGCAGGGCTGCGCTCGATCGCGATGAGGCTAACCATCGGGACTACGACCATCGACACCGAGGTCATCGAAGGACAGGAGGTCACCAATGTCAGGATCGGCGGAGACTGGTACGAGGGCCGCGATGCGATACCGCAGTACGCGGACCCGTTCGAGGAGATAGCCAAACTCGCTTCAGAGCAGCCTGACGGCCTGTGGCCGCCGTTCGGCTTCGACACAGCCTCGATTGCCGACCTCGACTGGACCATCACCGGCGACCCCCTCTCCCTGCAGCAGGTCGCCTCTGCCTCCAATGAGACCCACACCATCATCATCGAGATGATAGGCGCGCCCCCGATGATTACCGGGATCGAGACCTACTCCGGGGATGACGAGCAGTTCACCCTCAGGGTCACGACCGGGGATGCTGTGAGCCTCGCTCTGCAGGAGGGTCTGCCGCGCACCCCGACCGGGTTCAGTCTCGAGTCCCCCTCTTCCCAAATGGGCGACGTCACGGTCTGGACAGGGGCGGTGCAAGAGGGGCTGACTGCGGAGGTCGACCCCGTCGAGTTGGAGTTCCACGGACTCTCCGGCGAAGCAGAGAACGCGACCTCCGTGGCTGTGATGAGGCTCGACGAGCAGTACTCCAACACCACTCTGGAAGACGGAACCTGGTGGGAGTTCTCGTGGTCAGACTACATTGCAGACGGCTACGTCTCGGGAGGGGATTTCTACCAGATTCGCACCAATGCCACCGGCGACTTGAGCGTCGCTGTGTACGACCTCTGGGCCGAATCATGGACCGGCGGCTCGCCACAGGGCTCATGAGGGCCACGGGGTTGGATAAGTATCTTCAAACGCCTATCCAATGAGGCGTAGTCATGGCCGAGAGCAGTCATCCGCTGATGCGACTCCTCTCACAACTGAGGCACCATAGGGGCACTGTCCTGCTCGCCTCAATCTGCTCAATTCTGAACAAGGTCTGGGACCTCGCCCCTCCCGTCCTAATAGGCATGGCCATCGACGTGGTCGCCACTCGGGAAGACTCATTCCTAGCTCAATTCGGCTATCCCGACGTATACGACCAACTCTACATTCTCACCGGCATCACTGTGGTGATTTGGGTCTTGGAATCAATTTTCCAGTACTTCTACGCCGTGCTGTGGCGCAACTTGGCCCAGACCGCCCAGCACGAGCTCCGAATGTCGGCCTACACCCACATCCAGGATCTCGAGATGGAGTGGTACTCCGAGCAGTCCACTGGAAGCCTGATGGCGATAATGAACGATGATGTCAACCAGCTCGAGCGCTTCCTCGACCAGGGTGCCACCGACCTGTTGCACGTCGCGACCACGATCATCGTCGTGGGTGCGATAATGATCTCAGTGGCACCCGAGGTCGCCCTGCTCGCGATACTGCCCGTCCCAATCATCGTCGGGGGCTCATTCATCTACCAGCGCAGGATAGCTGTGCGCTACACCAAGGTCAGAAGCAGGGTCGCAGATCTCAGCGCGCTTCTGAACAACAACCTGCACGGCATCACGACGATCAAGTCGTTCACAGCCGAGGAGCGTGAGGCAGAGCGAGTGGGCGATGCCTCGATGTCCTACAGAGAGGCCAACCGCGATGCCATCCGCCTCTCGGCTTCGTTCGTGCCAATCATCAGGATGGCGATCCTCTTCGCCTTCACTGCGAACATGCTGGTGGGCGGTTGGTACGCTCTTGACGGGCGAATCAGCCTCGGGGCCTACTCGGTCATCGTCTTCATCACCCAGAGGCTGCTGTGGCCGCTGACCAGGCTTGGCGAGACCTTCGATCTGTACCAGCGTGCGATGGCCTCAGTGACCCGAGTCCTCGACCTTCTCGACACCAAGATAGGGATTGTTGAGGGAGAAAAGAGACTCGAATCGGTGCGCGGCGAGATAGGTTTCAGCGGAGTCGGATTTTCCTACCCAGAAAGGGAGATCGTCCTCGATGGAATCGACTTCGCAATCCCCGCGGGCAAGACGGTCGGACTTGTCGGCTCGACAGGCTCCGGCAAAACCACGCTCGTACGTCTGCTGCTGAGATTCCACGACCCAGACACGGGCACAGTAACTCTCGATGGCCACGACATCAGGGAACTGACGCTGCAGTCGCTACGCGGCTCAGTAGCGCTGGTGAGCCAGACCACGACGCTCTTCCCGGGCTCGGTTCGCGACAACGTGCGCTATGGCGATCCTGACGCTGATGAGGCAGCGGTCGTCGAGGCGGCTCGCGTAGCCGAGGCGCTCGGCTTCATCGAGGAGCTGCCCTACGGCTGGGAGACCGACATCGGCGAGGGCGGCCACAGGCTGTCCGGCGGCCAGCGACAGAGGATCGCCATAGCCAGAGCCGTTCTGAAGGACGCTCCGGTGCTGGTGCTCGACGAGGCCACCAGCAACGTCGACAACGAGACCGAGGCGGCGCTCAAGCGCTCGATCGAGACAATCTCGGAGGGACGCACCACGCTCATCATCGCGCATCGCCTCTCGACGGTTCGCAACGCGGACGTGATTGCCGTGATCGGCGATGGTCGCATATCGGAGACAGGCACCCACGAGGAGCTTCTGGAGAGCAGTGGACTATATTCGCGACTCTGGGCCGTGCAGACCGGGGAGGCGACGACATGACCGACGAGTTGAGCACACCCAACCTCACCAAGTTCGCAAAGATTGTGGGCTTTGAAGTGACCAAGTTCGGCGACGGCAGATGCACCGTCGAGGCTACCGTCGATGAACGGCACCTCAATCTCGGTGGCGTGGCACACGGCGGCCTGCACGCCACAATGCTGGACACATCGATGGGAGGTGCTCTGGTCTCGACCCTGCTGAAGGAGGAGTGGTGTGCAACCGCACAAATCGACATCTCCTACCTCAATGCCGCCTCCTTGGGATCCCACCTCACGGCGAATGGGAGCGTAGTCCGAAGGGGCCGCAATCTCGCTCACCTCGAGGGCGAACTAGTCTCAGAAGACGGCACCGTGATAGCCACGGCCAAGGGGACCTGGGCGGTCTGGCGCAAGCGTCCCTCTAGCCTCGGTGGCTCGTAGTCCCGCCGGGAACAGATTCATTTCCCACCACCTCTCCGTAGGGGACGATGGCACGCGTAGACTCGCTCATCTGGTTCATGGCCGGATTCGCCCAACTCTTCGTGGGCTCCTCTCTGGACTCCCAACTAATGGGTGCGATCCTCTCGGTCACAGGAGGGAGCTCCGTGTTGCTTGGGTTATACGCGCTGATTTTCGTCGCAAGGCACCACAAGGAGTTCGAGGCGGCCTACAGCAAATTGGAGAAGACCACGATGACGAGGGACGATCAAGGCCGCATCCACCGCATCGATGATAGCAACCAGGTGAAAAGGGCCGTATGGTACGCTGTTCCCATAATACTGACGTTCTTCGCGGCTCTTGGCTGGCTAGCTAACTAGGTGCTCGCATGTCTAAGGCCGGCAAAGGCCTCGAAGAGATGGTTGACCGGGCGATAGACAACCCCGCCTACGACATGTTGGGGGGTTACCACATGTTCCTGCGCAGGGTGACCATACCGATCATTCTGATTCTGATAGCCATGATGGTGTACACCTTCCTGTCCGGGTACCTCTCCGACGACCTCAGTCTGATACTGACAGCTCTGGTGACGGGGCTGTCCATAGGGCCTATTTTCGGCTTGGAGCGGTATTTCGGAGAGCGAAGTCTCAGGAAATGAGCTCCCTGACCGCCTTTATCGCTCAGTGCCGCCGAATGGGTAAAAGGGAAAGCCTCACCTTGTCGTCACCATGGGCCTGCTCGACTCGTTCGACATCTTCGAGTTGCTCGGCTTCGGAGAAGCCACCGGGCTGGAGCTGCTGTTCGCCGCCTCGGCCCTAGTGGGGGGCATACTCTTCCTGCTCTGGTTCGTCCTGATGATGGTCGGAGGATTCGCCGCCGATATCTTCGAGGGACTGCTCGGGATGGACGGCCTAGGCGACCTCGGTGCCGACGCCTCGTTCAAGGCGCTGACCTTCCAAGGACTGATGGCCTTCCTGATGTTCTTCGGCCTCGCCGGCCTGTATACCCTCAAGTCGACGGAGACCCAGACTCTGGCAATCGCCATCGGGGGTGCCGCCGGCTTCGCCTCGATGTACGGGACAGGAAAGCTGTTTCACCTCTTCGTCGGACTGCAGTCCGACGGAACCGTCGAGATATCGGAGGCCGTCGGGGCCACCGGCACCGTGTACCTGAGAATCCCAGAAAACAGGGCCGGGCAGGTGCAGGTCAGCTTCGGCGGCAGCATGAGGACGATGAAAGCCAGGGCGCACGACGGCACCGGGATCGACGGCGGAGCGGTCATCGAGGTCATCGAAACTATGGACGATGTCCTCGTAGTAAAAAGAAAGTGAGAAACCCCCCAGAGTCGATTTTCGACTGATGCAGGGAAAGGCTTCATGACCACCTACGCCTTCATGGGGTTAGAGGCGATGTTGAATGGCTGAAGCTGGAGCACTTTTGACGACAATGATTTTTGCGGCTGTGCTGGTACTCGTGGCTGTTGTGATTTTCTTCGCGCAGCGGTACAAGAGATGTCCACCCGACAAGATCATGGTCATCTACGGACGGACCGAGAAGGGGCGTCCTTCGAAGACGATACACGGCGGTGCCGCGCTGGTCTGGCCACTGATACAGGACTACGCGTTCCTGCCTCTGACGCCGATTACCATCAACATCGACCTGAAGGACGCACTGTCCCTCCAGAACATCAGGATCAACGTACCCAGCACCTTCACCATCGGCATCAGCATCCAGGAGACTATCATGCAGAACGCCGCAAAGAGGCTGCTCGGCCTGAAGATGGATGACATCGAGAAGATGGCGGAGGAAATCATCCTCGGCCAGCTCCGTCTGACTGTCGCCTCAATGACCATCGAGCAGATCAACCAAGACCGCGACAATTTCCTTGAGCGCATCAACCACAACGTGGAGAAGGAGCTCGAGAAGGTCGGCCTGAATCTCATCAACGTGAACATCGTCGACATCACCGACCAGTCTGACTACATCGAGAGCATCGGCAAGAAGGCGGCTGCTACCGCAGTCGAGAATGCCCGAGTCGACGTCGCAGACGCCGAGCGCGACGGTGCTATCGGGGCTGCAAAGGCCGACAGGGCCAGGGAGATCGAGGTCGCTGAGAACATCGCCGAGGCAACCAAGGGCCGCAAGGCCGCGGAAGCCGACCAGCGCGTGTACGTGGAGAACCAGGAGGCACTGGCCATTTCCGGTGAGAACATCGCACAGGCCGAGATCGCCAATGCAAACGCCGACCTGACCGAAGCCAGAGCAGCCGCCAAGCAGAGAGCGGACGTCGCTACCGCTAAGGCAGAGGCCGTCATCCAGAAATCCGTCTACCTCGAAGAGGAGGCGCGCTTGGAAGCCTCCGAGATCGTTCGGGAGAATATCCAGAAGAAGCAGATCGAGATCGCTGCCGAGGCCGAGGCCGAGAGACAGCGTCGCGTCGCCCGTGGTGAGGCGGATGCAATCCTCTCCATCTACGAAGCGGAGGCCAATGGTATCCGGCAGGTGCTCGACGCGAAGGCGAAGGGCTACCAGAACCTCGTCGCCAGCACAGCCGGCGACCCGAAGGCCGCCGCGACTCTGCTGATGGTAGAGAAGATCGAGAGCATGGTCTCAGCACAGGTCGAGGCCATACGCAATCTCAAGATCGACAAGATCACCGTGTGGGACAGCGGCGGCAACGACGACGGCTCCTCAGCCACCAGCAACTTCGTGAGCAGCCTCGTACAGAGCCTGCCGCCGATTCACGACGTCGCGAAGATGGCCGGAGTGGATCTGCCGGACTACCTCGGATCATTGACAGAAGACGATGACGGCGAGTGAGTGACTGTCCCTCCGGGACAGTCACGCTCATGAGGCGGCCCGCGATGGGCCTTGCATGGAGCGCGAGGATGTCGTCGTAGTTGGTGGGGCACGCACGCCGTTCTGCGAGTGGCTGGGCGGCAAGCGCGGAGACGGAGAGACGGGGGGCCGTCTGGCCTCAATGACAGCCGAGGACCTCGGATCGATAGCCATCCGAGCCGCACTCAAGATAACCGGGACCGACCCGTCCTCAGTCGACCACGTGGTGATGGGCCACGCGCTACAGACCTCGAGTCAGGCGATCTACGGGGCCCGCCATGCTGGCCTCAAGGCCGGAATCCCCCAGACAGTCCCGATGCTGACGCTGAACAGACTGTGCGGCAGCGGTGCCCAGTCCATCATCAGCGGCGCTCAGATGATCATGCTCGGCGAGGCCGAGGTCGTTGTGGCCGGAGGGATGGAGAACCTCTCCCAAGCCCCTCACGTCCTTCGCGGCATACGTGACTCGCACAAGTTAGGAAGACCGCCTCAGGAGGGGTACGAGATACCCAAGGACATGGAGGATTACTTCTTCACCAACTTAATCGACAACATCTGCGGCTCATTCATGGCCCAGACCAGCGATGAGTTGTGCCATCGACTCGAGGTCGTACGTGAGCAGGCCGATGAATTCGCAGCGCTGAGCCACCAGAGGACCGAGCGCAGCATCGACTCAGGAATGTTCGAGAACGAAATAGTGGCAGTCGAGACTCCCGATGGCATCGTCACCGCAGCCGACGAGGATCATTTCGTCCGTGGCACCTCCGAGGCTTCGCTGTCTGGGCTGCGCCCGCACTTCGGCCCCAATTCACTTGTTACTGCGGGCAACGCCTCTGGTGTCGTGGATGGTGCGGCAGCCGTCGTCATCAAGTCCGCCAGCAGGGCTGCAGCCGATGGCGACGAGCCGCTGGCCCGGATCGTCGATTGGGGGATAGTCGGCCTCGAGCCGGCCATCATGGCCTACGGTCCGGTGCCCAGCAGCCGGCTCGCGCTCGATAGGGCCGGACTCTCGGTCGGCGACATCGACAGGTGGGAGATCAACGAGGCCTTCGCCGGCCAAGCCGTAGCCTGCATACAGGAGCTCGGCATCGATGTCGACAGGGTCAACGTCAATGGGGGGGCGATCGGACTCGGACACCCCCTGGCGGCCACTGGGACGAGACTCATTCTGACGCTGGCGCACGAACTCAAGCGCAGTGGTGGGCGTTACGGCATTGCCACCGCGTGCATCGGCGGCGGTCAGGGAATCGCGGTCATAATCGAGTCAATTTGACTTGTTTTTCCTTGTTTTCGCCGTAGGAGAGGTTATCCCTCATCGTGCGCAGCAAAGAACAGTGGTACCCATGAATGAACACATCGTGACCGAACACATCGAAGGAACAGGACACGCAGGCAGGAAACGCAGCCTAGTGAAGACCCTGTCATGGAGAGTCCTCGCGACCACGGACACCATCTTGATCGCCAGACTCATCACCGGAAGCTGGTCTGTTGGTTTTGGGATTGCCACCATAGAGGTGTTTACTAAGATGATACTGTACTATCTTCACGAGCGAGGTTGGAGCTCTTTGGATTGGGGCCTAGAGGACGTCGATGTAGATGCACAGGCCCTGAAACTTCGCCCCGTTCATTGAGATGCCCAGAGAGTGCTTCCTGATGGAGCCCACTGGGCGGAGCATTGAGTCGGGAGAAGTTCCCGCTACAGTCCGAGCGTACGGAAAATGTCATTCTCTTGGTCGGGCGACCGTTCAGGTTAATTGGGATGTCAATGCCGCTCCTCCCTGTTAGCATGGGGGAGACTCGCTCTATGAGCTTCGTGAAGGCGTCATGGCTCGTGCTGTTGTTCATAGGCCGATAGGCTCGACGGGGGGATTGGGATGGATTCACAAAAACGCACCATCGTTAAGGCTCTCCTGTGGAGGTTCATTGCGAGTGGCACAACAGTAGTTGTTGTGTTTGCATTGTCGGGAAATATTGCATTGGGATTGTCGGCTGCGGCAATAGGCATCCCTCTCAAACTGTTCATGTATTATCTCTATGAGCGATTCTGGATGACGTCGATTGAATGGGGAAAGATCTCAGGCGATTCCCCCGAACTCAAAGCCCAGGCCGTTTCGACAGGTGCTTCGAGCAGACCGAGAGGCGCTTTGCCTCAGCAGGCACGCAGCCCGTGACCGGCCAACGCTCACTCAGGCATGAACCAGTGCTCTTTCCTAGGTGGCAACGGTCTCTTCATCCACAGCGGACGACGCTCACCTCTCGGATGGGTCTCGCGCTGCTTGGCCATCTCGTTCCAGCGCTTGTAGTACTCGAATGACTTGTTGGTGTCCACTTCTACATCCCCGTACTTCTCATCGGGTCCCGGGCGGCTCAATCGCACCTTCTGTAGCCAGCAGTGGGCGCCGCTAATCGGGTCCGGTTGCACTGCGTGCGTGATGTTCTGGTGAACCCCCCCGTCCCTCCACCAGATTCTGTTCGTGTCGGGGTCGTCAGACTTCCAGGGCTCTATGCCAGAGACCGTCCTCATCCGCATCCTCCCTCCTCCTAGATTCTCGATAGCGACCTCGTTGGTCAGGAAGCGGTTACCACGGTCCTGACTGCGCCTCCAGCGTCCGATGTGATGAGAGCATCCGACAACTCCCGGCTTGATGCCCTCGGTGACCCAGACCTTGTCCACGAACCATCCGATCTCGGTCTCGATCTTGAGCAGGTCGCCTTCGGACACTCCGAGTCTGGCGGCGTCCTTCGGATGGATCCATATCGGGTTGCGATGGGCGATCTCGACCAGCCACTTGGCGTTGGCGGAGCGTGAGTGGATGTGCTGAGGCAAGCGGAAGTTGGGCAGTAGGCAGTACTCGTCCTCGCCCTGCAGGTTGTCCGGATGGACATGGCTGCGGATTCGGTAGTGCGGGATGGCGTGTTCGGGATAGCCGAACTCGATCATGGTCTGCGAGTACAGCTCCTGCTTGCCGCTCGGTGTCGGCCAGCCCTCCTCCTCGTGTTTCGAGTAGGTCGCATCCTCAATCAGGAAGGCACCGTGCTTGCGCATGTATCCGAGCGCGTCCAGACCCTCTTCGGCAGCTGCCTCAGGCAGCCCGGGGACGCGCTCGAAGGTGTACTGGTAGTATTCGTCGATGGTTATCCGCTCGCCTTCGCGATACGGGCTCATGAAGTGCTCGCGGATGCCCATCGTGCCGTCGTCGATGCGCCACGACAACTCGTTCCAGAACTCGTCCTCCTCCCAGACCTCGCCTGGATTGACCTCGTGCGTGAACTCAACCTCGCGTCCCTCGCGTCGGGCGTACTCGCGCAGCACTGGCTGGCGGAACGCCACCCACTTGCCAGCCGAGGTCGCGTAGGAGTTGATGTCGTGCCGCTCGGAGGCGTGACCCATGGGCAGCACGTAGTCAGCGAAGAAGGAGGTTTCGTTCCAGGTCGGCGTCAGGGCGATGTGGCATCCGACCGCCTCCTCGTTCTCCAGCATCTCGATCCACGAGAAGCCGTCGGGGTAGGTCCACACCGGGTTGAAGACGCGCGTGAAGTAGACGTCCATGGTGCCACGGCCGTCTTTGACGAGATGCGGCAGGATGGGGCTCATCTCGTAGTGGGAGAGGGTGTACTCGGGTGGGAAGTGCAGATCGTTCCAGCCGTCCGGGTCGGGTGGATTGTCGAACAGTTCGGGCTTGAACTTGGACCACGAGTTCGGTGCGGTGCCGCCCTCGGTGCCCACACTGCCTGTCAGCACATTCAGCAGGTGCAGGGTGCGGGCGACCTGCCAGCCGCCCAGATTGCCTATCGCAGCAGCGCGCCAGACGTGGGTACACAGGCGGCTGCCTGCGTTGATGACCGCCTCGCCGGCCTCGATGACCTGTTCGACCGGTATTCGGCACTCCTCGGCGGCGAACTCGGGCGTGTACTCGGCATACTCCTCGAGCAGCAGCTCGATGAAGCGCTCGAAGGTGCGCGGCTCGTCAGGATGCGCTGCATCGAGCCACATCTCCCAGTTGACCCAATTCTGCATGAACTTGCGGTCGTAGAGGCCGCGCTCGAGTATCATCTTCGCCCAGGCGAGGAAGAGCGCAGGCTCGGAGCCCGGCCATGTAGGCAGCCAGTGGTCGGCCATGGCCGCAGTGTTGGACAGGCGTGGGTCGATGACGATGAGCTTGGCACCATCCATCATCCCCTCGAGAATCCGCTGCGCGTGCGGATTGAAGTAGTGCCCAGTCTCAAGGTGCGAGGAGGTCAGCAGGATGACCTTCGCGTTGGCATGGTCGGGCGAGGGGCGGTCGTGCTTGTGCCACAGCCCGTACCCGAGCCGCGCGCCGGCGGAGCAGATGTTCGTGTGGCTGTTGTGCCCGTCGACGCCCCATGCCTTCAGAATCCGGTTCGCGTAGCCCTCGTGACCCGGTCTGCCCACGTGGTAGACGACCCTGTCCTTGGCCCCTGTCTTCAGCGAGGCGCGGATCTTCGCTGATATCTCGTCGAGCGCCTCGTCCCACGAGATGCGCTCCCAGCCCCCGGCGCCGCGCCGGCCGATGCGGCGCATCGGATGCATGATGCGCTCGGTGTCCTGGATCTGGTTGATCGTCGCCGGGCCCTTGGCGCAGGTGCGACCACGGCTTCCGGGGTGCTGCGGGTTGCCCTCGAACTTGGTGACCTGGCCGGACTCCTTGTCGACGTAGGCCAGCATCCCGCACGCCGACTCGCAGTTGAAGCAGGTCGTCGGCACCAGCGAGTAACGACGCTCGACGCGTTTCGGCCACTCATTGGCGTCGAGCTCGACGTGGTCGTGCCAGTCATCTGGAGAGGGGAACTTACGCAGTGCAGCGCCACTCTCCGGGGAGTGCTCGCGATCGAGGTTCGGGATGATGCGCAGTTTCTGCGCCAGCTCCTCGATGAGACTGTCCGCCATCATCTCACCTCAATGCAGGGTCTCCATCTGTGGCTCCATCACCACTCGCTTGCCGTGCAGCCACGCCGCGGCGAGCAGCACGAGCCCGGCGACGACCGCAATCGGCTCGCGAAGCACCATCGGAACGAACACCGCCGCACCGACCACTATCGTCTCGATGAGGAACTTGAGCGGCAGCATCCCGTCCTCGGACCACGACCTGCCCTTGGCCTGCTGGAACAACCACGCGGTGTAGACGCCGGTGAGGGCTGCGAGCGGAATCCCGGCATAGGCGAGGTAAGTCAGGAGCGACCGGTCGAGCCCCATGTACAGCACAGCGGCGCTGGCCGCCAGAACCGCTCCGAATCCAGCGAGGACGTAGGCGCCCTTGACCAGCCAAGAGTCCCAATTGGGGCGCAACAGGACGTAGAGGAAGCGCTCGGGCCTGTCTAGGTCGACGACCAGCAGGATCCCGGTGACCGTTAGGAAGCCGAGTCCGATACCAAGCGTAGACCACCACAACTCGTCAGTCATCTCGACTTGGCCTGAGAGCATAGCCAGCATGGCGACGATGTAGGTCCCGGATGCGATGGCCTTGGTCCAGATGTAGGCAGAAACCTCCCAGCCCCACAGAATCCCCTTCGATGGCTGGTCATAGGATCGCTTGGCGCGACCAGCCTCGTCGTCCAACTTGGCCATCACATCGCGGATGATGGCTTTGTCACGAGGGGCTGCGGCGCGGGCCTTCTTCTCCAGTGCCAACTGCACGATCATCGAATTGGTGTCAGCAGCACCCGCCCTCTCCTCGGCGTACTTGGCGAAGTGCCCGACCCCCGCCGCCTGGTCCGTCCAGAGGTACGCCCCATCACGCTCGGTGGCGTGCGGGTCGAGCATCTCCTCGCTGGCCTCGATGTAGAACACGTTGGGCTTGGCGCCTGACTCGGGCTTGCGCACGGTGGTTACGTGGTCGCGAACGTAGCCCGAGATCGATGAGTTCGGATCATCCAGGTCTCCTGAGATGATAGCCTCGGTCGGGCAGACGATTACGCAGGAGGGCTCGTAGGACTCCTCGATGCGGTGTGCGCAGTAGTTGCACTTGGCTGCAGTGCCTTTGTTCGGGTCGATGTACAGGGCGTCGTAGGGACAGGCCTGCATGCATGACTTGCAGCCTATGCAGCGCTCGTCATCGAAGTCGACGATGCCGTCCTCGCGAGTGAAGAGGGCGGTCGTCGGGCAGATCGTCGTGCATGGCGCGTCTTCGCAGTGGTTGCAGCGGTGGACGCTGAACTCGCGGGTGACGTCTGGATACTCCCCCTTCTCGATGTACTTGACATGGGTGCGGTTGACGCCGATCGGGATGTCGTGCTCGGACTTGCAGGCGATCGTGCAGGCATGGCAGCCGATGCACTTTCGATTGTCTATCACGAAACCGTAGTTCACCATGGTCCGCCCTCTCTGAGGGCGGACAGCCCCACTTAGCACATGAGTCTTCGCTAATTCTCAACCGAACACGATTCCGAGGATTCCAGCGGCAGCGATCCAAGTCCCGGCCACCGACCCGAGGTTGCCCAAGGCGGTCACCAGCAGCACCTTGCCGACACGATTCTTCCAGAACAGCGAGACCTCGTCGAGGGCTAGGAAGTCCTGTGCGTCCTTGCCAATCGGCGCATCCATCTTGAGTTGGGTGTAACCTGCGACCCAGCCGGCCGCGACGAATGGATTGAGTGAGGTGAGAGGAGACGCCAAGGCTCCGACTATCACTGAAAGCGGGTGACCGCGCGCTATGATGATGCCCAGTCCAGTCAGCCCGGCGTTTACGACCAGCCAGATTTCAGCGCTGCGCCTGAGGTCGCTGAGCTGCCCGGTGTAAGCGAGCCACCCCACCACTGAGAAGAAGAGGATCGGGATGGCTGCGATGAGCAGCTTGGGCAGAACGGGCTTCCTTGGCTCCTCATTGAGCTCAGCCAGCCTCGAGGTGCTTTCCATCGCCGGCTCTCCGAGCTGGTGCACGATTCCGTTCAGGTGACCGGCTCCGACAACAGCCAGCACCTTTCCCTTGCCGCGAATCTGCTGCAGTCTGCCAGCGATGAAGGCGTCCCTCTCGTCGATGAGCACCGAGCCGGCACCAGGTGCGACCTCACGTGCTTCCTCCATCAGGTTGCTAAGCATATCAGAGTCCTCTAGCAGTTCCTCCACACTGGCCTCGTCATCATCATCCTCTTGCCAGAGGAAGGCATCCATGACCCTCCACTTCTCCCTGAGGCCCATCTTTGACCAGGCCCTTCGGAGAGTGATTACGACGTCCCTGTCAATCAATTCCACCGGGATGGCCGCCTCCTCCGCGGCCTCTATCGCCGCCAGAAGCTCAGCACCGGGCTTCTCACCGGAGGCGACCCCCATCCGGCGCTGCTCGGCGGCCAGAGCCGACTGTAGGAGGATCATGTGTGATTTGCCATCGTTAAGGATCTTGAGCAGGTCCTCGTTCTCGAGAGCCTCAGGATCGAGGAGGGAGGCTTTCCTAGATTCACACAGCTCGACTGCCACCAAGTCAGGCCCCCAATCCTCGATCTGCTGGCGGACCAGTGCGACTGAGGTGCTGCTGATATGGGCGGTGCCGACTAGCCTCAGGTCATCGTCGATATCAACGACGTTCTTCACATGGCCCTCCGACCCGGAATCGGAACTCATTCACTCACCTCCAGCGCTGACATCGCAGCAAACATATCCGCGTGCTCGGCGACGTCGTGGACCCTGATGACGTCGACTCCCAGAGCGATTGACTTGGCAGCCACACCGAGCGTGCCCGCCAGTCTCTCGCGAGTGTCTTCCCTGTCGAGCAGGTGGTGGAACATCGTCTTGCGACTGACCCCCCACATCAGAGGCATCTGAGGGTGAGGGACGACTCCGCGTCCAGCGGCCAGTAGAGCCAGATTGTGCTCGAGCCCCTTGCCGAACCCTATGCCGGGGTCGGCGATTACCATCTCCGGCGCGACTCCCGCATCGAACAGCCTCCGCGCGGCTCCATTCAGCACCCCTCTGACCTCGGCCACGACATCGCCGTACAGGGGGTTGTCTTGCATGTTCTCCGGCAGGCCCTGCATGTGCATGATGCACACAGGGCAGCCGCTCTGTGACACAACATCGACCATTCTCGGGTCAGACAGCGCCGAGACGTCATTCACCATGTCGGCACCGGCGTTCAGAGCCGCCAGAGCGACACCCGCTCTGCGAGTGTCGATGGAGATGCATATGTCCGGGAGGGCGCTTCTGACCGCCTCGACGACCGGAACTACCCTGCGAACCTCCTCAGAGTGGTTGACAGGGGTGGCTCCCGGGCGGGTCGACTCACCCCCGATGTCGATCCACTCGGCACCATCGCGGACCATGTTAGAGGCCCGTCTGACGGCTTCTTCGAGCGAAGAGACCCTAGAATCAGCGTGAAACGAGTCAGGAGTCAGGTTCAGAACCCCCATAATCCGGGGTATTCCACCGTTACGGCGATTCAGCATAGGTCGCCAGTCGGCCATCTCGGTACTCCCACCAGTCGCATGCTTTATGATGTGACGGAGGGGCAATCATTCGATGGTTCTAGGGGGGGACACGCTCGACGAAGCGGCATCCGCATCCGCTCCCGCTGCCGAAGCAGCGGAAATCGATGACGCCCCGACGGCGTACAATCTCGAGATGATGGAGTCGATCCTGCAGCGTCTGCAGCCTAACGACAGGCATCAGATTCGGGACATGATTTCCGACAGGGGGCGAATGTCCGGCGCTCTGGGTGTCGCCTGCCTGCTGTTCTGGTGGGTCGCAGTTCACATGGGAGGGGATTCGCTCGACGACCCGGACCTCCCCATCTCGCTAATCGGGGATTTCAGATTCTACCAGCTCAGCCTAGTTGTCCCCGCACTCATACTCGTCGCCACCATCATGCTGTCCATGGGTAGGGAGAAGGGCCAGGCATCCACCTCCAATGCCGGTGGAGTTCTAGCCGTACTGGCCATCTTCTTCATCATCGAGCCGCTTGGTAGGATGACTCTGCAGGGGGACTTGGATGCCCAGATGGCGTCCACCGCTTCTGGTAGGCTCGCAATCATCGCCCTGCTGATTCACTTCTCGACGAAGATGATGATCGACTCACTCCTCCTGGAATGGGTCAGGACTGCGACGATGAACATGGATATCGACTTGTTCCCCAATCAGCAGGTCTCCGAACTCGAGAGTCATGCTGATGAGGCACCGCCTCTCAGGTGAGTGCGTGACAGATGCCGAATCGCCCAGACTCTCCGTGCTCAGGCTGGGCCACAGACGCCAGCGCGACAAGCGCATCACATCGCATCTCGGGCTCACTGCCCGCGCCTTCGGCGCGGACGAGGTGATTCTGGCTGGAGAGGATGATCCCTCGGCGCTGGAGACCTGGAACTCCGTCACACAGAGGTTCGGAGGCCAGTTCGAGTGCCGTTACGAGGCTAAGCCGATGAGTTGGCTTCGAAAATTCTCGGAGAGCGGGAATATCGTCCACCTGACGATGTACGGCGAACCTTGGAACGAGGCCATTGCAGGGATTCCCACCGACAGCCCTACTGTCGTAGTGGTAGGGGGGACGAAGGTCCCGGGGGAACTGTTCCGTCTGGCGGACCACAACGTCGCCATCGGCAACCAGCCGCATTCCGAAGTCGCCGCGCTCGCAGTATTCCTCGAGTCTTGGCTCGGTCCGGTAGACGACTCCAGCAGGTTCACCGGAGGACAGATTGAGGTCGTTCCGAGCGAACAGAGGAAGCGGGTTTTGAACCGGGAAGAAGACTGAACGGTCCTCCGTGAATGGTATTCGCCTGTTTCACTCTCAAGGATTAAGAGGGGCACTCCAGCAGGATTGCTGATGTCGGGTGCGTCACCGACCCGGGGCTTTGTCCCCGGCGATGTCGTACCAGGTGCACAGAGCGCGCCTGCTTTCACCGATGCCGCCGATCTCCTTCTGGACTCGACCGGGCTCCAGCAGGCGAGTGGTGCACCGGGCCTTCTGTTGCTCGCAGACGGCACTAGGTACGAGGGAAGGCTGTTCGGCTCCGAGGGAATCGCACAGGGTGAGCTGGTGTTCACCACGGGTATGTGCGGCTACCAGGAGAGTATGACCGACCCGTCCTTCGCCGGACAGGTCCTCACATTCACATGGCCGCTGTTGGGAAACTACGGAATCCTCCCTGGAATCTCCGAGTCAGCGGGCGTGCATCCGCGCGGCATCGTCTGCAGACAGGTGATGAAGATTCCAGACCACCGCGACTCCGTCGGTAGCGTGCACGAGTTCCTCGCCGCCCATGGCGTGCCCGGAATCGAAGGCATAGACACCCGTGCGCTCACGCGCAGGGTGCGTGAGCACGGCACCGTGCTGTGCGTCTTCGGGCCCAAGGAGCGCTCGGGTGAGATGAAGGAGATCCTCTCTGGGATGGCGCCTCCCGATGCCGAGGACCTAGTTGCATCGGTGACCTGCGAGGAGGCGGTGCTGCTCAATCAGGGCGCTCAAGACGACGTGGGCGAGCCGCTGCCAAGGCTCGCCGCCATCGACTGCGGCATCAAGTACAACATCCTGCGCGAGCTCTGCAGGCGCTTCGAGGTCGTCTGGTGCCCGGCCTCGCTCGACTTCGACTCCATCGTCTCCGAGTGGCAGCCAGACGCCCTGTTTGCATCGAACGGGCCGGGCGACCCGGCTCACCCGGGAGACGCCACCTCAGCGCGAGAATCACTTGCAGCAGCGGTGCGCGCGGAAATGCCGGTGATGGGTATCTGCCTCGGACACCAGCTGATGGGACTGGCAGCCGGCCTGCGCACCTACAAGCTGCGATACGGCCACAGAGGGGCCAACCAGCCGGTGCTCGACCTGCAGACCGGCAGAGTCCACATCACCAGCCAGAACCACGGCTACGCCGTGGAGGACCCGGACAAGGGGATGCTGGCCCCGCACCCGAGCGGTGCGCGCTCCGAGATCGGCGAGAACGCGCTCGGAGCGGATTTCGAGGTGCGCCACATCAACGCCAACGACCGCACCGTCGAGGGCCTCGACCTCGTCGGCAAGCCCGCCTTCACCATCCAGTTCCACCCGGAGGCCTGTCCCGGGCCGCACGACGCCTCGCCGCTCTTCGACCGCTTCTCAGATATGGTGTCCGAGTATCTGACGGACGCACAGAGGGCGCTGGTGCAAGGGGGTGAGCGCTGATGCCCCGCCGTGATGACCTCAAGAAGGTGGCAATCCTAGGCAGCGGGCCGATACGAATCGGCCAGGCAGCCGAGTTCGATTTCTCCGGCTCGCAGGCCTGCAGGGCACTGCGAGCCGACGGCTACGAGGTGGTTCTCGTCAACTCCAACCCGGCGACCATTCAGAACGACCCGGAGATGGCCGACCGCATCTACATCGAGCCGCTGCTGCCCGAGGTCGTCAAGCGCATCATGGAGATAGAGAAGCCGGACGCTCTACTGGCTGGGATGGGCGGGCAGACCGCGCTCAACATCGCCGCTGCCCTAGCCCACGACGGCTCGCTCGACGAACTGGGCGTCGAGCTCATCGGTTGCAATCTCACCGCGATCGACGAGGCCGAGGACCGCGACCTGTTCAAGAAGGTCTGCGAGGAGATCGACCTGCCGGTGTGCAAGGCGATTGCCTGCGACTCGATCGAGCAGGTCCTCGCCTCCGTCGACGAACTGGGCGGCTTCCCGCTGTTGATACGCCCCGCCTTCACTCTGGGCGGCCTAGGCGGCGGGACGGCCTACAACACAGGTGAACTGGTCGAGATAGCCAGCCAGGGCATCCTGCACTCGGCGATCGGTCAGGTGCTCATCGAAGAGAGCATACTGGGCTGGCAGGAGCACGAGTACGAGGTGATGCGCGACGGCGCAGACAACGCCATCATCGTTTGCACCATGGAGAACCTCGACCCGATGGGCGTCCACACCGGCGAGTCGGTGGTGGTTGCACCCCAGCAGACGCTGTCGGACCGCGACCACCAGATGCTGCGCGACGCGGCCCTCAAGCTCATCAGGAGGTTGAACATCAGAGGTGGGTGCAACGTGCAGTTCGGAGTTGAGCAGTCGACCGGGGAGTACCGCGTCATCGAGGTCAACCCACGGGTTTCGCGCTCGTCCGCACTCGCATCGAAGGCGACGGGCTACCCGATCGCCCGCATAGCCGCGCTCATCGCGGTCGGCTACACCCTCGACGAGCTGCCCAACCCGATTACCGGCGAGGGCACGACAGCGGCCTTCGAGCCGACCCTCGACTACTGCGTGGTAAAGATGCCGCGCTGGCCCTTCGACAAGTTCCGCACCGCCGACCGCACCATCGGGACATCGATGAAGTCTACAGGCGAGGTCATGGCCATAGGGCGCTGCTTCGAGGAGGCCTTTCTCAAGGCGTGGGCGAGCCTCGAGTACGGCCATCCGCACCCGCGGCCGCTGACCATGGCCGACGCCTCGGGCGGCGAGTCGATGGACGAGCGGGCCTTCGAGCCCCTGCCCGAGGCCCTGCTCGAGGACTGGCTCAGGGTCCCCACCGACAGGCGCATGGGCGCCCTGTTCGAGGCCTTCCGGCGTGGCTACTCGGTCGAGGACGTGCGCGACATGTCCGGAGGCATCACCCGATGGTTCCTGCACCGCTTCGAGAACATGGCCGCCATCGAGACCGAGATACGGGCGGCTGGCGAGATCGGCCTGCCACCCGCCGAGGTGCCCGAGGCCGAGATGAGGCTGTGGAAGGGTGCTGGCTTCACCGACCTGCACATCGCCGATGCTCTGGCCGGCTTCCCCGCAAGCGGCTTCAAGCAGCTACCGGAGGGAGCCGACGAGTTCGCAGTCACAGCAAGCCGCCACCAACTCGGAATACATCCGGTCTTCCGCATGGTCGACTCGTGCGCAGCCGAGTTCGCCGCAGTCACCCCATACTACTACACGACCTATGAGGGGGGATCAGTGCCTGGCGGAATCGACTACGTGCCCGGCCTCAACGAGTCACTGAAACAGAGGATTGTGGTTATCGGCTCGGGACCAATAAGGATAGGCCAGGGAATCGAGTTCGATTACGGCTGCGTCCACGCAGTGGGCGCCATTCGCGACATGGGCCACGAGGCCATCATCATCAACAACAATCCGGAGACGGTATCGACCGACTTCGACACCAGCGACAGGCTGTACTTCGACCCGCTGACTCTCGAGTCCGTGTCCGAGGTGCTGCTCAGGGAGAAGGCGCACGGGATACTGCTGCAGTTCGGTGGCCAGACCGCGATCAACCTCGCTCTGCCTCTAGCGGACAACCTAACTTACCTCTCCTCGCTCGGGCTCCACCTGAGAATGGAGGGGACCTCGCCGGACGCCGTCGACGAGGCGAGCGACCGAGAGCGCTTCGAGGCCTTCGCCGCGCGCAACGGCCTGAGGATGCCGCGCGGTTTGACTGCCACCACCCCAGACGAGGTCAGGCAGGCGACGCACGAGATCGGCTACCCGGTGCTGATCCGACCGTCCTACGTGCTAGGGGGAAGGGGCATGGAGATACTCTCCAACGACAAGCAGCTCGAGGCCTACATGGAGGAGGCCTACCTCGCCCCCGACCGCCCGCTGCTCATCGACGAGTACCTCGGGAACGCCACCGAGCTCGACGTCGACGCGGTGTGCGACGGCGAGGAGGTGTTGGTCGGCGCCATAATGGAGCATCTGGAGGAGGCGGGCATCCACTCAGGGGACTCGACCTGCTTCATCCCGCCACAGAACGTCCCCGCGCACGTGCTCGCCGAGGTCGAGGACTGGACGAGGCGAATCGGCATCGAACTGGGCATCAAGGGCTGCTTCAACATCCAGTACGCCATCCGCGACGAGGTCCTGCACATCCTCGAGGTCAACCCGAGGGGCTCGCGCACCTTCCCGTTCGTGGCCAAGGCGACCGGCGTGCCGCTGGCCCGGATCGCGGCCAGGCTCGCACTGGGCGATAAGCTCAGCGAGCTCAACGTGCCCGAGCCGCAGACCGATGCGGTCTGCGTCAAGGTCCCCGTGTTCCCGTTCATCAAGCTGCGGGGCCTCGACCCCGCCCCAGGTCCCGAGATGAAGTCGACAGGCGAGGTGATGGGCTCGCACGCGAGGCCCGCTGCGGCCTACCTGAAGGCGAGGCTCGCCACCGAGCTGCCGGTGCCCGTCGAGGGAGGGGTCTACATCACTGTCAAGGACGGCGACAAGCTGGCCATCATCGACGAGGCCCGCAGGCTGCAGGACATGGGCTTCACACTCTACGCCACCCGGGGCACCGCCCACGTGCTGCGCGACGTAGGAGGGCTTGATGTACAGACCTGCTACAGAATCGCAGAGCGCCGCACGCCCGACGCGCTGGACCTGATGCGACAGGGCAAGATCCACCTCGTCATCAACACCCCTCGCTCGACGGGAGGAGCGGTGCTCGACGGGAACATGATGCGCCGACTGGCAGTCGAACTCAACATCCCATTCGTTACGACGATGGCTGGTGCCCACATGGAGGTCGAGGCCATTAACGAGGCGATGAGGGGGATGCCCGAGCCAAGGCTCTTGGAGATCGGCTCGTTGTAGTGACTCAGTCCCTACCCTATGTTTCACTGATTAGGGAAAGAAGATGTTCACTTTCCATCTCAGCCATCAGTGAGGACGCCTTGGGGCCGTGGTGCTTGCCGAGTATGGCCCAGTATAGCGCGACGTAGGCATTCCGCCCGCCAATCCCTTCCTCTCCAATCGTGGCTCTGATACAGTCTGCGATGGCCCCGTCAGTCCACTCGCAGTCCGCGAGCGCACCGGCCAAAGCTGAAAGGAAAGATCTGTGTATTTCGTCTAGGTTTGCACGTGCTTCTTCGCTGATGCTCGACTGCACCTCGACCTTCGCTGCATCGGGGAAGTACGGTCCTTCGGCCCAGTTGCGCATACGGCGCATGCGTCCGGTCAGTGCATCACCGGGCTCGCCGTCAAGGTGGCCCGACCTTCGCAGCGAGACCCAAACGTCGTCATCGCTCGACTTGATCTGAGCGAGCATTGAGAGGTGCCTGAAGGAGACTCCTGCTATCGAGTCGGAGGGGTCAGAACCTCTCTCAATTTGACTCAGTCTGAGCGCGGCGAGTTGGGTGTCTCGTGCCACTTGCTGCCGGCGCGTCATCTCCTCGTCCGAGCCGCTTGGAGGATCGGCTACCAGCCTCTCGTACTCATCGGCGGTCTGGAACAGCGCCGGCCCGGTGTCGAAGTCGATGTGCCGTCCGACCTTACTTCGTGCGATGACGTAGCGCATTATCTCGGGAGGAACCAGCCCGAGGGCGTCCATCGGGCCGACTGTGACTCCAGTAGAGCTGGACATAGGCCCCATGCCCTTGAGTTGGATCCACTCGTAGACCATCTTGTGCGGCGGCTGGCTGCCCAGCATCTCGCAGATCGGGATGCCGGTGTCATAGCTGCCGCCGGCGGCCCCGTGGTCCTTGCCGGCGGGCTCGCAGGTGATGCTGTGGATGCCCCAGCGGGCGGCCCAGTCGATCCTCCAAGGCAGCTTGCCCTGCCCCGTTCTGATGTCCGAGGCGCCCTCGACACCGTGGCTGTCTATCCAGTGCACGTGCGGGTGCTCGTAACCGGTCACCCTGACCCCGTCGAGGCTGCCGTCGGAGCCTAGCGGGTTGTAGGGAAACCAGTCTTCGGGGACCTCCCTGCCCGAGGCCTTCTCTATGACCCGGCGGACCTCGTCCCTCTGCTCTATCGCTGAATGGGTCTTGTCCGCGAACGCGCCGCTCTCGTAGGTTTCGTGGTTCATCACCACCTCGGGCTCCACCCCGATCTCCCTGAGCGCCTCCAGGAACGGACCCAGGAAGTGCTCGGCGTAGCTGCCGTCGTCCGGGTTGGGCTCGCCGTCGGGTCCGGGAGCGGGGATGTAGGCGAGAGGGTGGCCGATGTACTGCTCGTAAGCGGGTGAGAGGAAGTCGTAGATGCGGCGCAGGGGGTCCATCGAGTCGACGATGAAGATGTAGCGCGAGTCCATCCCCGCGTCGAGGCAGGCTCTGTGGATCATCTCCGCGGTGAGGATCTCGCGCAGGTGGCCGACGTGGAACTCCCCCGAGGGGGTGATGCCTGAGGCGATGACCTGAGAGCTGCCCTGGTCCTGCAGCGTCTGCGCGGTGTGGTCCGCCCAGTGCATTCGACTCCCTCAGACCGTTACCACTCTGACCAATCCACGCAGAGGCACGCCCTCGAGGTCGTTGTTGTGTGTCTTGTTGGCGAGCACCAGACAGAGTTTGACGTCAGCTCCCGCTGACCTGAGGTCCCTGATGGTCTTCCGCATCGTCTCTCCCGACGACACCACATCGTCCACCACGACGACGCGCTTGCCGCCGACGCCGGCGAAGACCTCGGAGAGGTGGCCCCCCTCGTCCTCGCCGATGCTCCTGCTTATCGACAGATCCAGGTCCATCTGGCCGGCGATGGCCTGGGCGAAGGCGATTCCGTTGAGGCTGATTCCGACGATGGCATCGACCTCGTCGCCTATCTCCTCGTCGATTATGTCCGCGAAGACGTAGGACACGGCCTCTATCCTGCCTGCCTTGACAGCGATCGACCTCCAGCCGACCTGGATGTCGTTGGGGCGGTCCTCTGCGGAGACCCCGCTCGATGAGAGCCACTGGATGGTGGTGTGCGACAGTGACAGCTCATCCGCTATCTGCTGGCTGTTCAGGCCCTTGCCGCGGTATTCCTCGACCTTGCTCCGAAGCTCGTCAACGCTCAGTGGCATCAATTCGTCCCGCCGCTGGCTCTCTATGAATCCACCGGGAGGAGATAGTGGGAAAAACGCGACTTTTCACTCTCTAGAAGCGGCCGGTGCTGCCGAATCCGCCGTCTCCGCGCTCGGTCTGGCCCAGATCATCGAAATCGACCTCGCGGAAACTGACGTTCGGTATCGGCGAAATCAGCATCTGCGCTATCCTCTCGCCCGCCTTCACCGTGTACGAGTCACCCTCTCCAATCCATGTCATCAGCACGAACAGCTCGCCGCGGTAGTCAGCATCGATGGTGCCGATACTGTGGGGCAGGATCAGTCCTTTCGAGCCCAATGATGAGCGCGCTCGCACCTGCCCCTCGTAGCCGATGGGGATGGCGACGTGCAGGCCTGTGCGCAGTTTCATGCTCTGGCGGAACGGCACTTCCGTGTCCTCGAGCGCGTAGAGGTCCCAGCCGGCAGCATACTCGCTCCCCCTGGTGGGAAGTTTGGCGTCCGAGTGGGTGCGAGCGACCTTGACCTCGAGTTGCTCGTCCACGGTTTGCCTGCGCCGTTCCGGTCTTTGACCGTTCGCAAGAGGCCTTTCGGCGCCCGGTGGGGTGAAAAGGGGGCCATGATTCGGCAGGCCGATGACCGACTACGACTACGATGCCCTGCTCGACCGTGCGCGCGAGCGCATACCGAAGGACATCAGAGAGCGCTCGCGCTGGACCATGCCAGAGCCGGACATCCTCATCGAGGGCAGCCAGACCATCCTGCGCAACTTCGCCGACATCGTCAGCGCGATGGACCGCGACTCCAACCACGTCTACCAGTTTCTGCTCAACGAGCTCGGGACCTCAGGCACCCGGGAGCAGATCCGTGTGATGTTCAAGGGAAGGGTCCCGCCTATGAGGATCAAGGAGAAGCTGGTCGCTTACGTCAAGGCGTTCATCTTGTGCGACCAGTGCCGGGCGCCCGACACGCGCTTCGTCAAGGAGGGACGCACGACCCTGCTCAAGTGCCAGGCCTGCGGCGCGACCCGCCCGGTACGACTGTGAATCACGAGAAGTCGAGGAGGACCTTGCCTCGGTTCTTCCGGTCGTGGATGTGCTTCTGAGCTTCTGCCACCTGTTCGAACTTCCAAACTGAGTCTATAACCGGGTCTATCTGCCCCTTGAGGAGCATCCCCGAGAGTGCGTCGAGGTGGCCTCGGAACACCGACTCGTCGTCCAGCAGACCCATGTGGACTCCAAACACGGCCTTGTTCGAACTCATCATCTTCAACGGATCGAAGCGCGGTGTCGATGCCCACATCCTGAAGGCGGTCACCCACGAGCGCTTGTCTCCCTTAACTGCGGATGAGGCGCCGAAGTAGTACAGCTTGCCGCCTCGGCGCAGCGCCTTGTACGAGCGCATCACGTGGCTGCCGCCGACCGGGTCGATGGCGTGGTGGACGCCCTTGCCCTCTGTCGCGCCCTTGCAGACCTCGACGAAGTCCTCTGACTCGCGGTCTACGAAGCGCATCCCGAGTGACTCGACGAACTCGCGCTTTGGAGCCGACGCGGTCCCCACAATCAGGGAGGCGCCAAACGCCTTGCATATCTGAGCCACCGCGGTGCCGACGCCCCCGGCTGCGTGGTGGACGAGAACCGTATCGCCCTTTGCAAGGTTGCCCAGGTGTACCAGCATGTGGTAGGCGGTGCCGTAGGTGACTGGGATCGCCGCGGCTTGGTCGAACGACATCGAGTCTGGCAGGGGGATCACCCTCTTGGCATCCAGCACGACCTGCTCGGAGTATCCCCCGAAACCGGTCATTGCGAGCACACGGTCACCGGGACCGAGCCCGGTGACCCCTTCGCCCACGTCCATCACCTCACCTGCAGCCTCGTAGCCGGGGGTGAACGGGTATTCCGGGTTGGAGCCGTACAGCCCCTGACGCATCATCAGGTCCGCGAAGTTGATTCCTGCCCTGTGCACTCTCACTCTTACTTGGCCGGGACCGGCCACCGGGTCAGAGTCCTCGACAATTCGGATGCTGTCGACGCCACCGACTCTCGGATAGACCACTTTGCGCACTCAATCACCCATTAGGTAGTCACTGGCGGGCTCGCCGCCCTTGAGATGCTCGAGAACGGCCTTCAGGCCATCATCGTCGTCCGGCAGGGTGTACCAGGTCCCCTCTGGGTAGACAACGCATGAAGGCCCCCTCTCGCAGTTGTCCAGGCAGCCCGCCTTGTTGACGCGCACATCCTCCAGACCTTCGGCGCGAGCAGCCCTCTTGAGACGGGTGAGGATGTCGAGCGAATTCTTCCCAGCGCAGCAGCCACGTGGGTTCTCTGGCGGGCGCTCGTTGGTGCAGACGAAGACGTGCATTCTGAACTGATGTGTCATCGGACCACCTAGATTCTGTCTAGCTTAGCAGCCAGGACGAAGTCTGACTCGGTCAGACCGTCTATCTTGTGAGTCCAGATTATCGCTTTCACGCGCCCCCAGCCCAGCTCGAAGTCAGCGTGGTGGTTCTCTGCCTCGCATATGGCTCCGGCCGCGTTGGTGAACTCGAGCGCGGAGGCGAAGTCGGGGAACGACCAGCCACGCTCGAGATGGTGCCCGTCGACGACGTTCCAGTCACCATCGAGATGCGGAATCAGCACAGCCCGCTCATCTTCGGTGAGCGGCGGGATTCCGCCTTCGCAAGGCACGCACCTCTTAGCCGCGAACTCGGACATGAATCAGCCCCACAGGTGGCTGTCATCGTGTCCGTCCGCGCTCCTCTCTACCTTCTCGTGCAGACTCGAGCGCCGCTTCATATCCTCCCTCTCGAAGGTAAGGAGCTCGCTGTCCTCGATGTACGGCCGACGCAGATGGGTGACCAAGCGTACCTCGACGATGACGTCCCTCGCGATGGAGCGGAAGTCGCCACCCTCGTCGAGTATCTCGACAGCGCTCCTAGAAGTCCCAATCAGCACCCCTCTGACCCAAGGATCGACATCCTCAGGAAGCGCTCTTGCATCGAGCAGTACCTCGATTATGTCGTCCTTCCTCAATCCGGACTTCCGATCTATGAGCGGTCCGTGGAAGACGTCGTTCAGGCCCGACAGCTCGGGCGAGCCGTACTTCTCGTGCAATCGCCTAGCCCAGCCGGGCAGGTCATCGATTCTCTTGCCTCTGCGCTCTCCATCCATGTAACTGCGTACGTGTCGTGATAGAAAAGGAGTATGTTGGCCCAAAATCGGGCCTATGGCCCGACTGGTGGCTTGAAGTGGGATGGTTGTGGCCGCTGGGTCCGAGGTGAGCGCATGGCATCGATGGATTGGCGTCGTATTCCGACCGTCCTGTATCCACAGGAGATTCTGGACAAGGCGTTCCGCAAGGCGAGCAAGCAGCCCGACTTGGTCGAGGACCCGGACAAGTACCACCGGACCCGCAAGCAGATGGACAGGATGGTCCAGTCAGCTGCTGACGTCATCGCCAAGACCCTGCTGAAGTGGGTCGACCAATGGCCCAGCCTCAACGCGCTCTCGGAGTTCGACCAAGCGCTGATTGACGCTGCGGTCGGCAACGACGAGTACCGCAAGAGCCTCGGCACCATCCAATGGGCCGCCGAGCAGGTCCGCAAGATCGCCGGTGAGACGCAGAGGAAGATTCTGCGGCTTCGCAACATCGAGGGCTTCCACCAAGCCCGCCGACACGCCTACGGCAGGTTCTCATCCATCCTCGGCCAGGTCTCGCCGCAGATTCTGTGGCTCGGCGAGGCCCGCAATGTCCTGCGCAAGCTTCCCTCGCTCGACTCCGACGAGCCCTGCATTATCGTGGCCGGTGCGCCGAACGTCGGCAAGTCGGCACTCATCACCGCGCTCTCCAGCGGCGAGCCGGAGGTCGCGGTCTATCCGTTCACCACCAAGCAGCTCCATCTGGGGCACTTCGAGCACCGGAGGCGGGTCTACCAGATGGTAGACACCCCCGGCCTGCTCGACCGGCCGATGACTGAGCGCAACCCCATCGAGATGCAGGCCATCGCCGCTCTGGAGCACACCGGCGACGTACTGCTGTTCCTAGTCGACTCGACCGAGGGCAGCAGCATGAGCCAGCAGGAGCAGGCGCATCTGCTCTCCGAAGTCAAGAGACTGATGTCGGAGCGCCCGATGATAGTCGTCCACAGCAAGAGCGACATCCTAGACAGCGTCCCGGAGGATGCCGAGACACTCATCAGCGCCGTCACCGGTGAGGGAACCGAGGAACTGCGAATGAGGCTCATCGAGACGATAGGCGCAGACGAGATTCTGAACCCACTGGAGTTGCCGGAGAACTGGCCCCGAAGGGACGAGTAGTCACTCGACGTGCCAGTGGTGGCCACAGACGCTGCAGTAGAGCCTGTACCCGCCTATTGTAGGGACAAGCCCCGCGACGTCGATCTTCGTGCCGCAGTTCACGCATTGGTGCACACCCATGACACTGGCACCTTGTTTCGGTTCTTCAACAAGACTGATGCCGACTCAGGCTTCCTTGAAGCGCTGCCAGGCCTGCAAGATCCGGTTGTGTGCGAACATCTCCCCAGACCCCGCGAACAGCAGTACGGCAACGATTCCCAGCAGAATCTCAGCTGCGGGATTCAGACTGACCTCGGGAGTGATGGTCACGAGCTGCTTGCCACCGAGGCCGGAGGTGTCGGTGCTCGCTGTGGCGAATCTGTAATCACCGGACTTGAGTTGGAACACCATCGAGCCATCTCTCTCGCTGTCGCCGCCTGCGACGAATTCGAAGTCGTCCGCAGTACAGGCCGTGAGTCCGTTGGAGTCTGGCTCACAGCCACTTGGGGGCGGACTCTCGATGACCCCTATCCAACTGCTGTCGGACTTGTTCCACTCGATTGTCAACTCTATCTCAAGGAGCATGAACGCAGTAGGAGCAGACAGGTCCTCGTTCGTCAGGCCTACCGGGCACCCGGCGGTGTCGTCGGTGCAGGGGACCAACGGGACGTTGGTGCGACTAGGGTCGAGGGCCGGGCTGTACAGGCTGCCTATGACCAGAAGGGCGCAGACAACTCCAACAACCGCCGGGAGGACCGAGAGGATGCGCACCATCATGCGAATCACATCCCACCTGTGCCTCTGTTCAACCTGATGCCCCCATGACTTGCAAGAGGACGAGCAGAATCGCAATCCCGGGGAAAAGGTAGAGCATCACCGTCAGCCTCTTCCTCGAAGCCTCTCTCTTCTCGTGCTTCTCGGCGCAACTCGGATCGGTGCACACTGCAGGATCACTGTCGAGAGGAATCGGTGCCCAGCAGACCACGCAGTGCCTGTGCTCAGGAGTCTGGAACTCCCTCTGCGCGCGCTTTCGACGCTCACCTTCTCGGTGTCGCTGGGCCGTATCCCTAGCTTCCTGAGCGGTCCTCTGGGCCGCCTTCAGTATCTTCTCCTTACGACTCATGGACTCGCCTACACGACTATGGTGCCGCCGAACTCCCCTCCTTCGATGGCCTCCCTGATTCTTTCGGGCTCACGCCCGTCGAGGATGAGAAGCGGCATCCCAGCGCGCAGCGCCGCATCTACGCCCATAGGGTCGACGACCTGAGAGGGGCCTGCTCGAGCGTGCTCAGGAGGGCCGACTATCTCCTGTAGCTGGGCGTGGGTGAGCCGGTCGTACGAGGCGGCATCGGAGTTCGTACGTGGGTCAGCATCGTGGACCTTGGCAACGTTGGTCGCGATGACACAGCGCTCGGCACCAGCGGCGATAGCGAGCCTGATGGCGACAGCGTCTGTGGTGTGGCCCGGCCGTGTCCCTCCCATCACCACGACTTGCCGATTCTCGAGCAGAGAAGCCGCCTCGTTGACACTGTGCGGGATGGTACCGGACACTGGGATCCCGGCATCTGCGAGGCTCTCACGCACTATGGCGGCGTTGAGACGGGTGGCGGCGATGCCGATTTTGTCAAGCCTGTCCTCGGAGTCGATGAGGGGTCTTGCAAGTGCGATTCCCTCGCGTGCGGCGGCTCCGCCGCCGACGACGAGACCGAGCCTGTCGTCCATCGCGACGCGGTCCCTAACGATCTCAATCAGACTCTCGAGCCAGGCGTGCCGCTCTTCTACCTCGGGTCTCAGAAGGCTGCCTCCTAGGGCCGCAATCACGGTCGCCATCGCAGGATGGGCACGCATACCCCCTTTCAATGCCTGCGGCGCGACCGCGGTGAAGGGTTGAAATGCCGCCCCTACGGCCTTTCACAGAGGAACAGTATGTCTGACGACTTGGCGCAACAGCAGCGTAAGCTCCGTCTGAAGAAGGCGCTCGAGGACCTGACGTCCATGCGTGGCATGGGGACAGAGCTCGTCACAATCATCATCCCGCCTGATAGGATGATTCACGATGCGCGTCAGTACCTCTCCCAAGAGGTCGGTCAAGCTGCCAACATCAAGTCGAAGTCGACTAGGAAGCACGTTGCCGACGCCATCGAGTCCGCGATTGCCACAATCAACCGCTACAAGACCCCCGGAGAACGCGGAATCGGCATCTTCGTCGGCCATGTGATAGTGGGCAACAACAAGACCCGACTCATCTCCACAGTCATCGACGATCCACCGGATCCGTTCCCGTCATTCAGGTACAGGTGCGACTCGAGATTCGAGGTCAGCCAACTCGAGGAGATGCTGATTGACAGGGCCGCGTACGGCTTGTTCGTCATCGACCGCTCAGAGTCGGCATACGGCTTGGCCACTGGCAAGCGCATGCACTGCCAGGAACACATCACCTCGCAGGTCCCCTCAAAGCACGGGCGGGGCGGGCAATCTGCCCAGCGCTTTGAGCGGCTGATCGAGGAAGCGGCTCACAACTTCTTCAAGAAGTCCGCAGAGAGGGCCTGCGCCTACTGGCTCCCTCAGATTGAGAATCTCAGGGGAATCATCGTAGGTGGTCCCGGTGCGACCAAGGACTTTGTCGTAAAGAACGACTACTTCCACCATGAGATCAAGAAACTGATCCGCAAGCCGCTGTTCGACGTCGGCTACTCCAACGAGAGCGGACTGCGCGAGTTGATTCAGCGCGCTGGTGGTCTGATGGACCAGATCGAGCTCGACGCCGAGCGCAATCTGGTGGACAGCTTCCTACGTGAGGTGATGCAGCCCAGCCCTAAGGCGACCTACGGGGAGGCGATGGTGAGAACAGCGCTCGATCAAGGCGCAGTCGCAACTCTGCTGCTCTCAGAAGCACTGCGCCAGCGAAGGGTCGGCTGGGTGTGCAAGCCGTGCAAGCACGAGTGGGAGGAGACCCAGATGACCCGCTCAGACATTCCCACCTGCCCCTCTTGTGACTCGGAGAACATCAGGGAGGACCCGGACAGGACGATGGACCTGATAGACGAGATGAGCATGCTCGCCGGGCGCACCTCGGCGGGGGTCAGTCTGATTTCCATGGACACGGAGGAGGGCGCCACGCTGTTCGACGCTTTCGGCGGCATCGCCGCCATCCTGAGATACGCTTGGAGTTGAGACGATGAGAGTACTAGCGGATGCGGTGGGACCGGCTCTGGAGGAGGTACTCTCGGGGATGGGTATCGCCGATGAGGTATGGACGGGGCTGCTCGGCCCGGCCACTGTGGAGGAACACGGTGACCTCGCACTGCCCTGCCACCGGTTGGCCGGCACGCTGCACCGCCAGCCGAACGACATCGCTGACGACATCGCCGCAGCCCTCGGCCCTATGCTATCGGGTACGGCGGGGGTATCTGCGGTCAGCGGCTTCGTCAACATGCGCGCTGACCCCTCATGGCTCGCGGCCCAAGTGATGGCACTGCTGCCTGACGACAGGCTCGGGATAGCCGTCGAGCAGGCTAGAACCGTCGCAGTGGACTACTCGGCCCCCAATGTGGCCAAGGAGATGCATGTTGGCCACCTCCGTTCGACGGTGATAGGCGATGCGATAGTCCGGATGCTGGGGCACAAAGGGCACACTGTCTACCGTGAGAACCACGTCGGTGACTGGGGCACTCCGTTCGGCATGCTGATCGAGCACCTGCTCGACCTCGGAGAGGCCAATGCCGCTGAGGAACTCAGCGTCGGTGATCTGGACGCCTTCTACAAGCAGGCCCGAGCCAAGTTCAACTCCGATGAGGCGTTCGTCGCGCGTTCGAGGAACCGTGTGGTTCTGCTACAGGGAGGCGACGAGGAGACCCTGAGGCTGTGGCGGATCCTCGTCGACGAGTCGATGCGCTACTTCAACGAGGTCTACGGGATGCTGGGGGTGCTCCTGACCGACGACGACATCATGGGCGAATCGAACTACCACCACCTTCTGCCAGTGGTCGTCGAGCGCTTGCAGGCGAGCGGCGTGCTCGAGGACAGCGAGGGCGCGAAGGTCGTGTACCCGCCCGGCGGATGGCTCAATCGGGAGGGTGAGCCGATGCCAGTGATCATCGAGAAGGCAGATGGTGGCTATAACTACGCCACCACCGACCTCGCCTGTATCATAGATCGCGTAGAGAGGCTTGACTGCGACGACCTGCTCTACGTGGTCGGGAGCCCCCAGATACAGCACTTCGAGATGGTATTCCAAGTGGCCGAGCAAGCCGGTTTCATGGGTGAGGCGCATAACGCAGTCCACGTCAACTTCGGCTCTGTATTGGATTCTGACGGCAAGATTCTGAAGAGCCGCGAGGGAGAGGTCATCAAACTGGTGGACCTGCTGCGCGAGGCCACTTCGAGGGCCGAGCAGGCTATTGCTGAGAAGAATCCAGAGCTGCAGGGCGCGCAACGTGAAGCCGTGGCTAGGATGATTGGAATCGGCGCCGTCAAGTACGCCGACCTATCCACTGAGAGGAGCAAGGACTACGTCTTTGAATGGGACCGGATGCTCGCCTTCGAGGGCAACACAGGACCATATCTGCAGTATGCCCATGCAAGGATCTGCAGCATCTTCCGGCGTTCGGGCATCGAACGCTCGTCGGCCAGAGACGCCAGCATCACACCCGCTCAACCCGAAGAGGCCCTGCTGGCACGACGACTCGTCAACTTCGCCGCCGTCACCGATGCCACGCTGGCATCATACTCCCCACATACGCTGTGCACCTACCTGCACTCGCTGGCTTCGTCCTTCGCCTCGTTCTACGAGGTATGCCCCGTCATCGCGGCTGGAGATGATGCGACCAGAGACAGCCGTCTGGCACTGTGCGACCTGACGGCTAGGACCATCTCAACCGGGCTGGGCCTGCTCGGAATCGAATCACCGGAGCAAATGTAATCAGTTGAACCCCGTGGACCCTCTATGGCGTCCGTAGGGGATATAGCCCCCGACTTCACTCTGACGGCACACGACAAGTCGACTGTGACGCTGAGCGAGATGCGGGGCGGGAGAGTCATCCTGGCATTCTACCCTGCCGCCTTCACCGGAGTTTGCACCAAGGAGATGTGCACCTTCACCGATGCGATGACTGGCCTCGGGGCGGCAGAAGCCTCGGTTCTGGGAATATCGGTAGATGCGCCATTCTCCAACGCCGCTTTCGCCGAGGCGAACGACATCTCGTTCCCACTGCTCTCAGACGTCCATCGCTCTGCAGTCAGTGCTTATGGCATCGCACTGGACGACTTCGTCATACAAGGCTACACCGTTGCGCAGCGTGCCGTCTTCGTAGTCGAGGCTGATGGCAGCATCGGCTTCGCTTGGGTTGCCGACAATCCGGGCCAGGAGCCCGACTACGAGGCCGTGCTTGCTCACTGTCAGTCGCCGTAGGCGAGGTACCTGACGAGGGAGCCGTAGATTATTCCCGAGACCATCAGGCTCTCCTCGTTGAAGCGATCCATCGTATCCAGATAGGTGTGGTACTCGGTCGAGCCCGAGCCGTAGCAGACAATGGCTCTGCCGTAGTCCTTGTCCGAACCCTCATCGTCATCGAGGTTGTAGACGAAGGGAGCGTGGTCGGAGTTGTAGGGCATGGCGGTGGAACTGTGCTTGTGGATGCTGATTGGGTACTTGTCCGCTAGTTCTGGATAGGCGCTCGAGAATACGCTCGCGACACCTCTGATGTGATCGACGTCGGCCTTGTTGTTGCCGAAGAAGGTCACCCCGGAGTTGCGCTCCGCATCGACGTGGTTCATGTCCAGGTTGACGTAAAGCCTGAGATTTTCCGCTAGCATGGCCTGATGCTTGTCGACCCACTCGGTGGAGCCCCACAGCCCCTCCTCCTCGCCGCCCCAGGTGCAGAAGTAGAGGGTGTGCTTAGGAGCCCCCAACTGCGATTCCAGAAGTCCGAACTGCCTAGCTATCTCCTGTACGGTGGCAACCCCTGAGGTATCGTCCACCGCCCCCTGCCCGTTGTACACAGTATCGTGATGGGCCCCGAAGATGATGAGTGATTCACCTTGCCCTTCGATTATTCCACATGGCACGTATATGGTCGCAGTGCCCTGATTGTTGACATCGGTGATGAACTGCAGACGGGCATCCCCGTTGATGACCTCGTCGACGATGGCCTGACCGACGCTCCTAGAGACCATGATGAAACCGAGGTCCTCGGGTATGGGCTCGATGGATGAGATTCCGACCGACTTGAAGTACGGAACGCAGTCGTCGGCGACGAGTTCGTCGCAGTTCTGCTTGTCGTTTATGGTGATGAGTCCCGCGAGGTCGTTGTCCGCACCCCTCTGGAACAGCGCCGTGTTGCCTTCTGTCTCCGGCTCCAGCCAAACAAGGCCGACTCCGTTCGCAGCCGAGGCCCAGTCGGCCGACTCGTTTCCGGTGCCGAGGTCGACTACTGTGATATCATCGACGTAGCGGATGAAGGAGGAGCCGCTGTAGCCCTGTATGACGTAGTCCTCACGGTGGGTGAACTCGACGATGTCGCGGTTGACATCGGTGATGGTGCAGGGCGTGGGCCCGCCGATTATACTCCCGATGTCGCCTGGGATGCACATCGACAGGGCAGGATCGTTTCCGATGACGAACATCGGCACATCGAATTCCTCCAAGGTGGCGGGAATGCCCATTGAGGAGAAGTTGAATTTGATCGCTTCTGCCGCGTTCTTCTCCTCTACGGTGCCAGAGAGTCTGCCTTCCCACTCCGGATGTCCCATGTCGACCAGCGACTGCGCGTAGACTCTGGCCTGCTCGGAATCGAACTCTATCAGTTCGTAGTCCGGTTCACCCTTAATCCATGAGATGATGTCGTCACCGTAGAGGATCGCCCCTCCAGAGCCGCCCACCACTATCAGCGCGGCGACCGCGAGCACTGGCACAGGTAGCGCGCGTGCGCGCTCCAATAGTCGCGAAACCGACTCAGGGAGATTTGAGCCTGCAGGCTCATCCCCGACAATCTCCGCATCCATCACTTCCTTCCTCAGCAGCGCTGCGCCTTCGTCGGACTATTGAACCCACGCCGGAGCGGTGTCCGCACTAACCGGTTACTGGCTGCCGACTTCCTTGCCGGTCCAGCGCTTGCTCAGGGAGTGATCTATGTCCATCTGGTCCAGTATCCGAGCGACCACAAAGTCGACCAGGTCCTCAATCGTGGTCGGCGAGTGGTAGAAACCAGGGCTGGCAGGCAGTACGACGACGCCCCAAGAGGACATCTTGGCCATCGCCTCTAGGTGGGGCGTCGAGACCGGGGTCTCTCTGGGCACTACTATCACCTTGCGCCTCTCCTTCAGCGCCACTAGGGCGCTTCGAGTGGCGAGATTGTCGGAGATGCCAGTGGCTATCTTGGCGATGGTCGTGCCACTGGCGGGGCAGAAGACGTAGGCATCGAATCGGGCCGAGCCGGAGGCAGCGCGGGCGGCGAGGTTGCCATTGTCCTCGAGGGTGACCGAGTCGTGGCCGGCGAGTTCCTCGGGTGTGATTCCGCACTCCAAGTCTAGGTTGATCGCCCCCGCGCTAGTGACAATGAGGTTGACCGACCAGCCAGCATTGACCAACTGGTCGAGCAGGCGGACGCCGTACTGGGCGCCGGAAGCGCCGGTTATCGCTACGACGGCCTCAGGCATGGTATTCGATATCCTCTCTCGTCCTTGAATGGTTTCCCTAGCTCATCCGCTTTCCTCGAGGGAGTCTGCTAGGTACCGGTACTCGTCTATGTGGTTGTAGAGATAGGAGGAGACTCGCAGGTACCTCCTGTTGTGATGACTCCAGTTGAACACAGGGACTTGAATGCGGTAATCATCCAGCAGGGAGGTGTGAAGTGGGTCTCCGTCGAACACCGACGTCGCAACCGGCCCACCCTCCGGCATCAGCACCGTGCCAAGTGCGGATACCATGGAGTCGGGGCACGGGAGCGGAGTGCCGAGCGCCTCGGCCAAGATCTTCCTAGCGGCCAGTGCGAGGCTGCGGTTGCGATTGATAATCGCAGGCCAGCCGCCGCCGACGAGGCCGCCGATATACTCGATTGCCTTCGGGATGCAAAGCCAAGGAGTGGTGTCTTGAGTCCCGGGCCAGTCAAATTCCGTTCTGAACCTTTCATTCACAGTTCCGGGAATCGAGGCACCGTGGCTTATCGAAAGAGGTCTGATTCCTTCTCTTCGGTCCTCCCTCACATGCAGAAAGGCCGACCCCTTCGGGGTGCACAACCACTTGTGCAGGTTTCCAGCGCAGTATGCAGGTTGCAGTTGACCGAGATCCAGTGGCACGATTCCCGGGCCGTGGGCTGCATCCAGCAGGACGTCGACCCCCCTCGACTGCAACTCTCCGACAAGCCGCTCGAAAGGCATCCTGAGTCCAGTTGGACTGGTTATGGTGTCGATGAGCGCGAGTCGGGTTCGCTCGGTAACATGGCTCAGAATCACCTCGACAACCTCTTCCTCACTTTCGACAGGGAACGGTATGGGGACGACGACCGTCTTGCCTCCAATCCTCTCGGTAACGAAGTCCACCGCGTTCCAGCACGCCTGATATGAGTGGTCGGGAACCAGTATCTCGTCACCCGGAGAGAGGGCGAGTGAGCGAAGGACGGTGTTCACTCCTCCGGTTGCGTTCGGGACGAAGGCCATACCCGCAGAGTCCGCGTTTAGGAACTCGGAGAGAACGTCCAGTGATTCTGCCCACATCTCATCTCCCTCTATTTCGTAGAATCTGACTGGGTCTGACTCTATCTGCGCCCTCAACCTCTCCTGCTTCTCGAGGACGGCCTTCGGGCAAGCCCCGAAAGACCCGTGATTGAGGAAGACGGTGTTGGGGTCGAGTGACCAGTGGTGTGCGAGCTCGCTCCTGCGAGGGAACGCGCTCATGCGACTACCTCGGCAGTCCATGGCTCAGGTTGCATGGGTGCTCTGCCGAGTATTTCCTCGCAGTTCGCGAGCAGAGCTTCTTCGATGCGGGCCATGTCGATGGCTCTGCCTTCGAGGTCGTGAGTGTATCCCAGTTGGGCGAGGCTGGTGTGGACGCCCGCTCTCATGCCGCAGCCCTCTAGGTCCTCTACCCGGGTGCCAGGTGTCTGGATGTTGATCGACATGCCGTGGCGGCTGACCCAGTGCAGGAACGAGAGCCCGATCGAGCAGATCTTGTGCCCGTCGACCCAAGTGCCTTGCATGGAGGGGTCCTTGTAGGCCCCGATGCCACAGTCTGCGAACGCCTTGATGGCCCAGTCCTCCAGTCTGCCGATGATGGTTCGGATGCTCTGCTCCTCCAGCCCCCACTTCACTATCGGGTAAGCGACCAGTTGTCCGGGACCGTGCCAAGTGATGCCACCTCCACGGTCGGTGCGCACAGTAGGATAACCATCGACCACGACGCCTTCGCGTATCGCCTTGGGTCCGACGGTGACGACTTCGGGGTGCTCGACCAGGATCAGGGTGTCGGGAATCTCGTCGGCGATTCTCTGCTGCTGCATCTCCTTCATCGCCTCGGCCATGACGTGATGCTCGACGACACCTGCTCGGAGGATTCTGATCTGATCCATTCGCTCTCCTCAGGTGGTATGTATCGCTTTACCGAGAGTCTTCAGCACGCTCTCGTGGAACGCCTCAGTCATCGTCGGATGCGCGTGTACGGTATCCGCTACGTCCTCAAGCAGCGCACCCATCTCCAATGCGAGTATGAACTCCCCATGCAGTTCGGCCACATGGCTGCCGACGGCTTGGATTCCGAGAATGACGTGGTCCGATTCACGAGCCGTCACTCGGATGAAACCACCAGTCTTCTCAGCCTCGATACTCAGTGCTCGGCCGCTGGCAGCGAGTGGGAACTTGCCGACTATGACTTGCTCGCCCCGCTCCTTCGCCTCGTCAGGTGTGAGCCCCACTGAGACGATCTCGGGCTCCGTGAAGATGATGGCAGGGATTGCTGCCTTGTCGAACTCGCGTGGGTGGCCTGCGATGATCTCGGCCACCATTTCCCCTTGTGCACTGGCCTTGTGGGCGAGCATGGGCTCGCCAGCGACATCACCGATGGCGTAGACGCTAGGGACTGAGGTCCGACACTGCCGGTCGATGCGGATGAAGCGCCCTGAGGCGTCCATGCGGACTCCCATGTTCTCCAATCCCCATCCCTTGGTATTGGGCTTGCGTCCGACGGTCACCAGAACCTTGTCGACCTTGACAGAGTGTTCCTCACCGTCTTTCTCGAAACTGAGCTGGACCTTGCGCGCAGCGCCCTTGCCCTTGATCCCCGTGCCTCGCGCGAGCGCATTGGTGTGGATCGTTACCTTGTGCTTCTTGAGCCAGATCTCCAACGGCTTGCGGATCTCCTTGTCCACGATGGCGAGAATACTGTCGAGACCCTCGACCACGGTCACCTCGGTGCCGAGCTTGGCAAGAGCGCATCCGAGTTCGAGTCCGATGTAGCCGCCCCCGACAATCGCTGCGCTCTTGGGCAATTTGTCGAGGTCGAGAGCGCCGGTCGAAGAGAGGATGAACTCCTCGTCGCATGGCATGAAGGGGAGGTCGATGTGACTGGAGCCCGTGGCGATGATGACATTCTCTGCTTCAATCTCCACAGGACCATCGGCGGTATCGACTGTGCAGTGCCTGGGGTCCTTGAAAGTGGCCCAGCCCTTGATGAGCTTGGCACCCGCGCCCTTCAGAAGTCCCTTCACCCCTAGGTTCAGGCGCTCGACAATCGCATCTTTCCACGACACCATCGCTGCCATGTCGACTTCGGGCGTGCCACTGACCGAGAGGCCCATATGGCCTCCGTCTGAAGAATGCTGCTGCAAGGCCTCGAAACGCTCTGCTGCGTGGATGAGGGCCTTGCTGGGGATACAACCGCGAATCAGACAGGTACCTCCCGCTCTGTCGGCCTCGACTATCACAGTGTCCAGACCTAGTTGGCCGGCCCTGATTGCGGCGACATAGCCGCCTGGTCCCGCGCCGACCACTAGGACCTGACATTTCCTGGACTCAACCATCTTTCACCTCACATGAAAATGAGCGCAGGGTTCTCCAGCATCCTCTTCAGGTGCTGTATCAGTGCTGCACCATCGGCACCGTCCACGACTCGATGGTCGAACGAGCTTGAGAGGTTCATGATCCTGCGGACGACTATCTGACCGTCTCGGACGACCGGCATCTCGCGCGCCTTGTGGACACCGAGGATCGCTACCTCGGGATGATTGATGATTGGTGTGGCTCCTAGCCCCCCGTCGCGGCCAAGGCTGGTGATGGTGAAGGTCGAGCCCGTCAGGTCGTCAAGGCTTGCCGTGCCGTCACGAGCAGCGCCGGCGACTCTCTGCATCTCTTCAGCCGCCTGCCAGGCATCCATCGCCTCGACGTGCTTGACCACGGGTACGTACAGGCCGCGTTCGGTCTGCGTGGCTATTCCGATGTGGACTGCTCCGTGGCGCATCACCACTCCGGCTTGGTCATCGTAAATGGCGTTGCATTCCGGGTGGTCTGGCATTATCTTTGATAATGCGAGCATGATGAATGGGAGGTAGGTCAACTTTGGTTGGGTAACGTCGCGCGATGCGTTGAGGGTCCGCCTCAGTGTCTCGAGTTCGGTGACATCAGCCTCCTCGAAGTAGGAGAAGTGCGCAATCCTTGTTTTGCTGATGGTCATCTGCTCGGCTATCTTCCTCCGTAGCCCGACTACCTTGACCTCGGTGACGTCTGTGCGTTCGGCGGATTGAGCCGCAGGTTCTGTTCTGGTCACCGAGCCATCCGCGGCGATGAACGCGTCGAGGTCGGCGTTGCGAATCCTTCCTGATGGTCCGGAGCCGCTGATTTGGGCTATGTCGATGCCGGCCTCTCGGGCACGCCGTCGTAGGGCCGGGCTTGCTAGGGCCCTGCCAGAAGGCGCTGCGGGAGCCGGAGCGGGTTCTGGATCAGGTTTGGATGCAGGCTCTGTCTCAGGCTCCGGTTCTGGTTCCGAGGCGGCCTCCACCTCGGGCTCAGCCGCCGCTGCGGGCTCGGCGGCGGGGGGCGTGTCTTCGGAGTCGAACTCCACCAGAGCGGAGCCGACTGCGATCATGTCACCGGCCTCACCGTTCAGAGAGCTAATCACACCGCTGACTGGAGAGGGAATGGTGACCGCCGCTTTGTCGGTCATGACGTCGACTATCGGATCGTCTTCCTTCACGGCGTCACCCACACTGACGTGCCATTGGACGACTTCCCCCTCGACGACGCCTTCGCCGATGTCTGGCAGTTTGAACACGTGCATCCCCATTCTCAGTCCTCCTGCGTCTTGCGTATCGCCGCGGTTATGCGAGCAGGTCCCGGCATGTAATCCCATTCAGTGGTGTGTGGGAACGGGGTGTCCCACCCCGTGACCCTCTGGATAGGGCTCTCTAAGTGGTAGAAGCAGCGCTCTTGCACCGATGCGGCCATCTCGGCACCGAACCCACTGGTCTTAGGCGCCTCATGAACAATTACGCATCTACCGGTCTTCTCGATCGAGTTGACGACTGCATCCCGGTCCCACGGCACCAGTGTCTGCAGGTCGATGAGGTCGCATGAGACTCCACTGTCCCGAATCGCCTGCTCGCTGACGTGCACCATGGCTCCCCATGAAATCACAGTGCACTCGTCGCCCTCCATCGCCAGCCGAGCCTCGCCCAGAGGAACTGTGTAGTGTGATTGGGGGACCTCGGCCTCTGGATGGCCCTCCCAATTGAGGACGTTGTGGGGATCGCCGTAGAACGGGCCGCGATAGCATCTCTTGGGCTCGAAGAAGATGACGGGGTCGTTGCACTCGATGGCGCTTATGAGGAGTCCCTTGGCGTTGAACGGGGTCGAGCAGTACGCCACTTTCAGGCCCGGTGTGTGGGTGAATTGGGCCTCTGGTGACTGTGAGTGGTGGTGCCCGCCCCTGATGCCTCCTCCGGCCGGGGTGCGCACAGTGACAGGAGCCCAGTACTGACCGCCCGAGCGATGCCTGATCTTCGCCAACTCATTGACGATCTGGTCGTAGCCCGGGAAGATGTAGTCGGCGAACTGGATCTCAACGACCGGCCTCAGCCCGTTGATTCCCATTCCGAAGGCCGTCGCCATGATACCGCCTTCCGAGAGCGGAGAGTCGAACACGCGGTGCGAGCCGTGTTTCTCCTGCAGCCCGTCAGTGGTCCTGAAGACGCCGCCGAAGTAGCCGACGTCCTGGCCGTAGACGATGACATTCTCGTCGCGCTCGAGCATGATGTCCAGAGCGCTGTTGAGGGACTGGATCATGTTCATGTTTGGCATATTCAATCCCCTCTGGCCTCATCATACTGCTCCTTGAGGTGCCAAGGCATCTCTTCGTAGACTTCTGTGAAGATGGTTTCAGTCTCGGGATAGGGTCCGCTCGCCAGATCTCCGAACTTGACAGCTTCCTTGTATGCACTCATTACTTCACCGTCGATGCGTTCCTCGATCTCGGACTGTTGTTCCTCACTCCACTCGCCAATCTTGATCAGATGGTCCCTGAGTCTGTTGATAGGGTCGCCGCCTGGCCACTTGGTGTGTTCGTCACCCGATCGATAGCGGCTCGGGTCATCGCTGCTGCTGTGCGCGCCGGCACGATATGTCAGCACCTCGACGTGAGTTGCTCCCTTGCCTGCCGCGGCGCGCTCGCGTGCCCACTTGGTGACTGCATAGAGGGCGAGAAAGTCGTTACCATCGACTCTGATCGAGGCCAGTCCGTAGGGCAGGCCTCGGGAACCGAATTCGTTACCTCCGGTGGCGAAGTTCACATGCGTGGAGATCGCCCATTGGTTGTTGACTAGGTTTAGGATGACAGGGGCCTTGTAGATGCTGGCGAAATTGAGGGCGTAGTGGTAGTCGCCCTCGGCGCTGGCACCGTCTCCGATCCAGGTGATGGTGACCTCGTCAAGCCCCTTGTACTGCGATGCCATAGCCACTCCGACAGCTTGGCTGAACTGAGTCCCGACCGGGCTTGAGATGGAGATGAACCGACCTTCCTTGTAGGAGTAGTGAACCGGCATCTGCCGACCCTTGATGTTGTCTTCGACGTTACCGATGCAGTGGCATATCATGCTGACCATGTCCCGCCCGCGTACGAACTGGGCACCCGGCTGTCTGTAGGAGGGAAAGATCCAGTCCTGCGTCTCAAGTGCCATCGTCTGTGCTATCGCGATGCACTCCTCCCCGAACGAGCGCATGTAGAACGAGAGCTTTCCAGTGCGCTGCATCTTCATCATGCGATCATCGAATATCCTGAGTCGGACCATATGCTCCAGTCCTTGACGCAACTCGTCAGCACTGAGTTTCGGGTTCCAGTCTCCCGACGCCCTGTCGTCGTCGCCAAGCACCCTGACGAGCCCATGTGCATGCGCTATGGTATCGTCCGCACTGCATTTCTTCGGATTCGGTCGCTTTAGGTCGCCGGGCTTCCAAGGCCACGGTTCGAAGGAAGCCTCGTCACCAGGTCTGAACGGAGCGGTTGGCACGTGAAGCGTCTTGTCTTTCTTCTTCCCCGCCATGCCTACAACGCCTCCTCTCCACTCATGATGTTTGACCCTCGGTCAGCACCGGCTCGCCACCCTTGGCCTCCTCCCAGAGCAGCCCTGCTCTGTAACTGGAGCGGACGAGCGGCCCGCTCGCCACCGCCTTGAATCCCATATCGCGGGCTTTCCGATCCCACTCTGCGAACTGCCGCGGCTCGGGAAACCTCTCAACGGGCAGATGACGGTCTCCGGGCTGTAGGTACTGCCCTAGGGTAACCATCTCCACTCCAGCCTCATACAGCATTCCCATGGCCTCGGTGACTTCCTCATCACTCTCTCCGAGGCCTACCATGATACTGGATTTGATACGTATGTCAGGTCGTAGCCGCCTCGCCTCAGTGAGGATCCTCAGAGACTGCTTGAACGAGGCCCTCGGGTCTCGGACCAGTGCATCGAGGCGCGGAACACACTCGACGTTGTGCGCGAAGACCCGTAGCGGCAGACCATCTAACAGCATGGCCAACGCCTCGAGGTCACCGTCTAGGTCGGAGCACAACAGCTCCAGTCCGACTTCGGGACTGCGCTGGTTGACGGCGACGATGCAGTCGCGGTAGTGGCTGGCCCCGCCGTCGGGCAGGTCATCGCGGTTGACCACTGTGATTACAGCGTGGCTCAGCCCCATCCTCTCGACGGCCTCGGCCAGTTCGGTCGGCTCGTCAGCATCTAGCGGAGGAGGCGTCTTGACGGTGCCAACAGCGCAGAATCTGCAGCCGCGCGTGCAGACCTCGCCGGCGACCATGAATGTCGCAGTGCCTCTGCCCCAGCAGTCGTGTACGTTCGGGCACCGGGCCTCCTCGCAGACTGTGTGCAAACCATGCTCGTGGACGTTGGACCTAGTCTCGTTATAGCGAATCTGGGCGGCGCCAGTAGGTAGGGAGGTCCTGAACCATCCAGGCAGGCGCTTCCGCATCGCTCTGCGGCGATCTCGGGCCGTGCCTCTGGGCACACCGCCGCAACCGCCGCCGAGAGCGGCTTCGGCATCGACGGTAGGGAGGCGCGTTGCCATCGAGTGTGTCGGACAAACGCTCGCCGTTAACCATTCTCCTACGGAGAATCAGCAGGCTTCTGTGGATACAACGGGTAATATCGGGAATGGCCCTCGGATGCTCATGGACCGGGGCGCTGTGCTGGTGACGGGTGGAGCCAGGCGTATCGGCAGGGCAATCTCACTGCGTCTGGCGGCTGAAGGTTACTCGGTCGCCGTACACTACCGCAGTTCTGAGGACGATGCTGCAGAGGTCGTCGGACAGATCCACTCGGGAGGTGGCAGCGCCGTTGCCGTCCAAGCCGACCTCTCTGACGCCGAGGCTGCAGCATCTCTGGTCTCGCGGGCCAGCAGTTTGGGTCCGCTGTGTGGCCTCGTCAACAACGCATCCCTGTTCGCTCACGATGACATCGACAGCATCGACTCCGAGAGCTGGGACGCCCACATGGACGTCAACGCCAAGTCTCCGATGCTGCTGATTCGCTCTCTCAACCAGCATATTGACGACAATGGCAGGGCTTGCGTGGTTAATGTGCTGGACCAGAAGATAGCCGAACCTAATCCAGATCACCTCTCTTACACGGCCTCTCGTTATGCCCTGCTTGGGCTCACCGACGCACTCGCCAGAGGGCTCGCCCCCCGCATCAGGGTCAATGCCGTGGCACCCGGTCACACCCTGCCGAGCGAAGAACAGACCGAGACCGGATTCTCTCGCGCCCAGTCAGAGTCCCCTCTCGGATACGGTCCTTCTCCAGAAGATGTCGCCGAGGCCGTATCCTACTTATTGGGCGCCAAGGCAGTTACCGGCCAGGTGCTGTTCGTGGACTCAGGAGAGAGGTTCCTCTCCCGTGTAAGGGATGTCCTGTTCGAGACGGAGTGAGATCATGGACAGCCACAGCAAAGCTCTCCTGAAACTGCTTGAATCCAGCAGCAGAGGGGTCTCGTCTCTCTTTCTAGAGGGTGTCGTCCGTGAGGTCGATGTTGGTATTCACCCCCACGAGGTGGGCTCGCCACAGCGAGTAAGCTTCGATATCCACGTGATGATCGAGGGCGCCGAGAAGCCCCCGGAGGATTCGATTGACCAGGTCTTGGACTACGAGTACCTGCTAGCCGCTCTGTACAGGACCCTAGAGATGGAACGACCTGCCTTGCTCGAGACCCTCGCGACCAGGCTGCTCGACGAGGTCCTCGCTCCCGCAGAGGCCATCGCGGCCTCTGTCCGTATCACTAAGTTGGACGCCCTTGAGGACGGCGGCAGTCTGGGATGCTCCATGACCCGGTTGAAGTAGAGTGCAGGGGGCAGGATTTGAACCTGCGAAGCACTACGCACCGGAGCTTAAGTCCGGCCCCTTTGACCACTCGGGAACCCCTGCGACCCTCCAGCGGGGCCATCCTCACTTGAACCGAGTGCACGATACGCCCCTGCCAATTGACGCATCTCGTACCCTAAAGGTACGAACGCTTTAACGCCACTCTGACGACCGAAATAGCGTGCAGACGAGCAGCGCATCGAATGTTGGATTTGGGCGCGCCAGACTGGCTATTGCCCTTGCTCTGGTGATTACGGCTCCTGTCTACCTCTCTATGGCCCCGGGCCCGGAACTGCGTTATTTCGAGCCAATGTCGGCTGATGACGACGTTGAACTGAAGATGTACACCCTGTACCTAGCCTCGCAGAACTCGTCCGCCGGAGGCGACGGCTACATCACGACGAAGGTGCCTGAGTCCGGCGGCCAAGACAGTGCCAGTGCTCTCGACAACGAAGTCGAGTTCCGTTCCGGCAACATGCTCTCATCGCTTGTGGCCCACGGAAGACCCCAGCACGGCGGCGGCTCCAGTTCATACTACCTCCCGCTGGACCTGTTTCTCAGAGCCACGGGACCCAGTGGCTCGACAGTGGACTGGACTATCACTCTCAAGGCCGGCGGCTCCCAAGTCGGCACAGCGTCCTGGGATACCGAAGCCTGCACTACGAGCTTCACCAACAGTTGCAGCTTTGACCACGAGGAGTTCGACATAGACATGGGTCAGGACCAATCGTTCACGGTCGCCAAGGACGAGAGAATCGAAATCACCGTCAGTGCCGATATGTCTGGCTGCGACGGCGGCTCGTTCCCTAGCGGCTCCAGTTGCGAGGCCGAGGTCGCTTGGAACGAGATTGACGACGAGAATAACAGATTCTCCCAACTCGAGGTCGAGGCCAATGCGATCTCCAACAGCCTCGTCTTGTTGCAGCGAGAGGGCGCCGAGTTGGCCGAGGGCGCCGAACTAGACTGGTACCCGAACGACATACTCTCTGAGCGCGCCATGCAGTTCACTTTCGATGTCAAGAGCGCCTTCGGTCGTTTCGACATCGAGTCGACCCGACTAATTATGAGGGATCCCGATGGAGTCTACAGGGTCGACCACATCATCAACGAGGACGACGAGGATATCGAGGATACCAGCCAGGGCATATTCGGCGAGTACTTCTGGACCTACCCCAGCGGTCTTCCTGCCGGCGAGTACTCCGTCGAGTTGGAGATTACCGACATCCAAGGCAACGCCTTCCTGATTGACCATGACCCGGTCGAGATGCACCAGTGGGGCGTCTCTATCAACCACAGGCTGAACCGGCTGACCGAGTACGTGGCTCCCGGGGAGACCACGGCCATACCGCTGCAGCTGGTCCACAAGGGAGACTCCACCAAGTCGATGCAGGTGGAATTAGAGGTCCTGACTAATCTGGGCAGCTCTTGGCTGCTCGAGTTCGACTCGCCTGGCGGCTACACTCTAAACGCGGGCGGGGACATCCTCAACCCTATCCTGACTCTGACCGCTCCCGACGACCTGACAGGCACCCCGGACGGAATCGAGATCAGGGCGGTCGCCGAGGCCGAGGTGGAGAGCGTCCTGCAGGTTGTAGATCAGGATATCCTGCAGATCGACCTCGAGAAGATAGACGTCTACCAGCCGCCCGAGGTCTCGGTATGGAACGAGGACCACGATGTCCAGGTGGCGAACTCGACCCGACCCGACGACTTCGATCAGAGCGCGCCAAGATACGTCGAGTCCGACCAGTTCACCCCTTTCCTGCTGGAGATATTCAACACCGGCTTCGATGCTGACACATTCAGGATCGACGTCCTTCGCAGGGCCAAGTCGATCATCCAGATTTACGACAACGACACAGGAGAGAGGATCCTCGAGGACGTGGGCGACGGCACCTTCCACACCGCTCTCCTGGGGCGGCACTCTACTCAGGTCCTGTTGTTCAACATCAAACCGTCCTCCGACCGAGATGACCCCGATATAGGGGAGATTGAGGTTGAGGTGATTAGCGGCCATAACTCATCCCTCAGGACGAACGTCATCTTCACCATTCAGAGGACGTACGGGATACACGCCGAGGTCTCCCACGACTGCGACGGCTCCCCCCTCGGTCATATGCAGGTGTCGCTGTGCTCGCCTGGCTCGGGCAATGCTGTCGTTGACATGAGGGTTAGGATAACCAACAGCCTGACCGGTGGCGAGTCCGCCACCTGGTGGAGGATACAGAACCCCGCCTCGCTCGAAGAGAACACCGATCGGGACCCGGCCTACGGACAGTGGCAGTTCCTGATCCTCGACGAGGACGGCGACGCAGTCCCGAGAGTGTCCCTCGGTCCCGGAGACTTCACAGAGGTCTTCGTCACAGTGACTCTGACAAGCCAGGTCATAGCCGGCAACCACACAGTCTACCTCCGAATCATAGAGGACACCACCGACGATGACGCGAGGTACTTCGACCTGCCAATGGTATTCGAGGTCGAAGCCGACGAACCAAATCTTGAGATTGTACAGGTCTCGCCCAACAGGCAGCTGCTGCCTGGCGAGTCCTACTCGATACAACTCAAGGTCAAGAACAACGGCAACGGGCATCTGACCGTGCTGCTCGATGCCGAAGTCGAGCAATCCGGTTGGAGCATCGATGTCGAAGGCCCCTCCGGCTCGCCCCTGATCGAGATTGAGGCCTTTGAGGAGGCTACCTTCACCCTTGATGTAGCCATTCCCGAATCCGCCAACAACGGTGAGCAGGTCCCAGTCGTCGTCACCGCCACCCCCTTCGATACGGAACAGAGCTGGCCCGACGAGTACACCGCTACGACCACAATCACGATGACAGTGGGGATTTCGTCGCTGTTAGACATCCTGATTAACGAAATCACCCATCCACGCCTCTCGACCATGGTAATCGGCTTGGTCGGCATACTGCTCCTCGTCGCTGGGATACAGAGCAGAATGAACCGTCGTCGCTGGACCGCCCATCTGTCCCTCCTCGAGGCACTGGGCGATGATGAAGACGAAGGCGGAGACGGCGATGAGGGATCGGACCTACCGGCCCCGGTGACCGCAGTCGAGGAAGAAGAGTCGGACGATTACGAAGACGATGAGATCGAACTCGTCTGAGGACGGGCGAATCATTGTCCGAACGGCGCTCCATTCGTCTTAAGACCCGTACTTCTGCCGTAGGCAGTCAGTAGGTGTCCGAATGCATGCTGTTTCTGCTATCGATGAACACCCGGCTCTGTCTCGCAAGCGCCGTTCCGCCCTCCTCTTCAGCGCCATGCTCATGCTGTCATCCTACGCTGCCTTCGAGTATGGTGTGTGGGAGGCTATGGCCACCACCGACGCTGACGGCGACGGCCTGACTTACGGCCTCGAGTTCTATATCAACACCCAGCCGCAGGACTGGGACTCCGACAACGACGGCCTGCCTGACGGATGGGAGTGGCAGTACGGCCTGAACCCACTTTCAGCTTCCGGAGACAATGGCTCCACTGGCGATCCCGACGGGGACGCATTCACCAATCTCAACGAGTACCAGTACTCCATCCCATCAGGCTGGGACGACCCTTCGACTCCCTCTGTGCTCGACAACGGCGTCTGGTGGAACGGCACCGTGCCTACGAGGAACTGGGACGAGGAGAGCGCCATGCAGATCATTCAGGGGACTGGCTCCGATGGCGCTGACGAGGATCCGATGGGGAATATCTGCAACGACCAGATGGACAACGACCATGACGGTCTGGTCGACACCTTCGACGGTGACGGTGACGGTGATGCCGACTGCTCCAGCGACGACGACGATGGTGACGGCGCCATCGACGAGGATCCAGATGGCTGGGACACCGACGGCGACGGGATGCCAGACGCTTGGGAGGTCGCTAACGGACTCGACCCGACTTCAAACTCCAACATGGACGGGCCCAATGGCGACCCCGACGGCGACGGCCTCGGCAACCTCTGGGAGTACGTCAACCCGGCATGGGGAACCCGGAACGGCTCGACCAACCCCCCCACTCAGTACTTCAGACCGGGCCCGTTCAACATGACAGCCACCGAATCGCCCTGCAACCCGATTCTCGGACTCGGCCCCGGTGGCTGCGTGATATTCACTGCAGAGGTCGACGGCATCACCCAGACTGA
>Ga0066382_10000015_pt1 | contig 50537 bp, 43 predicted proteins | sample Knorr_S23_td_NAD_FD_71218 | JGI IMG/M metagenome (GOLD analysis project Ga0066382, IMG submission 71218) | Marine microbial communities from Southern Atlantic Ocean transect - Knorr_S23_td_NADW_ad_2500m_LV_B | ecosystem: Environmental > Aquatic > Marine > Oceanic | place: Southern Atlantic... | reverse complement strand
ATAGGAACTGACATTAATGGAGAAAATATAAATGATAAAAAGTTTAACAAATTCAAAGGAGATAGACTAGCAATAATTATGGGGTCAGAGCAAAAAGGTATAAGTCGAATTGTACAAAAAAGTTGTGATGTCTTTATAAAGATTAATAGATTGGGTAAAACAAATTCACTTAATGTCAGTGTTGCTGCCGGAATATTTATAAGTAGGTTTCTTGATGATTGAAATTATTATTTTATCAGTTGTGCAAGGTATAACGGAATTTATACCTGTAAGCTCAACGTTGCATTTATTAATTTTTAGCAAATTCTTAAATGATTATCAAATAAATTTATTGATTCTTTCTAGTATGCATTTGGGGTCTTTACTTGCAGTTTCTCTTTTCTTTTTGATTGATTCGAAATTGGAGATAAATAAAATTTCATACTTACGACTCATGCAATTCATTTTTGTGGGAACACTGCCAATTTTTGTTGCTGGATTCTTTTTTTATGATTTTGTAGACAGAAATATGTCTATCAATTTTCTAGTTGTAACAAGCATTTTTCTATTTGGAATCTTGCTATTTGTTTCAGACAAATATTCTGAAAACAAGAAAGATTTCAATAATTTAAATTTTTTTGATTTATTTTTAATAGGAATATTTCAGTGTTTTGCTTTGATACCTGGAACTAGTAGATCAGCGGCCACTATCATTCCATCCAGATTTTTAAAAATTAATAGAGAAACTTCAATAATTATTTCCGCATTACTTTCTTTTCCTACGATTGTTGGAGCTTTCGTCTATAGCTTATTCGTAAACATAGATGTTAACAATATTAACTATTCAATTATTACTCAGGATATTTTTCTCTCAATATTATTTTCTTTTATTGCTTCCTATTTTGGACTTAAATTATTTTATAAGTACTCTTCATTAAAGGGCTTTGGAGCTTTCGCAGCCTATAGAATTTTATTGGCGATATTTTTAATTTTTAATTAATTTTAAGAATTCTTTTTCGTCAATAATGTTAACACCTAGTGTTTGTGCATCACTTAATTTCTTTCCAGGGTTGTTACCGAGAATTAAATAATTTGTTTTTTTACTAATCGAGGAAGTTATGTTACCACTTTCTTTTTGTATTATTTCAACTAGCCCATCCCTGGTAAAGTTTTCCAATACTCCTGTTATACAGAATGTATTTCCTCTTAGTTTACTGCCAACTTTCTTATCGTATTTGATTTCCACACCATTGTTAAGCATTTTTTTAATGATATCTATATTTTTTTTGTTACTAAAAAACTCTCTTACGCTTTTAGCGATTTCTGTACCAACACCATCAATACTTATGATATCTTCTAGGCTTGTATTTTGTAATTCTTCCATATTCCTAAATTTTTTGGTAATAATTTTTGATATATTCTCACCTACATGTCTAATACCAAGAGAATTAATAAATCTATCAAAATTAATTTCTTTCTTTAAATTTATTTCATTTATTAAATTTGTTGTTAATTTCTCCCCAAATCCATCTAGTTGCATTAAATTGTCGAAATCTAGATTAAAAATATCAGAAATATTATTAATGATATTGTTATCAACGAGATTAACTAATATTTTTTTCCCAAGACCTATGATGTTGAAGCTTTTCTTAGAAGCTAGATAAGCTAATTTGGCTTTTAGGATTTCGGAACAGTCGATATTTTTACAAAACATATAGGAGCCTTCCTTGCATAAATTCTCTTTATCACAAGGACACCTTGTAGGAATTTTAAAAGGGACTTTGTTTAGTTTCTTTGTTATCTTCAGGACTTTGGGTATAACATCACCAGCTCTTTCAACTAACACCTGGTCCCCAATATTAAGCTTCATTGATTCTAATAGCTCAAAATTATGAAGAGTCGCTCTCTTTACTTTTACACCAGAAATTTTTGTCTCATCGAGTTCAGCTACGGGAGTGATCATCCCGGTTCTACCAATTTGAAAACTTATTTCTCTAATTTTTGTCTCTGTCATGATAGATGGAAATTTGACTGCAGCAGCCCATTTTGGATGTTTTGATGTGAATCCAAAAATACTTTGTTCATCTCTGTTATTGAGCTTCATTACCAATCCATCAATCTCATAGTCAAGATTGTTTCGAGATTCTAATACTTTATTGAAATGAGATTTGATGTCCTCAAAATTATTTACTTTGATGAATTCTCCTAATTGTACAAATCCCCATTTTTTAAAGAATTTAATTAATTCGGTCTCTTTCTTTATTGCCATGTTTGTTATTCTGCCAATTCCCCAAGGTATAAAGATTAATGGTCTTTGTGATGTAATACTTGAATCGAGCTGTCTTAACGAACCGGCTGCGGCATTTCTTGGATTCGAAAAGACTTGAGCTACATTTTTTATGCTTTCATTTAGAGATTTAAATTTACTTATTGGAAATATTACTTCACCTCTGATCTCAACTAATTCTGGAATTCTTTTTCCACCTAAACTAAGTGGAACGCTCTTTATCGTCTTTATATTTTTAGTGATATTTTCTCCTATCTTTCCATCTCCTCTTGTTGCTCCTACGTCCAAAAATCCTTTTTTATAAGTAATTGAGACTGATACACCGTCAAATTTAGGTTCTAATATAAATTCAGGAGATTTGATACGTTTTTCAATTCTTTTTATAAAATCTTCTAGTTCTGTGTTGTTAGATATGTTTTCCAAGCTATACATTCCATCAAGATGAGTGTGTTTGGAGAAACTATCAGAAATATAACCACCGATTTTCTCTGTAGGTGAGTCGAGTAATTTTAGATTAGGATTTTCTTTTTCAAGTTTTATTAACTCTTTGAGTAGTAAGTCAAACTCAAAGTCGCTTATCTCGGGAGCATCCTTTAAATAATACTTTTTGTTGTGATAATTAATTAAGTCTACAAGTTCTCTGATTCTTTTTTTACCAAAATTAGAACTCATATGATACATAATACTATTGTCTTTTTGAATTGCCATTACCTGATGATATATTTTTTATGTGAAGGTTTTAATGTTGGGATCTGGTTCTTCGGTTGGTTCTCCTGTAGTTGGAAGAGACTATGAGAATGTTAAGGAAAAAAATTGGAGAACTAGAAGCTCTGTATATATATCCATTGATAATAAGGATATATTAATAGATACTGGTCCAGATTTCCGATATCAAGCTATTAAGAATGGCATTAAAAACATTGATTTCGTTCTTTATACACACTCACATGCCGACCATACCCACGGTATTGATGATCTTAGAATTTATAGCTACATAAGAAAAGATAGAATTAATTGTTTTGGAAACGAATATACCCTAAAAGAGATTAAGCAAAATTTCTCATATATTTTTGATTTAAAAAATATCTCAGGAAAACCAAGATTGAATATGAAGATTATTAATGGGGAATTTGTTGAACAAAAAATCCACGTCATTCCCTTGCCTATAATTCACAAGGACTGGAATGTCCTTGGCTATAGGATTGACAATTTTGCCTATATCACTGATTGTAGCGCCATACCTGAAGAAACAATCAATAAAATGCAAAATCTTGATTTACTAATTTTAGATGCCCTAAGATTTTCTCAACATGATGCCCATTTGTCGGTTGAAGAGGCGGTGGAACTTTCAAAAAAGATCAAAGCCAAGAGAACAGTACTGACACATATGGGTTCAGATTTGGATTACTATGATTTATTTGACACACTACCAAAAGGAATCGAGCCAGGTTATGATGGTTTGTTGATTGAATTATGATGTAGGATGTTTTTATGCATGAAATTAGAAGAAAACTAATAAATACAAAAGAAAAAAAAATACTCTTAATTGTATTAGATGGGTTAGGTGGATTACCCTTTCCTCTAAAAACGGAATTGGATGCTGCCAAAACTCCTAACTTGAACAAATTAATAAAGAAATCTGAGACAGGGGCACATATTCCGATATCTAATGGCCTCACCCCTGGAAGCGGCTCGGCCCATCTAGCATTGTTTGGGTATGATCCTTTAAGATTCAATGTAGGAAGAGGTGTCCTTGAAGCTCTAGGCCTAGATATTAAAATCACAAATAAAGATTTAGCAATAAGAGGAAATTTCGCAACAGTGAAAAAAGTTGGGACCAGATTAATTGTATCCGATAGAAGGGCAGGGAGGATTGATACTAAATCAAATAAAAGGATAGTTGATACCCTTAAGCAAAATATAAAAAAAATTGGTAATGTTTTAGTTGATTTTGAATCGGGACTTGAGCATAGATTTGTTTGCAAACTAAGATTCAATAAAAAGTTATCATACGAACAGTGCCTAATATCTGACACCGATCCGCAAGAGGTGGGGGTGTCTCCACTAAAACCAAGAAATTTAAATAAAAAATCTCTCAATTTATCAAAAATAATCCAAATGTTAATTAATAAGATTTCTAAAACATTAATTAAAGAAAAAAAAGCCAATTATGCATTATTAAGGGGCTTCTCCACCTATCCAGAGATTCCAACTTTCAATGAGCTCTACAATTTAAATGCTTGTTCGATTACCACCTACCCAATGTATAAAGGGATTTCTAGCTTGGTAGGAATGACACCCATTTCTTCTGTTGGCATATCTATTGGTTCACAGGTTGATGCGCTTAGAAAAGCATATCCAAAGTACAACTTTTTTTATTTTCATATTAAAAAAACGGATAGTTATGGAGAAGACGGGAATTACAAAAAAAAGATAAAAATTATCGAAGATTTTGATAAAGTCTTACCTAGTATCACAAGCTTGAATTTTGATGTTCTTTGTATAACAGGTGACCATTCTACACCATCAAAAATAAAATCTCATAGCTGGCATCCAGTTCCTGTGCTTGTAAAATCTAAAAACAGTTTTTATGGTCTCTCTAAAAGATTTACCGAAAAAGAATGCCTCAAAGGATCTCTTGGTATATTTGAAGCAAAAAATCTTTTAAGTATAATTTTTGCTCATGCGGATATGTTAAACAAATTTGGTGCCTAAATTGACATATCTGAGTCTTTAGCCGAAGTGGCGGAATTGGTAGACGCGCCATCTTGAGGGGGTGGTATCTTCGGATGTGCGGGTTCGAGTCCCGCCTTCGGCAAATTTTCAAAAAGCTGTTATTATAGAATTCATGAAAAAAGGAATTATAATCGTTGATCATGGATCTAAGAAAATCGAAAGTAATCAAATACTCGAACAAGTTGCTCAGCTTTTTCATGAGAAGTTTTCGTCTAAATACGATATTGTAGAACCAGCACATATGGAGCTTGCCGAACCATCAATTTCGAGTGCTTATGCCAGATGCGTTAAAAAAGGTGCAGAATTTATAGTTATTTGCCCATTTTTTCTAGGCCCAGGCCAACATTGGAATTACGATATCCCAAATTTAACTAAAGAAGCTTCAAAAAGTTTTCCTAATACAAATTATCATGTTGCCATGCCTTTAGGTTTAGATGATTTGATTTTGGAACTAATTGAAAAGAGATTAAATGAATGTGCTCAAAGTCAATTTGTATGCCCTTCCTGTGAAGGAACACCTAGAGCAGGAAATCTATAAATTTCATTCTTAAATATTTTGTTTTAGTATTATAAATTATGACTATTAAAGGTGGTTTACTTATTATAATTTCAGGTCCATCTGGAGCAGGTAAGTCTTCGGTGACCTCAAATTTATTATCAAATATAAAAAATTTAGATTTTTCAGTTTCATATACGACTAGAGACAAGAGGTCGAACGAAGAGGACGAGGAACACTATAAATTTATTTCAAAAGAAAAATTTCACGAGATGATAGATGAAAATTTATTTTTAGAATACGAAACAGTCCATGGAAATTTTTACGGCACGCCAATCAAGCCAATTCAGGAATCTCTAAAGTTCGGACATAGTATTCTCCTTGATATTGATGTTCAGGGTGCGTCTTCAATTATCAATACTAATCACTTTGATTGTGTGTCAATTTTCATAAAGCCACCATCTATTGAAGAGCTAGAGGAAAGACTCATCGAAAGAAAAGATATGTCGGACGATGATATACAAAAAAGAGTTAAGGAAGCGAGAAAAGAGATTGTTCAATCAAAATACTTTAATCATATGATTGTAAATGAAAATCTAGATGAATGCATAGATCATATTAGAAAAATATTAATGGGTTTGTAATGATTAGATTTGATGATATTGCCGAGAAACTAAATCCTTACCTTTCTTCAAAAGACATAGAAGAAGTTACAAAGGCCTATGCCTATTCAGCAAAGGTCCACGCTGGACAGAAAAGATATTCTGGAGAACCGTACATGGTTCATCCTATGGAAGTTACATCAATCTTAGCGGATATCAAACTAGATAAGGCATCAATTATTACGGGATTGTTGCATGATACCATTGAGGATACTCTTGCGACGAAAGAAGATATACGCGATATGTTTGGCCAAGAAGTTTGCACTTTGGTTGAAGGTGTAACGAAAATTGGCCAAATTCAAATAACCTCGGCATTTGAAAGGCAAGCTGAAAATTTTAGAAAATTAATACTGGCAACCGGCAAAGATATTAGAGTTATTCTCGTGAAGCTTGCTGATCGACTACATAATGTCAAAACGATTTCTTTTCTTCCAGAAGACAAAAAGGAATTTTTAGCAAAAGAGACTTTAGATCTTTACGCACCCTTAGCCGATAGATTAGGCATATATTGGATTAGGACAGAACTAGAAGATAGATGCTTTGAAGTTTTAAAGCCCGACGAGTATGAACTAATATCAAAAACATTTGTAGCAAAACGAGAAGAATGGGAGAAATATAGTCTGGAGATTCAAAATATGTTATTGGATCAATTAAACAAATTTGAAATAAAAGCTCAGATACAAAGTAGATTTAAAAATTTTTATGGAATTTATAAAAAAATGATGCAGTTGGATTTAGATTTTACTAATGTGTTGGACGTAAAAGCCTTTAGGGTTGTAACTGAAGATGTCGCATCTTGCTATGCATCACTTGGAGCGGTTCATTCCGTTTGGAAACCAGTACCAGGACGATTTAAAGATTACATTGCTTTACCGAAGAGTAATGGCTACAAATCTCTACATACAATTGTAATTGGCCCATTTGGTGATCATGTAGAAGTCCAAATAAGAACTGCCAAGATGCATGAGGTAGCTGAATATGGAGTTGCCGCACATTGGAAATATAAGCTTGATAGCGATTCGGATGACATGCTTATAGATGTTCCTGATAGCGTTAAGAAGATATTTGACATAGAAACTCTCAATGACCCAAAAGAATTTATAGATGCTGTAAAAGATGAACTTATAACTAATTTTGTGTATGTCTTTACTCCAGAAGGCGATCTTAAAGAACTTCCAATTAATTCTTCCGTAATTGACTTTGCTTATTCAATTCATTCTGATCTTGGCAATGAATGCTCTGGAGCCAAAGTCAACGGGAAAATTGTACCCCTTAATTATCAGCTAAAAAGTGGAGATACAATTGAAATAATTACAAAGAAAAATAGAAAACCATCAAGAGATTGGCTGAAATATGTAGTAACTTCTAAAGCAAAAACAAGAATTAGAAATTCAATAAAAAAGACATTATCGGTAGAATCATTAAAAATTGGCAAAGATATTTTAGGGAAGCAATTAGCTAGGTATGGATTAAATATTAACAAGCAAAAGATTATCGACAAATTAAAAAGTTTTGCAACAGAGAAGTCTTTAAAAAGTTTGGATGATTTATTCATTAGATATTCTTTTTCAAAAATCAATATTGTAGAAATTCTTAACTACTTTGACTTGAGTATCGCAAATAAACCGATTCTAGATCGTCAATCAAAAAAAATAAATTCAAATGAAGCAATTATAGTTGGTGGCAACGAGAATATTATGATTAGATTTTGCAAATCCTGTTCCCCAATATATGGTGATGAGATAATAGGTTATATAACCATTGGTAGAGGGATATCGGTCCATCGTATCTCCTGCAAACAGGTACTAGAATTTGATTCATCAAGATTAGTTGAGGCAAAATGGAATCAATCACATGATTCAAAATCATCTATAAGATTAAAAGTAACCTGTTTCGACAAGCCGGGGATACTATCCGAAATATCAAACACAATTGCGAACCATGATTCAAATATAATAAAAATTAATGCAAAACCTATTTCGTCAACTAAATCACTAATTTACATAGAAATGCTTGTTCGAGATAAAAATCATTTGTCGAATATTATTAATGATTTGAATTCATTAGCAGATATAAACAATGTAGATAGACTGATGAGCACAAAGGATAGCCAGTATGACCTCAACTTGTATTAAAAGAATATATCAATATAATAATAAGTTAAAAATGCATCCTGATGAGCCTTCAAAGATTTAATCTTACAAAAACTGTTAAATCAATACTTTCAGCATTAGTTATTGCTCTTTTTATAAGATATCTATTCATTCAACCTTTTAAGATACCTTCGAAATCTATGTACCCGAATCTTCTAGTAGGCGATCATCTCTTAGTGGATAGAATTAACTATGGATTAGGATTTCCTTGTTCAGATTCGAAAATAATCAAAGAATTTAAGAGTTTGTATCGAGGAGATGTTATCGTTTTTCGTTATCCATTGGATGATGGATCAATTAAATGTCCCAATGGAGGATTTATAGGATTAAGCTCAATTTATTATATAAAAAGAATAATTGGACTGCCAGGCGATAGAGTGACGATTAAGAATAAGGATATATACGTCAATGGAAAAAAAATTTCTTATGCTGCTAACGGAAAAGAACTTATTGATGGAAAAAATCATGATATATATATCGATAAGTTTATAGATAAAAAAGTAAAGGTAATTTATGACAAGCAATTTGATTCTTTTAGGGATTCTATCCAAGACCAAGAGATTGATGTACCTTTGGGTAAATATTTTGTATTAGGTGACAATCGTGACAATAGTAAAGACAGTAGATATTGGGGTTTTGTTCCAAGAGAAAATATAATCGGAAAAGCAGTTTTAATTCATTTCTCGTGGAATAATAATTTTAAAAATGTTAAGGATATAGTTAGATTTGAAAGAATATTTGACAAGATTGAATAAAAGGAAGTTGAACTAGGTGTTACATATTTTGTCCGTTGATGATTTGAGTAACGATTTTCTTTATTCATTATGGCAAGAGGCAATTTTCAAAAAAGGCTTAATCAATAATAAATTAAAAGGAAAGATTTTAACGAATCTTTTTTATGAACCTTCCACAAGAACATCGTCCTCCTTTTATAGTGCCATGACTAGATCGGGCGGTGCTGTTATCCCTATTAATGATGTTCAATTCTCTAGTATTGCCAAGGGAGAATCCTTAGAAGATACGATTATGACTATGTCGGCCATGAGCGATGCTATTGTAATCAGACATACAGAAAATGGATCCGCAAGAAGAGCTTCTATGGTCAGTAAAGTCCCAATCATCAACGCAGGAGACGGTAATGGCGAACACCCAACACAAACGATATTAGATGGTTTTACAATATATTGTTTTAACAATAAAAAATTATCAAATTTAAGAATAACTCTGATTGGAGATCTAAAAAACGGAAGAACTGTTAAAAGTTTAGTCAAATTATTAAATAGATTTGACAATAATCATTTTAATTTTGTAAGTCCAAGTCAATTAAAATTCTCTAATCCTCTACCAAGCAAATATTATGAGACGGACAATATTGATGAGGTTTTAAAAGATACCGACATTTTGTATGTAACCAGGGTACAGAAAGAGAGAGGAAGCCGGCATAATTATTCTTTATCAATGGATCAGTTAAATTCATTACCAAAAAAATCAATTGTTATGCACCCTTTTCCCAGGATTAATGAGATTCCACAGGAATTTGATAAAGATTCTCGTGCTAAGTATTTTGATCAAATACAATTTGGTGTATGGTGCAGACAGATTCTACTAGAACGAGTTCTGTCCTAGATCATCAATGAGAATTTTAATCAAAAATGGTTTAGTTGTAGATCCTTCATCAAAGATAAATAAACGTCTTAATTTAATTATCAACAGAGGGAAAGTTGAACAATTAACTGCAAATAATTCTTTTAAAAATAATAATTTTAACGAAATCATCGATGCAAAAAATTTCATAGTTGCCCCAGGTTTGGTTGATATCCATGTCCATTTAAGAGACCCCGGTTTCAAACATAAAGAAACAATTGAAACTGGCTCAAAATCAGCAGCAGCTGGTGGATTTACTTCAATCACATGCATGCCTAACACGAAACCGATTAATGATAATCCAAAGGTGACGAATTATATTTTGCAAAAAGCAAAAAAAGTTTCTTTAGTGAACATATTTCCAATAGGTGCTATAACTAAATCGCAAAAAAGTACTCAACTTGCTTCAATCCTAGACAACATACGAAATGGATGCATTGGTATTTCTGATGACGGTCATCCTGTTACTGATTCCGAGCTTTTATTTGATGCTATGGAAATAGCAAGAAAATTGTCTGTACCTGTAATTTCGCATTGTGAAGATCTCTCACTTTCCCAGGGCGGTGTAGCAAACGAAGGGAAATTCTCAAAAAAGTATTCACTTAAGGGAATTCCAAATATATCAGAAGAACTAGGAATTTTGAGAGATATTGGAATTGCAGAAATTACCAATTCTCATCTTCACATTTGTCATGTAACTACAAAGAAATCGGTTGAAATAATTCGTGATGCCAAAAGTAGAGGCATCAAAGTAACTGCTGAAGCTACTCCTCATCATTTTACAATCTCAGAAGATGATATAAAAGGTTGTAATTCTAACTATAAGATGAATCCCCCTTTGAGAACCAGAGAAGATGTTGAATCTATAATTTTAGGGTTAAAACATAATGTTATCGACATAATAGCAACTGATCACGCACCTCACTCAGAAAAAGAAAAATCTGTGGGATTCAAAAAATCACCTTTTGGAATTATCGGCTTAGAAAGTTCACTACCTCTTTCTTTGAATCTTGTTCATGAAAAGATTATTTCATTATCGGATTTGATTTATAAAATGTCTACAAAACCCTCTGAAATTATAAATATAAATAGAGGATCTCTAAAAAAAGGCTCGATTGCAGATATCGTTATATTTGATATGAATGCAAAAATTAAAATTGACAAAAATAAGATGTTTTCAAAAAGTAAAAATACTCCATTTCATGGATTTGACTTGAAAGGCAAAGTTATAAGAACCATCCTTCGTGGCAAGACGGTATTCAATGCTAGTGTGAAATAAAATTGAAATTCTCTAAAAATCTCATTCTGATTACGATTTCAGCCTTTTTCTTTTTTTATTCTTATCACGCTTATCTAATATTACCTGTAAGAATAATGGAGCTAGGAGGTACCAAATTTGATATAGGGCTTGTCATGTCCTTGGCAGGGATGAGCACATTGCTTCTAACGCCAATCTCGGGGATATTGGGAGATATATATAAAAAAAAATATTTACTCCTCATTGGCACGCTTGGTTTGTCGCTCGTAAATTTAGGATTTTTGTTTTTTGACGAAATTTATTACTCGTATTTGATATTAAGATTTTTCCAAGGTTGCTGCTTTTCTTTCTTTTTTGTATCCGCTGGAACTTTAGTTGCCGAAAATAGCAAAAACGAAAATCAAACTCAGGCTTTAGGTTTCTTTGGTGTTTTTACTATAATAAATCATGCACTTGCCCCAACCATATCAATAGAGATTGTTAAATATTTTTCTTATGATTATTTTTTTATTAGTACCATACTTTTTGCCTTACTATCTTTTATAATAATTCTTAACTTAAATTCTGAAGAGAATGAAAAAAACAATTTCAAAAAAGAAATTAATTTTCTAATTCCCTTTAAAGACAAGAAGCTAATATTTTTATATCTAATCATGTTTCTGATGGGAGGAACTTTTTTAACTTGCCTTAATTTTGGAATGGTATTTGCAAAATCTTTAAATGTTCTACCCCTTACCACTTTTTTTATAGCTTATACAATTGTTGCGTTGATTATGAGAATTTTTTTTGGTTGGATGCCTGACAAATATGGAGAAATGACTGTATGTAAACCTGCATTGATATTATATGGGATTTCGATTTTTGTACTTTCCCAGTCTTTTAATTATTGGACTATGTTGATATCGGGAGCTTTATTTGGCCTTTCTCATGCTCTTGTATACCCTTCGATTTACTCACTCGCTTTGAATTTTTCAGATGAAAATAGTAAAACTAAAGTATTTTCAATTTGTAGCGTATCTTTTACATTCGGAGGCATGTTATTTTCCATTATTGGTGGATACGTAGCAGAGCTTTTTTCTTTCAAAATTATGTTTCTATCTTGTAGTATAATAGTCACATTAGGTTTGTATTTTTTAACTAATTTGCTTTTAAAGGAAATCGAATATGACAGTTGAAAATGAATATTTGGAAAAAAGAAGAAAAAAAATACTACAATTAAGGGAAGAAGGTATCAACCCTTATAATAATACATTCGTTCCCTCTCATTCCCACAATGAGATTGTCGATAAATATAAAGATTTTGACAATTCAAATTTCACATCCGATAACTTTATGTACAAGATAGCCGGTCGCGTGATTGCTATTAGAAGCTTTGGCAAATCAGCGTTTATCAAAACTATTGATAATATTACTAAGTTTCAAATTTTTATTTCGAACGATTCTGTAGGAAAAGAAAAAATGGATTTCTTTAAAAAATTTATTGATATCGGTGATTTTATTGGCGTTGAAGGCAAATGTTTTTTTACAAAAACTAATGAACTATCGTTGGAAGCCAATGATATAACTATTATCACTAAATCGTTAAACACTCTTCCGGAGAAATGGCACGGTTTAACTAATATTGAGACAAGATATAGGCAAAGATACGTTGATCTTATTTCTAGCGATAAAGTTAAAGAAATATTTTTATTAAGATCCAAAACAATCTCTAATATTAGATCTTATTTGTCTAAAAAAGGTTTTTTGGAAGTTGAGACACCAATACTACAAAATGTTGCCGGAGGAGCTGCCGCAAAACCTTTTAAAACTTATCACAATACTCTCGATATGGATTTATTTCTTAGAATAGCCCCCGAACTATACTTGAAGAGACTCGTAGTTGGAGGTTTAGAAAGAATATTTGAAATTGGAAGAAACTTTAGAAATGAAGGAATATCAACTCAACATAATCCAGAATTTACGATGGTCGAGCTTTATCAGTCTTATTCGGATTATAAAAAAATGATGAGTTTAGTCGAAGAATTAATAATAAATTGTGTTGATTTAGTTTCTGTAGACAGAAAATTAATCTATCAAGACGAAAATATTGATTTTAACCCACCATGGGAGAAGGTGGATATGATTAAATGGCTCTCCGATAATCTCGGCTATGATGTGCTATCTGAAACTGAAGAGCTTTTTAAAGAGGCAGACAAACTAGGAATGAATCACTTTGGACTACCTGGAAGAGCAATAACAGAAATATTTGAAACAAAATTTTTAATAAATAAATTTAATCCTGTCTTTGTTTGCGGTTTTCCAGTAGACGTATCACCATTGGCAAGAAGAAATGATGCTGATAGTCGAATTGTGGATAGATTTGAACTATTCATAAATGGCAAAGAAATTGCAAATGCTTTTTCGGAACTAAATGATCCAGACGATCAATTAGACCGATTTCGTAAGCAGATTGAATTAAAACAAATGGGTGACGAAGAAGCTAACGATATGGATGCTGATTATATTAACGCTTTAAGGTACGGTATGCCTCCAACTGCTGGTGCTGGAATAGGAATAGATAGGCTTGTAATGTTATTAACTAATAGTTCGTCAATTAGAGAAGTAATACTATTTCCTCATATGAGAAATGAATGAGATATGGCAGCTTATTAATCTTAAATTATTTCAAAAGTATTTTTGATTCGAAAGCCAATTCTATTCCAGCAGTGATTTCTATAATAGCAATCGCTATATCAATTTTTTCATTGATTCTTGTACTATCTGTGATGAAAGGTTTTGATGTTAAAGTAAAACAAAAAATTATTGCAAGTTTTCCTCATATTATTATTAAAACAAATAAGGAATATGATTTTAGTCGATTTAATGAAATTAAATCTTTTAACAAAACTTTTGAATCTTATTTAGGAATTATTTTAAATAAAAAATTTGATATCGTTCAAATCAAGGGTGTAAAAGATTTTAATTCAATTAAGAAAGTATCTTCAAAGTTGGACTTGAATAAATTTAACGAATCTAAAGATCACTTACCGGTTGTTGTTGGAAGAAATTTTTCTCATAAATACAACAAAACTATTGGAGATAAATTTGAGTTGCTAATACCAGATTTCACTCATCGAAAACCCAAAATTAAAACGATTAAAGGATATATCGTTGGTGTTTCGGATATTTCGGATGTAAACACCAATAGGTTGTATACAACTAATAAATATGCAAAAGATTTCATCGGACATAACACAAGTTTCATCGAGATAGTACTTACTGATCCATTTCGTTCTAAAATTGTTTCTAATTTGATAATTAAAGAATTTAAAGAACTTAAATTCAAAGTCATTGATTGGCAATCGGTGAATTTTAGTCTTTTTAATTTGATGAAGCTAGAAAGAATATCTTTGGCCATTTTCCTTTCGTTCTTGATAGTAATATCCGCTACGACTATCTATTCGAATATGATCAGTTTGATAACTCAGAAAAAAAATGAAATAGGTACTTTAATACTATTAGGATCAAAAAAAAATTCTCTTATTATGGTTTTTACTCAAATTGGTTTTTTTGTCGGACTAATTGGAGTAATTATCGGTACATTTTTTGCAACTATTGTAATTTTACTTATAACTAAAACTAATATAATAAATAATCTATCAATTGATTTATCTTTTTACGGAATTGATGGGTTTCCGATTGTTTTCTCTGCTACTTATTATTTTTACATTATCCTATTTTCTATCTTAATTATAATTATCTCATCCTTATTGCCATCTTATTTTTTGCTTAAGAAAGATGTTGAATCATTAATTAGGAGGGATTACTGATATGCTATTAGAAGTTAAAAATTTAACAAAACAATATGAAAACAAAGTAGTTCTGAACGAAATAGAATTACAAATTAACGAGGGCGACTTTGTATCGATCATAGGCCCTTCGGGCTCTGGAAAATCAACCTTGCTAAATATTTTATCTCTTATATCGAATCAGACCTCAGGTACCTACAATTTTCTTGGAGAAAGTAATAAAACTATCTTAGCAGATTATAATTATTTAATTAATTCCAGAAAAAAAATTGGCATTATGTCTAATCTTAGTGAATTAATTCCCGATTTATCAATAAAAGACAATATTCTTCTACCTGGATATATAGGTAATTGTTTGAATGAGATAGATAGTGTTTACAAAGAACTAATAAATCTTGCAAATATTGTTAATTTGCAAAACGAAAAACCTATCAATATATCATCTGGAGAACGGCAAAGAGTGTTGCTTTGTAGGGCATTAGTCTTGAATCCTGAAATACTAATTGCCGACGAACCTACCTCGAATCTCGATGAATCGAATGCTTTAAATCTAATTGAACATCTAGCTTATTTGAATAATAAAAATAATATAACTATAATAATTGCTACACATGATCAGAGAATCTATACAAAAACAAAAATAATTTATGGACTTAGCAACGGTAAACTAAATTGAAAAATTCGATTTTAATTTTCTTTTTTCTTTGTATATCATTGACACCTTGTTTCTCAAACGAAATTATATCTAACAATTCAGATGAAGAGATATCTAGGAGCTCCATTGTTATTAATAGTATTGAATTTTATGGGAACAAAATAGTCATCGATGATAAGATCAAAGAGTATATATCTTTAAAAGTTGGAGAAAGTTTTGATTCCAATAAAATTAAAAAAGATATCAAAAACCTCTACTCAACCGGTTATTTTTATAAAATAGATGTTTTAACAACCGAAACAGAAAAAGGATTAGATTTACTATTTAGATTTGAAGAGAATCCGGTATTAGCTGACTTAAGAATTACAGGAAATAGCAAAATTAGTGAAAAAGACATCAACGAAGTCGTTGGTTTGACCGAAGGTAGAATAATCAGTAGAAAAAAACTTGAGATAACTAGATCTATTGTTGAACAACTCTACTTATTTAAGGGATTTAATAAGGTAGTCGTTAGAGATGATATCCTACCAGTAGGGGAAGGAAAAATACAGTATGAATTAAAGATTGTTGAGGGGCGTAGAGGATACGTAAAGGGGATAGAACTTATAGGAGTTGATGAAAACTATATTGATGAACTTTCAAAAGCTATTCAAACAAAAGAAAAATGGTTTTTTTCCCTAATTACGGGAAGAGGAAGACTGTCTATGGATTTAATAGAATTGGATGAAAACAATATAAAACAATTTTATCTAGGTAAGGGATTTGTAGATATCAAAACGGATCAAGCCAGAGTCGAATACATTCCAGAAAAAGATGGATATAAAGTCGTTTTTAAAGTCAATCAGGGCGCAAGATATAAAAGGGGAGTTGTATCTTTGAGTGGTGATTTAATTAAAGAAGAGAAAGATATCTTTGATTCTATTTCTTTGGATGATTCCGAGTATTTTAGCGCTAAACTTTTAAACAACGATATCAAGTCTCTTAATAGATTTTATGGTAATGAAGCTTATGCGTTTGCAAATATAAATCCAAATATAAAAAAAGATGAAGAGCAAAAAATTATTCATGTTGAATACGACATAGAAAAAGGAGATAAATTTAAAATTAATTTGATTAATATCAAAGGTAATACGAGAACTAGAGATAAAGTTATCAGAAGAGAAATCTTAATTAATGAAGATGACTACTATTCTAGTTCAAAAATTGATGCATCTAAAAGTAGAATTAACAGAAGAGGGTTTTTTGAGACAGTGGAAGTCAGTGAGAAACCCGCGGAGAATAAGGCTAATTATCTTGATTTGGAAGTAGAAGTTGAAGAAAAATCAACAGGATATTTTAGTATAGCTGGTGGCTATAGCTCCATTGAAACAATTTTGCTGGGTGTAAACATACAAGAAAACAACTTATTTGGATACGGAAAAAAGTTGGGAGCCTCCGCAACTATTGGAGGATTGAGTAAGAATTTTTATCTCAATTATTCTGATCCTTATTTTCTTGACACTAATTATCAATTTGGTTTTACCGCATTTAAGAGATTATATGACTACATAGATTACGATAAAGATTCTTGGGGAGGACGCCTTAATTTTGCCAAAAGTTTGAATTACTGGACTTATGCAAATATGACTTATAGATATGAAAATAGCACAATTGATGATTTAAAAAATAATGCGAGTGAAATTTTTCAAGTTGGAACTGACAGAGTAAGCTCAATAAGACTAGGTCTCATATATGACACTAGAGATAGCTTTCTAGACCCTACAAAGGGGATATCAAGTGGTGCTGGAGTTGAAGAATCAAACGAAATTTTTGGAGCAAATTTATATTTTACTAAATATTCAGCTAATTTTTCCAAATATTATGAAATTAAAAGGAATCATACGATGGCCTATTCAATGAACGGAGGCTTCATAGACTTTAGAGATATAGGTAATAGGATTGTAGTCAGTCAAAGATATTATTTGGGTGGGCCGGACAATTTAAGAGGATACAAGAATGCTAGAATTTCACCCAGGAGAATGTTGACAAATGGAGATTTTGTGAGAATAGGGGGCAACAAGTATGTCTTCACTTCATTGGAATATTTGTATCCAGTTGCTTTGGAGGCTGGGTTAAAAGGAATTTTGTTTATCGACGTTGGAGAGGTATATGACGAAAGTAAAAATATAGATTATAATCCAATGCATATGAGAAGGGATGTAGGTTTTGGTTTTAGGTGGATATCTCCAATGGGTCCGTTAAAGCTTGATTTTGGATTTCCCCTTGGTAAACGAAGATCGGGAGAGGATAAATATGAAGTCCAATTTTCCATTGGCTCTCTTTTTTAAATTGATAACGACTAGGAGTAATATTATGAATAATGTTTTTTTAGTTCTTCTTATTTCAATCTTCTCTACGACAAATATCTTTGCAGAAGAACATAAACAAAATGGTACAAATCAAGAAAACGTACTTGCGATATCACAAAACCAGATTAAAGTTGCTACTGTAGATTTTCAGAGAATCTTGCGTGAATCTCAGATAGGTAGGCAATATCTTAAATCAGCAAAAACAAATATAGACAAAAAACAAAAATTACTTTCTAAATTAGATAGTCAATTTAGAGCTATGAGAGAGGAGTATGACGAACAAAAACTTGTCCTGGAAGAAAAATCACGTGATGAAAAGGAAGAAGAACTTGCTTATAAATTGACTGAATTAAAAAGAAAAAGAGAGGATTTTGAAGCCGAAATGAAAATTGCAGATGCAAGATTCCAAAGGGACATTTTAAGAGTAACAATGAAAGAGGTGCAAATTGTAGCCGAGCAATTAGGTTACGATATCGTTTTATCTGCTTCCGCTCCCGGCCTAATGTTTATGAGTAGCAAGTTGGATATAACTGATAAAGTTTTAGAGAGAATGCGTAGATAGTTCAAATGAATTTAGACAAAGATGATATAAAAAAATACCTCCCTCATAGAGAGCCTTTTCTCTTTGTTGATGAGATTCTTGATTTCAGAAATGAGGAATCAATAAAAGCTAAAGTGACTTTTGATGAAAACAGTTTCTTTTTCAAAGGTCATTTCCCTAATCGTCCCATCGTTCCTGGAGTAATTATAGTGGAATCTATGGCTCAAGTTGGAGGGATACTTATATACAAATCTTTTGAGGATTCTTTGTTAGGTAAAGATCCAGCTTTGATTGGGATAGATAATGTAAAATTTAAGTCACCTACTTTTCCGAACGAAACTTTAACTATAGAAGCGTTTTTAGTCAGAAAAAAATTAAATATCTTTAAAATATCGGCAAAAGCTTTCAAGAATGATAAGTTGATTGCAGAAGCTGATATAACCGCAACCGCGTTGGCTAATTAGACGATTAGTTCCAGATTGAAACCTATAACCTCCTATGTTAGTATAGGGCTTTATGTTTTTTGCTGGTGTAGCTCAGTGGTAGAGCAGCTGATTTGTAATCAGCCGGTCGGGGGTTCGAATCCCTTCGCCAGCTATGGGGATATGGCAGAGTGGCCAAATGCATCAGACTGTAAATCTGACGGCGTAAGCCTACGGTGGTTCGAATCCATCTATCCCCAAATTGACGATTGCGGGAATAGCTCAGTTGGCTAGAGCATCTGCCTTCCAAGCAGAGGGTCGCGGGTTCGAGTCCCGTTTCCCGCTTTGCCCAGGTAGCTCAGCGGTAGAGCACATCCTTGGTAAGGATGAGGTCGGCGGTTCAACCCCGCTCTTGGGCTTTTTAATTGGCCAGAAAAGGAGTATGATTCTTTGTTCTAAGGTGTAAAGATTATGGGAGATAATGTAATTGTAGTTTCACTTGAGTGTGTTGGTTGTGATAATCCTGGAAAAAGCAGATATCACTACAGAAAGAACAAAAAGACTCAACGTGAAAAATTAGAATTAAAAAAATATTGTAAGTTTTGTAGGAAACACAATATTCACAAGGAGACAAAATAGGGGTGTAGCTCAGTTGGTAGAGCGACGGTCTCCAAAACCGTAGGTCGGGAGTTCGAGACTCTCCACCCCTGTTTCGGAGACATATTGGTAACAATGAAGTTTTTTGATGACATAAAATCAGAATTAGGTAAAATCTCTTGGATAAACAAAAGAGATAATGTCAAATCAACAATAGGTGTCGTGCTGGTAACAATTATTTTAGGTTTATTTGTAATGCTAGTTGATTTTATTTTTTCTTCGATTACGGAATTTTTATTAGGTGGATAATGAAATGACAGATAAATGGTATGTAATTCATGTTAACACAGGCTCTGAAGATGTTGTTAGCAAATATATATACGACCAGATGAAAATGGATAATTGTCCTGATCTGATTAAGGATATCCTCGTTCCCACTGAAACTATCGAAGAACAATTAAAGGGTGGAAAGAAGAAGATATCAGAGAAAAAATTTTTTCCTGGATATATTCTTATAAAAACAGAACTCAATGAACGCTCTTGGCATTTCTTGAAAGGGATACCTAAAATTATAGGATTCGTTGGTGGAAAAATAAATGATGGAAAATTAGAACCTAACTCTATCCCTTCTGTTGATGAATCTGAAATAAACAAAATGAGAAATAAAATTGAAGAAGGTACATTGAAACCAACTCCAAAAATTGTGTTTGATAAAGGAGAGTCGATCAAGGTCATTGAGGGACCATTTCAAAATTTTACAGGTACAGTAGATGAAGTTAAGATGGACAAAGGAAAAATACAGGTTCTAGTTGAGATTTTTGGAAGAAGTACACCGATAGATTTAGATTTTAATCAAGTGGAGAAGATTTAAATGAAAAAAATATCAGGCTCACTGAAATTATTATGTGAAGCTGGAAAAGCATCTCCAGCACCACCTATTGGTCCGGCCCTTGGTCAAAAAGGTATCAATATTATGGAATTCTGCAAAGCCTTTAATGCGGAAACAGAAAAAATGGAAGGACTTCTTCCATGTGTTGTGACCCTTTACGAAGATAAATCATATTCTTTTAAAATTAAAACATCACCTGTATCTTACTTGATTAAAAAAGCTGCAAAAATAGAGAAAGGCTCAAGCGCTACACCTATGATAAAAGTTGGTCAGATTTCACAAATCCAACTTGAAGAAATTGCTAAAACTAAAATGACAGATTTGAATGCAAATGACGTGAATTCTGCAAAAAAAATTATTGAAGGTACTGCAAGAAGCATGGGAATCGAAATTCTCGACTAGGTGATACAATGGCAAAAAAAAGAAAAATTGATCAAGTCAATGAGGAAATAGATAAGTCTAAATTTTATGGACCCAAGGAGGCTTTAGAAATATTAAAAGCTCTAAATACCTCAAAATTTGATGAAACTATAGATTTGTCTGTTCAACTTGGAATTGATTCTAAAAAATCTGATCACCAAATTAAATGCGTAACTGTCCCTCCAAATCCATTAGGAAAGAAAATCAAAATACTTACCATTTGCAATAAGAATTATGTAAAAGAAGCAGAAAATGCAGGATCTGACTTTGTTGGTGGTGAAGAAATTATAGAAAAAATTCTTAAGGAAAAATGGTTGAATTACGATTTGGTTATATCCGTTCCTGAGCTTATGCCAAAGGTTGCAAAACTTGGACAAATTCTTGGACCTAAAGGCTTAATGCCTAGTCCAAAAATGGGAACTGTAACTACAGATATAGAAAAAGCAATAAAAGATGCAAAAACTGGAAGAGTAGAACTTAAGAATGATAAAATGGGTCTCGTAAATTTCCCTATTGCAAAAAAATCATTTGATATTGATAAAATTCTTGATAATCTTTTTCACTTATTAAACTTGCTGAACAAGGCTAAGCCATCTTCATCTAAGGGCAATTATCTTAGGAAGATTAGTGTTTCTAGCACCATGGGCCCCGGCTTTAAGCTTGATTTAAACTTATTAAAAGAAGAGTTGAAAAAACATACAGGAGTGGTTGCTTAAAAATGCTTAACAAATTACAGAAAGAAGAAATAGTAAATAATTATAGAAAATCTTTCTCTCAAACACCGTCTTTTCTTCTGATTAATTTTAAAGGAGCAAAAGTATTGGAGCTGGAACAACTTAGAACTAAATTGCGCAATAGTAATACCAAGCTATCAGTGGTTAAAAATAATTTATTAAAAAAAGCATCTAAAGATACCGACTTGGAAATGTTATTCAGTGATACAAGAGGAGAGACTGCTATAGCTTTTTTAGGAGAGAATTACATAGAAGCTACCAAAACTTTTGTTGAAATCGAGAAAGGTTACCCCTCGTTAGCGATTAAGCTGGGCTTTATAGAAGGAAAACATTTAAACAAGAATGAACTTGAAGTAATATCGAAATTGCCAGCTAGAGAAGTTCTTATTGCGCAACTATTGTCAGTCTTAAACCAATCCTTGATTGATTTTCTAAATATCTCTAAGGCAATTCCCAGACAATTAGTTAATTTATTAAATAACTTGAAAGATAAAAAATAAACGTATATAATACGAGTTCAATATTCCGGAGGAGTCTTATGCCCGAACTTTCAAAAGAAGATGTTATTAATTATTTAGAGAAAGCCACTCTCTTAGAAATATCTGAACTGGTTAAAGATGTAGAGGAAAAATTTGGAGTACAGGCCTCTGCCCCTGTTGCTGCGGTTGCTGTAACACCTGCTCCATCTGATACTAATGCTGATTCCGTTGCTGAAAAAACACAATTCGATGTTGTTTTAGATGATTCGGGACCTGAAAGAATTAAGGTTATTAAGATAGTAAGAGAAGTCACTGCTCTTGGATTGAAGGAAGCTAAAGAACTTGTAGAATCTGCCCCCAAACCCTTAAAAGAAGGTGTCAAGAAAGAGGAAGCAGATGAACTAAAGAAAAAGCTTGAATCAGTTGGCGCAAAAGTAACATTGAGCTAGCCCCTGTCTCTAAATCTTTTAGTCCAAGGAGTAATGTTTGTATAAAGAAAATATACTTTTAACAAAAAAAAGAAAAACTTTCAGTAGAAAATCAGTTAGAAATACTGAGATTCCTGATTTGTTGAGTGTTCAAAAAGAATCTTTTGATTTACTTATACAAGCCGACAAAGATTCCAACCAGAGAGAAGATATAGGGCTTCAAAAAGTTTTTAAATCTTCGTTCCCTATAGATGATTATAATCATAAAGCCACTTTAAATTACGTATCTTATAGATTAGAAGAACCAAAACATTCTACATCAGAGTGTAAATTGAAAGGTTACAATTATCAGTCTTCGATTTACGTCAAATTTGACTTGTATACCTGGGAATACGACTTAGATGAAGATGAGAATCAAATAATATCGACTAAGAAAGTTAAAGATATTAAACAACAAGAAGTTTATTTTGGTGAAATTCCCATTATGACAACTAATGGTGCATTTATAATCAATGGAACGGAAAGAGTCATCGTAAATCAACTGCATCGATCCCCTGGTGTCTTTTTTGATTCTCAAAAGGGCTCTAAGGATTTAGATTCCTCTGGTAAAAGTACTTTTACTGCCAGAATCGTTCCTCAAGATGGAAGATGGCTGGATTTCGAATTTGATTCCAAAGATATAATGCATGTCAGAATTGATAGAAAAAAGAAATTTCATTCAACATTATTGCTTCTTGCTTTGGGAGAATCAATAGAAGCGATTCTAGACTCTTTTTATTTAAAAGAAAATATTTATTTTGATGGTGAGAACTTTACAAAAGATATCAATTTTGATTTGCTTCCTTTTCAAAGAGCCTCAAAGGATATATTTAATTCAAAAAAAGAATTAATTGTGAGAGAAGACAGAAGACTCTCGGATAGAATAATAGAAACAATTCAATCTTCTAAAATCTCTACTTTGGAAATTAATCAAGAAGACTTGGTTGGTATGTATTTAGTTTCTAGGTTCAAGAGAGAAAAACCCTTAAAATCCCCATCTACAAAGAAAACAACGAATAAAAAAGTTGATTCAACAGAATCGGTAGAAGAATTTTTAATTGAAGAAATCACAGACGAAACTATTGAATATATCAAAGAAAACAAAATCAGTAATTTTCAAATTTATTATATCGATGAAAGTTCTTTTACCAGTTCTTTGGTTGTAACCATGAATGACATGATTAATAAATCTAAAGTCCACTCCAAAGATCATGCAATTGCCGAAATCTATAAAAAATTTAGACCAACCGATCCTCCAACTGATAAAATTGCTTCAACTTTTTTTGAAAATATGTTTTTCAATGAAGATACTTATAGGCTTTCTAAAGTTGGAAGAATGAAAATTAACTACAAACTAAACCACGGCGTTTCAGACTCTAAATTTTCACTAGATCCAAAAGACATAGTTGAGACATTTAAATATTTATTGTTGTTAAAATCCGGAAGAGGTGTTATCGACGACATCGATCATCTTGGCAACAGGAGGGTAAGAACTGTTGGTGAATTAATTGAGGACCGTTTCTTTGTAGGTGTCGAAAGATTATCAAGAACAATTAGAGAAAAGATGAACTATAATGTGGTTGAGGATTTAATGCCTTCTGACGTAGTTATTCCTAAAAGTGTTACTTCGGTTGTTAAGGAATTTTTTGCTACTGGTCAGCTGTCACAATTTATGGACCAAACTAATCCTTTATCAGAAATCACTCATAAAAGGAGATTGAGTGCTTTAGGACCAGGAGGCTTAACGAGAGAAAGAGCCGGTTTTGAGGTAAGAGATGTCCATTCTTCCCACTATGGAAGGATTTGTCCCATAGAAACCCCCGAAGGACCTAATATTGGATTAATATCTAGTTTAAGTACTTATGCAAAAATAAGTGAGCATGGATTTCTTTTGACCCCATATAAAGAAGTATCGAATGGGATTGTTTCTGATAAAATTAAATTTTTGAATGCTTTAGAAGAGGAAGATTTCATTATTGCCCAAGCAAGTGCGGTTTTAAACGATGATAATTCATTTGCGAATGATTTGGTTTCAGCAAGAACCAAAGGAGAGTTTCAGGTAGTTCCACGACTAAAAATTGACTTCATGGATGTATCTCCCGCCCAATTGGTTTCTGTTTCTGCTTCACTAATCCCCTTTTTAGAACATGATGATGCGAATAGGGCCTTGATGGGATCTAATATGCAAAGACAAGCGGTACCTCTTTTAAGAACGTCGGCACCCTTGGTTGGAACTGGTTTTGAAAAGAACATCTCTAGAGACTCTGGTGTTAACGTTATAGCAAAAAATTCTGGAATAGTTGATTATGTAGATTCTTCTAAAATTGTTATAAAAAAAGACAAACTATCTGAAAATGGAGAAGTTTCTGATATTTACAATTTAATTAAATTTGAAAGATCTAATCAAAACACTTGTTGGAATCAAAAGCCCATAGTAAAAAAGGGCAAAAGAGTAAATAGAGGAGATATTATAGCCGATGGGCCTTCCACCGAATACGGGGAGTTAGCATTAGGAAAGAATGTTGCTGTAGCTTTTATGTCATGGGGCGGGTACAACTTCGAGGATGCTATATTGATTAGTGAAAGATTGTCCAAGGATGATACTTTTACGTCGTTACACATTGAAGAATTTGAATGCATTTCTAGAGAAACCAAATTAGGCAAAGAAGAAATTACTAAAGATATACCAAATGTGAACGAAGAACATCTTGCATACCTTGATAAAGATGGAGTAATTCAAATCGGAGCTGAAGTAAAATCTAACGATATTCTAGTAGGTAAAATCTCTCCTAAGGGAGAAACTCAACTTTCAGCTGAAGAAAGACTTCTGAGAGCGATATTTGGTGACAAAGCTGGAGACGTTAAAGATACATCCTTGAGAGTGCCTCCCGGAGTTAACGGTATTGTCCTAGATGTTAAAAATTTGATATCACGAATTGGAGACAAACAAGACCAATCGAGATCTGGTTCTCCTGAAGTTGTAGAACTGATCAATGAAAGGAATAAAGAAATAGATATTATTACAAATGAAGTAATATTAAAACTTAAAAAAATCTTTATTGCAAAGATTCCTACAAGCCATATAAGATCTGGCAGAAAAATTATTTTAAAGAAAGGTTTAATTATAGAGGAGTCGCAATTTGATTTGGTTCCATTTGAAAAAATTTCGACAATTGATTTTGAAGGCAAAAAAGATTACGAAGAAACAATTGAATCAATTATGAAAATTGCAGAAGAAAAAACCAGTGCTGTATTGAACAAATATGCTAAAGAAATTGAAGAACTATCTAAACCTGATGATCTTCCACCAGCTGTATTAAGAATTATCAAAGTATATGTTGCTGTAAAAAGAAAACATCAGGTCGGTGACAAGATGGCAGGAAGACATGGTAATAAGGGTGTAGTTTCAAGAGTTTTACCTGAAGAAGATATGCCTTATTTAGCTGATGGTACTCCTATCGATATGGTTCTTAATCCTCTTGGTGTCCCATCAAGAATGAATGTTGGTCAGATTCTTGAAACCCACCTGGGCTTAGCAGCAAGAGCTCTGGGAATGCAAATTCAAAATTATTTAGACGAAAATATATCTAATATAAATGGCATAAAAGATTTATTGGCTAAGATTTATCCCAATGATTCAGAATATTTAAAGGATTTAGATAGACTTCCAGAAGAAGACTTACTCGATCTATCAAAAAGATTATGTGATGGTATTCCAGTAGAAACACCAATTTTTGAAGGAGTGAAAGAATCTGAAATAAGATCTTTGTTCTTAGAAAATCACTTACCCGAGGATGGAAAGTTGATTCTTTTTAATGGTCTAACTGGCGAACCATTTGATCAGAAAGTAACTGTTGGTACTATGTATATGATTAAGCTGCATCACTTGGTTGAGGAAAAAATTCATGCTAGAGCCATAGGTCCTTATTCTCTAGTAACTCAACAACCTTTAGGCGGAAAATCTCATTTTGGGGGTCAAAGATTAGGCGAAATGGAAGTTTGGGCATTGGAAGCTTATGGTGCTGCTAATACTTTACAGGAATTTCTCACGGTTAAATCTGATGATGTAATGGGTAGGACTAGGATTTTTGATTCTATAGTTAAAAATAAGGTGAAGTTTGAACCAGGCGTACCTGAATCATTTAATGTCTTACAAAATGAATTAAAATCTCTTGGACTAAATATAGAAATGATTGAGAAAGAAGATAAAACAAAAAAATCGTTACCTTCAGGAGGTCCTACAAATGATTGATATGGGCGTACTGTTCAATAAGCCAAAGAACCCACAGGATTATAGTGCAATAAAAATTGGTATTGCTTCACCAGAACAAATCAAAGAATGGTCCTATGGTGAAATCAAAAAACCAGAAACTATCAACTATAGAACTTTTAGACCCGAAAAATACGGCCTCTTTTGTGCAAAAACTTTCGGACCAGTTAAAGATTTTGAATGCCTTTGTGGAAAATATAAGAGATTAAAGCATAGAAATCATGTTTGTGAGAAATGCGGAGTTGAAGTCATCTCTAGCAAATCGAGAAGGACTAGAATGGCCCATATAGAATTGGCATCCCCGGTTGCACACATATGGTTTTTAAAAAGTGTTCCAAGCAGAATAGGCGGTTTGCTCGATATTTCTTTGAAAGATCTTGAAAAAGTTCTTTATTTTGAATCATACGTAATAACTGATCCAGGTGATACTGGTCTTAAAACGGGACAAGTAATTTCTGAAGACACGTATAGAGAACTTATTGATGAGAATTATTTTCTTTTAGTTGGCATGGGAGCTGAAACTGTAAGGACAATGCTCCAAGCAATAGATTTAGAAGAATTATCAAGGGAACTCAAAGACGAATTAAAAAGAACTCCCTCTCCTCTAAAAAAGGTCAAGTTCTCCAAGAGACTTAGGACCGTCGAAGCATTTAGAGGTTCTACAAACAAACCTGAGTGGATGATTCTAACGAGATTGCCAGTTCTTCCACCTGATTTGCGGCCGTTAGTTCCATTAGATGGAGGCAGGTTCGCTACTTCAGATCTTAATGATCTTTATAGAAGAGTAATTAATAGAAATAATAGATTAAGAAAATTAATGGAACTAGGAGCACCTGACATAATCATTAGAAACGAAAAAAGAATGCTGCAAGAATCTGTTGACGCGTTATTTGAAAATGGTAGAAGAGGGAGACCCGTTTTAGGGCATAATCACAGACCACTAAAAAGCCTAAGTGATATAATAAAAGGCAAACAAGGAAGATTCCGTCAAAATCTACTTGGCAAAAGAGTCGATTATTCAGGAAGATCAGTTATCGTGGTAGGGCCACAACTTAAACTACATCAATGTGGGTTGCCAAAAAAAATGGCCTTGGAGCTTTTTCGACCTTTTATTTATCAAAAACTCGAAATGTGGGGACATGCATCAACCATAAAAATTGCCAAAAATTTAGTTGAACAAGAAGCCCCTGTAGTGTGGGATGCCTTGGATGATGTAATTAAAGAACATCCTGTTATGTTAAATAGAGCCCCTACTCTCCACAGACTAAGTCTCCAAGCATTTGAACCGATATTGGTAGAAGACAAAGCTATCCAGCTACATCCATTGGTATGTCCAGCATTTAATGCTGATTTCGATGGTGACCAGATGGCTGTTCATGTTCCACTATCTGTGGAAGCTCAAACTGAATGTAGAACACTTATGATGTCTACAAATAATATTTTATCGCCTGCTCATGGAAAACCAATAATATTACCTTCCCAGGATATCGTTTTAGGCGTTTATTACATGAGCATAGAGGTTCCCGGATCTAAAGGTGAGGGTAAAATTTTTAGTTCTATTGATGAATTAAGGATGATTTTTGATTTAAATCAAATAGATGTCCATGCTAAGATTAAAATTAAAATAAATGAAAAAGTTGAAGATACAACTGTTGGTCGTGCTTTGATATTCGAGGTAATGCCTAAAGAAGTTCCATTCAATCTAGTGAACAAATTAATGACAAAAAAAGCAATTGAAGATTTAATTGATACTACTTTTAGAATGTCTGGTGGTAAAAGTACTGTTTTACTTGCAGATAGATTGAGAACTCTTGGTTTTAAACATTCAACCACATCGGGAATCTCGGTTGCAATCTCGGACATGACAATTCCAAAAGAAAAAAATCAATTGATTAAAAAAGCAACTGAAATGGTACAAAATATTCAAGATCAATACTTACAAGGACTTATAACTGATGGCGAGAGGTACAATAAAGTGATTGATATCTGGGCAAGAACAGGAGACGAAATCTCTGATATATTAATGAAAAACATATCATCATCGAACTCTGGAAAAGCCGGTAAAAATACTCTTCCTTCTCCAAGTAGTAATCCTATATTTATGATGGTCGAATCAGGTGCTAGAGGAAGCCAATCGCAAGTTAGCCAACTTGCTGGGATGAGAGGACTAATGGCTAAACCATCTGGAGAAATAATTGAAACCCCAATAACTTCTAATTTCAGGGAAGGGCTTTCGGTTCTTCAGTATTTTATCTCAACTCACGGAGCAAGAAAAGGATTGGCTGATACAGCTCTTAAAACAGCTAATGCAGGTTACCTAACAAGAAGACTTGTTGATGTGACGCAAGACGTAATGGTTACCGAATTAGACTGTGGTACGGCTGAAGGGTTAGATATCAAACAGTTAATTGAGAGTGGGCAAATTGTGACAAGTTTGGGGGAAAGGACACTAGGAAGAATGGCTGCTGAAGATGTATTGGATTCTGTGACTGGTGAAGTAATTGTTTCTAGAAATCAGGAAATCGATGAACAAATTGCTAAGCGAATTGATTCAATACATGGATCCTTTACTATTCAAATAAGATCTGTACTTACCTGCGAAACAAAAAGAGGTGTTTGTTCGTACTGTTATGGTAGAAATCTAGGAAATGGTCAATTGGTAGATATCGGTGAAGCTGTAGGGATTATTGCTTCTCAGTCAATTGGTGAGCCAGGAACTCAGCTAACAATGAGAACTTTTCACATCGGTGGAGTTGCAAAAGTTGAAGAATCAAGGCACGAATGCAAAAGCTCAGGAAGGATTGGATATATAGCACTAGATTTTGTTAAAAATTTAGAAGGAACAAATGTATGTATGTCGAAAACGGCAGAAATCACCATAGAGAATCCTAAAACATCCCTTGAAAAAGAAAGATATTCTATACCATACGGAGCTAAAGTTTATTTTAAAGATGAAGATATGATTGAAAAAGGTGAAGTAATTGCGGAATGGGATCCAACAAGTTATCCCTTTATAACTCCAGAAGCTGGATATATTGGATACAAGGATCTTGAAATTAATGAAACTTATAAAGAAACTCAAAATTTGAATACCGGTCAATATGAAAAAACTGTATTGCCACCAAAAAAAGATAAAACTAAAAAAGATAGAACCCCTGCTTTAAATATTGACAATGGGAAGATCTATAGTTCATTGAAATATGAATGGGAAGAGTATCCTAAAATTATTGAGAAAATACCTGCAATTGCCAATGTTGCATTAGAAGGAAAAACATCAAAGTTTTCCTATGTTGCTGAGGTAGTTACTGAAGTTAAAGATAGGAAAGAAAAAAAACGTACAGATGATATAAAAAATAAAATTGGAGAAGTAATACTTAGAGAAATTGATAAAATAGGAAAGGATAATAAGAAAGTAGCAAATGATGAGGAACCCCCTAAATTTCTGAAAGAAGCAAAATCATTATTGAAAAAGTTTGATGAAGAATTTAGGAATGATCATAAGCCGATACTTGGTAAATTGGACAAGAAAAAAAAGTACGTTGGAAAAGATCGTTTTGAATTTTTAATCGAAAAAGGCTTGGTGAATATAAAAAGTGGAATAGACTTCAATTTGCCAACAAAAACAGAAATAAGAGTAGATCAAGATAAAAAAGTTTTGGCTGGCGATATTATAGCAACTCATCCTTATGAAGGTGCTGAAACCAAAGATATAACTGGCGGGCTTCCAAGAGTGGCTGAACTTTTTGAAGCTAGGCCCCCTAAGGACCCTGCCGTGATGTCGGAGATTGATGGTATTGTAACTTTTGGAAAAGATATCAAATCAAAAAAGAGAATCATAGTCACTCCAGATGTCGGTGATCCAAAAGAATACTTAATTCCAAAAGGAAAGCATATCCGTGTTCAAGAAGGAGAAAGACTTAACGCAGGGGAACAAATAGTGGAAGGTGCCCCAGATCCTCATGAGATATTAAAAATTAAAGGTGAAAGAGAACTCGCGAGATACATTGTAGACGAGATTCAAGACGTATACAGACTTCAAGGTGTTAGAATCAATGATAAACATATTGAAACTGTAACTAGGCAAATGTTAAAAAGGGTAAAAATAGTTGACAGCGGAGATACTACACTCTTAATAGGAGAAGCGGTTGAAAAAAATGAATTTATTAAAGCCAATGAAAAGATAACTGCTGAAGGTGGGACGCCAGCTCAGGCAGAACCATTACTGCTTGGAATAACAAGAGCTTCATTAAGTACAAATAGTTGGCTATCTGCCGCTTCTTTTCAGGAAACAACAAAAGTATTAACTGATGCATCATGTGAAGGCAAGATTGATTACCTTACTGGACTTAAAGAAAATGTTATAATGGGAAGACTCATACCAGCTGGCACAGGCCTGCCTTTGTATTCCGATATAGATGTTGAAATTAATGCTCCAGTGATAGAGATTCCAGATACTGCTAATTCTTCATGATGGCCCACGAAACTGATATTCCAAATAAAGCTTACTCGCCAAAAGAAATTGAGCAAAAATGGCTTGATTTAATAATAAAATCTAAAAAAATTACTTCTACTTCAAAAAATTATTTTTCAATTTCAATCCCACCTCCAAATGTTACAGGAAATTTACATCTAGGGCATGCATTGAATACAACAATTCAAGACATACTTGTGAAATACAATATGCTCAAGAAAATCGATACCTTATGGACGATTGGTACTGATCATGCTGGCATAGCGACCCAACTACTAGTTGAGAGATCGCTTGATTTAAAAAAAATCAATACTAAATTTTTATCCAGAGAAGATTTTTTAAATTACATATGGGAATGGAAAAATGAAAATGGAGATAAGATTTTAGACCAACTTAGAAGATTAGGCCTAAGTTGCTCGTGGGATCATATCAAATTTACCTTAGATGAAAATCTATCCAATTCTGTTAATGAAGCTTTTATCAGATTATTTGACAAGGGTCTTATCTATAGAGAAAAAACTTTAGTTAATTGGGATCCCAAACTCAAGACAGCAATTTCAGATCTTGAAGTTATATCAAAAAATAAAAAAACAAAACTTTACTATTTTAAGTATTTTGTCGATAATACCAATGAATTTATAATTGTTTCAACAACTAGACCCGAAACAGTCTTTGGAGATGTTGCCATAGCGATAAATCCAAAAGATAAAAAAAATAAAAAATATCTAGGTAGAAAAATTCTTAGTCCATTCAACAATATTGAATTGTCAGTCATAGAGGATGAATATGCAGATATCAAAAAGGGTTCTGGAGCTGTTAAAATTACCCCTGGACATGACTTTAATGATTATAAGGTAGCAAAAAACCATAATTTGGAACTAATCAATATTCTTAATGATGACGGTACGTTAAATACCAACGTACCCCCAGATTTCCAAAATTTATCTACGATAGATGCACGAGATAAAGTTCTAGACTTGATGAAACAACTTAATCTTTATGTAGAAGAAGAAGATATCCACAATACCATTCCAACAGGCGATAGATCTGGAGCAATTATAGAACCTATGTTGAAAGATCAATGGTTTGTTAACGTAAAGGAAATGGCATACAAATCTGTTAAAGCGGTGAGAAATGGAGATATAGTTTTTAAGCCCAAGTTTTGGGAAAATACTTTTTTCGAGTGGATGGAAAAGATACAACCTTGGTGCATATCTCGGCAAATTATATGGGGGCATAGAATCCCCATTTGGTATTCCGATGACAATAAATTTGTAGCAGCAAAAAATATTAATGAAGCTAAAGAAAAATTCAAAATTAAATATGGTAAAGAGGTAAGCTTAAAACAAGACGAAGACGTCCTGGATACATGGTTTTCATCCGGACTATGGCCATTCTCAACTTTAGGGTGGCCAGAAGATACACAAGATTTTCGCAAATATTTCCCTACATCAATTCTTGTGACTGGATTTGATATTATTTTCTTTTGGGTTGCAAGAATGATTATGATGTCCCTTGAATTAACAAATCAAGTTCCTTTTGCAACTGTATATATTCATAATCTTATTAGAGACGAAAAAAGTCAAAAAATGAGTAAAACCAGGGGGAATGTTGTTGACCCATTAGATTTAATATCCGAATTTGGTACAGATTCTTTAAGATTTTTTTTAGCTTCTAATATTTCCCCACATAGCGATATTAAACTTTCACAAAATTCACTTGAACCATCTAGAAACTTTATGAATAAAATATGGAATGCATCCAAATTTGTTCAAATGAATTCAAATATTGATAGAAAAAAATCAATTATAAAAGTCGATACTTTTTATGATATATGGATTACCTCTAGATTCAATGAATTGCTTTCAAAATATAAATCTTTTCTTGAGAATTGCGAAGTAGAAAAGGCTGCTTATGTGCTTTATCACTTTTTTTGGGATGAATTTTGTGACTGGTATATTGAAATCATAAAAATATCTTTTTCTAAATCAGAAACCGATGATATTTCAAATACAAAATCTATTATGAATAGTGTTCTCTATAAATTCCTTAACCTCCTATATCCATTTGCACCTTTTATATCAATCGAAATACGAAATCAATTAAACTTTCATCAAGATACAAGTCTCCATTTCTCTGACATTCCTAAGCCATATGAAATAAAAAATGAAGCTAAAAATGTTAAACATTTTAAAATTCTTCAAGATTCTATAATAGCTATCAGATCATTAAGAAAAAATTTATCTATTCCACCTGGGGAAAAAATAAATTGTTATTACAAAACTAGTCCACAATCCACCAAATTTATTGAGAAAAATCCAGATTTATTTTTGAAATTAGCTAATCTAAAGAGTTTCAAGAAATTTGATGACACTTCAAATGTTCAATTAATCTCCAACATAACTTCATATGGCATAATATCTATTGAAAAAAAGATAGAGCATGATTATATAATACAAATTAAAAAATTAAATAAAGATCTTCTTTCTTTACAAAACATACATGACCAATCTAATAAAAAACTCAATAATAAAGGATTCTTGAATTCAGCACCACAAGAGATAGTGACTAAAGAAAAAGATAGATTAGACAAGTCCAAAGAAGATATAAATCAAATTCAGAACCTTTTGAATCAATTATCTTGATTCTATTTCCGTGGGATACTTACTGGTAAAGCAGGCGACGCAATAATTATTTTTTACATTGTATTTTGAAAATTTTTGAACTGAATTTCTAAGTCCTCTAAGACTTAAATACCCAAGCGAATCGGCAAGGATATACCTCCTGATTTGTTCAACTGATAAATCGTTGGCAATTAAGTCAGATTTATCAGGTGTATCAATCCCATAATAGCACGAATCTTTTGTTGGCGGAGAACTGATTCTCACATGAACCTCTGTCGCCCCAGCATCTTTAATCATTTTTATGATTTTCCTGCAAGTTGTTCCTCGTACTATGGAATCATCAATTACTATTACTTTTTTCTTATTAAGTACCTCTTTTATCGAATTAAGTTTCAGTTTCACACCAAAATTTCTAATATTTTGTTGAGGTTCGATGAATGTTCTTCCGACATAGTGATTTCTTAAAAGACCTAACTCTAAAGGTATACGACTTTCTTCCGAATAACCTATTGCAGATGCGACACCAGAATCTGGGACCGGGATTACGTAATCTGCTTTTATAGGATGTTCTTTGGCAAGCTGTCTACCTAATTGTTTTCTTGTCATGTAAACGCTACTTCCAAAAACATAACTATCCGGTCTTGAGAAGTATATATGTTCGAATATACAAAAAGCTTTTTTATTTTGATTTTCGAGAGGACTACATGAGGAGATACCTTTTTCATTAATGGTGACAATTTCTCCAGCCTTAATTTCTCTTAGCGTTTCAGCTTCAACTAGATCAAATGCGCATGTTTCTGAAGCAAGAACATAAGAGTTTTTGATAGTTCCTAATACTAAAGGTCTAAAACCTCTTGGATCTCTAGCAGCAATAATCATATCTTTCATTAAAAACAGGAGCGAATATGCACCTTCACATTTTTTCAAAGCGAAAATTATTCTATCTAAAAATGATTTCTTTTTTGATTTTGCAATTAGATGGATGATTACTTCAGTATCACTATCTGTTTGAAATATAGCGCCATTTTGTTCTAGGTGTTTTTTTAATTTGTTTGCATTTGTGAGATTTCCATTGTGAGCGATAGCCATCTTGCCCATTGATGATGTAACGTAAATTGGTTGAGTGTTAGCCAGGTCACTAGAGCCAGCTGTTGAATATCGAACATGTCCAATAGCTGAATTTCCTTGCAGTTTATCAATTTTTTCTTTGGAAAAGATATCAGATACTAAACCAATGCCTTTTTCTGTATAAAGTTTAATCTCGTCAGATGAGACAATTCCAGCCCCTTCTTGACCTCGATGCTGTAGTGCATGCAAACCTAAATACGTAAGATTCGCAGCTTCAGGGTGATTAAATATACCAAAAAGTCCACATTCTTCTTTAAATTTGGCCATATTAGCTAGGAAATGATTGTCTCCATATATCGTATAGTTTGCTAACTTTTAACGAAAAGGAATCTTTAATAGATAAAGCATCCCCTCCCACTGTACCAACTATTCTAACATTAATATTATTTTTTTTTGCAAAAGATTTTATTTTCGTGGATTCAGATTTTTTTGCACTTACAATGTAACACCCTTGTGTCTCAGCAAACATTTTTAATTCATTATCTGTATTAAGCATTTTTTGGTCTATCGTTGCACCTATTAGCTTTTCAGGATTGAAACATGATTCGGCTATAGCGATTAGAAGGCCACCTTCTGAGATATCGTGTATAGATGCAATATCAAATTTTCTTATTATTTTGTATATAAAATTATTTATTTCTAAATGTTTTTTGATGTTAAGCGTGAGAGGAGAAGTAATTTTATGTTTTAAATTAATATATTTTAATACTTGAGAACCAGCAAAATCATTTTTCAATTTACCTATTAGTAAAATGTCATCATCTTCATTTTTAAACCATTGATTTTTAAGGTATTTAATGTCATCGATGAGGCCAACCATGCTTATCACAGGAGTTGGGTGTATTGAACCTTGTTTATTTTCGTTATACAAGCTAACGTTCCCACTGACCACTGGGGTTTTAAAAATCTTAGCAGCTTTAGATAGCCCTTTTATTGATTCTACGAATTGCCACATGATTTCAGAATTCTCGGGATTACCAAAATTCAAGCAATTAGTTATTGCCAAGGGTTCTCCTCCTGACGCAATAATATTTCTACAAGATTCTGCAACCGCTATAGACGTTCCAATATTTGGATCTAAATTGCAATATGATGAATTGCAATTGGTGGTCAAACAAACCCCCTTTTTAGTGCCTTTAATTCTTATAACCGCTGAATCAGAACCTGGGACGGTAATAGTATTGGTTCCAACCATATAATCAAATTGATTATATATCCATTCTCTTGAGCAAATATTCTCATCTTTTAACAATTTAATTAATAAATTTTTTAAATCATACTTAGTTTTCTTCAAGTTAGCATTGTTGATTTTCTTAAGACCTTTAATACTTTTCGGTTTCTTAATTGGTCTTTTATAAATCGGACAACCTTTGGTAAGAATCGACACTGGAATATCAACAACAACTTTATTATTGTATTTAACAATAAAATTTTTTTTTGAAATTACTTCTCCTATTTGAGTAGAATCCAGGTTCCATTTCTTAAATATCTTATTTATGTTTTTTCTGTTTTTTTTATTCAAAACAAGGAGCATTCGCTCTTGTGATTCGGATAACAACATTTCATATGCGGAGATATCTAAATCTCTTTTAGGAACTTTATCTAAATCTAGTAAAATTCCATTATTAGACCTTGATGCCATTTCTGATCCCGAAGATGTAAGACCTGCGGCACCCATATCCTGGATTCCGATTATTCCTTCCGTGTTGAATAATTCTAAGCATGCTTCCAATAAAAGTTTTTCTTTAAAGGGGTCTCCTATTTGTACTGTTGGTTTATCAAGATTTTTTTCGGATTCAAAGATATCGGAGGCCATTATCGCGCCCTTTATACCATCTTTGCCTGTTTTGGCGCCTAGATAAAAAACAGGATTTCCTGGACCATCGGCACGCCCTTTGAAAATTTTATTTTTTTTAGTTATCCCTAAAGCGAAAGCATTAACAAGAGGATTTCCCTTGTATGAATTATCAAAATAAATTTCTCCTCCAACGGTTGGAATCCCCATACAATTTCCATAACCAGCTATTCCACTAACTACTTCTTTTATTAGTCTTTTAGTACTATTTTTTTTAGGATTTCCAAACCTCAATGAATTCATTAAAGCTATTGGTCTTGCCCCCATCGTAAATACATCCCTTAAAATTCCTCCTACACCAGTAGCAGCACCTTGATAAGGCTCTATAAAAGAAGGATGATTATGGCTCTCGATTTTAAAAACAAGGCATTGATTGTCTCCTATGTCAATTATTCCGGCATTTTCTCCTGGACCTTGTATTACTCTTTTGCCTCTCGTTGGTAGTTGGTTTAAATAGAATTTAGAGCTTTTGTACGAACAATGTTCCGACCACATAGCAGCTATAACACCAATTTCGTTTTTATTAGGCTCTCTTGACAATTTGGTAATTATAATTTTATATTCTTTTTCTGTTAATCCATTTTCTAGAGCGAAAGGTAGATTATCCATTGATTGTAATAATACATAAACAAAATTGTTAATACACTTTCAATTTTTGATATGATTCTGGTAAAGTAAATGAAATGAAAAAGAAAGTCATTGTTGCAATGAGTGGAGGTGTGGACAGTTCAACTACTGCTGCTTTACTTAGAGAACAAGGATACGATGTCTCTGGTATAACAATGCAATTGTGGGATTATGCAGATGAGGAAACAGGTTGCTGTTCTCTAAGTGACGTATTTGATGCAAGACAGGCGGCTAATCAAATTGGCATCAAGCATGCCGTGATAAATTACAAAGAAGATTTTCAGAATTATGTAGTAAGCGATTTTATAGACAAATACTACAATGGACTGACACCAAACCCATGCATAATGTGTAACGAATATATGAAATTTAATTTTCTTCTTAACAAAGCACTTGATCTAGGAGCCGATTACTTAGCAACAGGGCATTACGCAAAAATTTCACAAGACGAGAGGGGAAAATACTTCCTTGAAAAAGGAGTAGATAAATTTAAAGACCAGTCTTACTTCCTTTTTTCTCTAAAGCAGAAAGAGCTCTCCAGGCTTATGTTTCCATTAGGTGGTTTTTCGAAGTCTCAAGTTAGAGAAATATCACAGGGTTTTGAGCTGACAGTCTCTTCAAAAAAAGAAAGCCAGGATGTTTGTTTTATAGCAAAAGACTATAGAACATTTATCGAAAAAAACTTTAAAGAACGTAAACCTAAAATTGGTAATATTAAGTCCGTAGATGGTGAAATTTTAGGTCGACACTCAGGTATTCAAAATTTCACTATTGGGCAGAGAAAAAAGCTAGGAGTTACAAATAATAAGCCATTATATGTGGTTTCTATAAATTATAAAAATGGTGATGTTCTAGTAGGGGATGATACAGACTTATATTCCAGCGACCTTATAGCTACAAATCTGAATTGGTCTATCAATCCAGAAGAGCTAGCTAGTAATAAACTAAAAGCTAAAATTCGATATAGAAGTCCAGAGGCACTTGCAAAAATTAATTTTCTTGAAGATAAAGTTTCTGTTCATTTTGATCAGCCACAAAGAGCAATAACACCAGGCCAAGCAATTGTTTTTTACGACGATAATAAAGTGGTTGGCGGAGGATGGATTGATGAAGTCCGTGAATAGAATTAGTTTCTTAACCTACGGTTGTAAGGTTAATCAAGTAGATACGGAAAGGATGGTTTCAATATTGTCATCAGATTATGAGATCCTAGATAACTATATATCTGCCGATTTATGTATAGTAAATACTTGTACTGTAACAAACAATTCAGATAACCAAATACTTAACGATATTAAAAAACTAAAAAAAACCAACCCTTCATGTAAAGTCTTAGTTACTGGTTGTTTAGCACAAACTGACCCAGCCCTTTTAGAAAAAATAAATACAATAGATTACGTTGTAGATAATGCCAATAAATATTTAATACCAAAGTTTTTGAAAAATTTAGGTAATTCGAAAAAGATAATTTCTAATATTTTTGATATTGATGAATTTCAAGATTATGAGATTGAGAAGAGAGATATAAGGTCTAGAGCTTTTTTAAAAATACAAGATGGATGTAATTATCGGTGCTCGTTCTGCATAATTCCTTTTGCTAGAGGAAAATCTAGAAGTATGAGCAAAGAATCTGTTTTGCAAAAAATTGATAAATATAAAGAATTGGGTTACGAAGAGGTTGTATTGACTGGCATACATTTATCAAGCTACGGTAAAGACATTGGAGAGACCTTGCTCAGTTTACTTGAATCAATCGAATTAAAATCACGCATACCAAATTTAAGACTAAGTTCAATTGATCCAGCTGATACTGATAAAAAACTTATCAATTTCATTTCGAAATCAAGCAAAGTATGCCCTTCTTTTCATATATCCCTACAAAGTGCAGAAGATGGTGTTTTAAGAGAAATGAGAAGACGATACAAAGTGGGTGAATTCGAAGAAATAATAAATGATATAAGATTTAAAATTCCAGATTCGTGTATCGGGACAGATATAATCGCAGGGTTTCCTGGGGAATCCGAGGAATCTTTTAATGAAACATTTAATTTCTTGGAAAAATCAGAATTAAATTATTTTCATGTCTTCCCTTATTCTGATAGAAAAGGAACTAGGGCAACACAGAGAGACGACAAGATTCCTACTAATGTTAAATACCAAAGATCAAAATTACTTAGAAGTTTAAGCGACAACAAGAAAGAAGAATTCTATTCCAGATTTATTGGAAAGGAATTGGAAGCGATTGTTGAAAAAAATAATAAGGCTAGAACACGAAACTATATTGATGTAAGTTTGGATGGAGAATACATAGTTCCAGGTTCCTTAGTGAATCTATTAATTAAAGAAGTAAGAAACATGAAAGCTTATGGTTCTAAAATCTAACAATCATTTTGTTTTTTTATATTGAAAAAATTCGCATATAAAATCTACTATTTGTCTTACTTCGATAATTTCTTTCTTTGTCGGTGCAAAATTATAAGAGGAAAAAATGCCTTTTTTTGATTTATTTAAATAAATCATAATCTCCTCCTCCAATTACATGGACCACTATCATCATTATCACAATGCGGGAGTGGACGGTTTTTCTCGTATCCTTCTTTGTATCCTCTACTGTAATCAACATTGTAGGAATATGAGTTAAGTGCAAACAAAAAGAAAAAATAAGAGAAATAGATTTAAGGTTCTCATAAGATGATTGTATCAAAAATATAAGAAATTAGTCGTCATCATCATCAATAAGGTTAATACCTAACTCTTTCAATTGTTTTTCAGAATGCACTTTAGAAGGAGCAGAAGTTAGTAAACATGAAGCTTTTTGTGTTTTTGGAAATGCTATTACATCCCTTATAGATTCGGAATTGGTCAAGAACATCATAAGCCTGTCTAATCCTATTGCAAGTCCTCCATGTGGTGGTGTTCCTGATTCGAGGGCATCAAGAAGAAATCCAAAATTTTCTAAGTATTCTTTTTTTTCTATTTTTAAAACATCAAAAACTTCTTCTTGTAACGATCTGTGATGAATCCTTATGCTACCACCTCCGATTTCTGTTCCGTTTAAAACAATATCGTATGCATAGGATTTTGTTTTTAGCGGATCAGCATTAATTTTTTGTTCTTCTGGCATTGTGAAGGGATGATGACAAGAGGTTAGGGCATTTCCGTCTTTTATGAAAAGCGGAAAATTAGTAATCCAGACAAATTTAAATTCATTATCGTTAATTAGCTTTAAATCTTTACTTAGCTTTATTCTCACCGCTGACATATATTTGTTAACAATTTCTTCTTCCCCAGCTCCAAAAAACACTATATCTCCTGGTTTTAGCTCTAATCTTTCTTTAATGTCTGAAATTTCAGCATCTGAGAAAAATTTCAGTATGGGTGATTGCATTTCGTTCTCTGAAACTTTTATCCATGCCAAACCCTTGGCACCATTTTCCTGAGCAAATTGTGTCAGTGAATCTATATCCTTCCTAGATAAAGACTCGTCTGATACTTTTAAACATTTTATTATTCCTTTTTTGTCAATTACATCTTTAAAGACTTTAAACTTAGTTGTTTTAAATAGGTCAGCGATATTGTTTAATTCTAGATCAAATCTTATATCTGGCCTGTCATTACCATATTTATCCATACTTTCTTCATAGGTAATTCTTTTAAAAGGTTTTGCTATAACGATATCTTTCATTTCTTTAAAAATTTCTACTATTAAGTCTTCCACGACATCAATTACATCGTCTTGATTAACAAAAGACATTTCCATATCTATTTGAGTGAACTCTGGCTGTCTGTCAGATCTAAGATCTTCATCTCTAAAGCACCTTACAATTTGGTAATACCTATCAAAACCAGAAGTCATGAGTATCTGTTTTAAAATTTGAGGAGATTGAGGCAAAGCGAAGAAGTGGTTTTTATTTATTCTGCTTGGTACAAGATAATCTCTTGCTCCTTCAGGTGTTGATTTAGAAAGATAGGGAGTTTCTATATCAACAAAGCTTCTTTCGTCTAAAAACTTTCTTACTAAAAGCATAGTTTTGCTTTTAAGAATAAAATTCTTTGACATATTTGGTCTTCTCAAATCAAGATACCTGTATTTTAATCTGACATTCTCGTCACTATCAATTTCTTCATCAATTTGAAACGGAATAGGAGTAGAGGAATTTAAAATTTCTATCTCATCTAAAAGAACTTCTATCTTCCCCGTTGGTATAGTCTTATTAATTGTTTCTTCTGTTCTGAGTCTAATTTTTCCAGATATTTTTATTACGTATTCACTTTTAACTTCTTCTGTAATCTTATGGAATTCGTCAGAATTATTTGGATCTGAAACAATTTGAATAATTCCGGTCTTATCTCTAAGATCTATAAAAATTATCCCACCATGATCTCTGATTGAATAAGCCCATCCGCACAAAGTTGCAATTGTTCCTTTGTCATTTTCGTCGTAATTAGCACAATAATTGGATCTAAATGAGGTTTTCATTGTTAAAATTTTATCTTAACTTTATTTATTAAACATCACAAGAAAAGTATAATGATTTTATATTAATGAATAAAATAAAATCTGGAACAATATCGATATTGGGCAAACCCAATACTGGAAAGTCGACTCTAGTTAATAATTTAACGGGTAGAAAAATTTCAGCCGTTTCCGATAAACCTAATACTACGAGAAATAAAATCTTAGGTGTTCTTAATACAGCTGTCTCTCAAATATTGTTTTTAGATACGCCTGGTATTCAAGTATCAAATAAATTTTTAAATAGAATTATGGTTCAATCATCATTGCAAGCAATAAATGAATCTGATATAACTTTAGTTTTAATTGATGCTTCCAAGGCTATTACTAATGACGATTATGAGGTTATATCAAGGGCAAAAGACAGAAGCCCTTTTATTGTTATCAACAAAATTGACTTAATAAAAAAAAGTAAAATATTGAAAATCGTTGATTTATTAAGAAACAAATTCCCATTCATCAAAGATTTTATACCAATAAGTGCGTTGGAAAATGAAGGTTTAAGCTTACTACTTGATGAATTAACAAAAATACTTCCAAATTATGGAAAGATATTTCCAGATGATTATTTCACAGATCAACCAGAAAAATTCTATCTTTCGGAAATAATAAGAGAGAAAATTTTCAATCATTATTACGAAGAAGTTCCCTATAACACTGCAGTGGTTGTGGAAGATATAAAAGACAAGAAAAAAATGACTATAATTCAAGCTTATGTAATTGTTAAAAATTCACATCACAAACAAATAATTATAGGCAAAAATGGTTCTATGATAAAAAAAATTGGTACAGAAAGTAGGGTAGAAATAGAAGAATTTTTATTATGCCCAATATTTCTAGATTTAAGAGTTAAAATCGACAGCAAATGGTTACTAAGAAAAGACAAAATTTTTAATTTTTCCAATATATAAATTATTTACCAGAGAACTTTGGGCTTCTTTTTTCTTTAAAAGCCTTCTGACCTTCAAGGAAATCGTTACTATTTATTGCTTTTAATATGGATGATTTTATTTCATCATATGACTTTTGATCTATTTCCTGATTTTTTTCAAATACATTAATTGATTTTTTAATTGAAGAAAGTGATAAAGGTGCATTTGAAGAAATTTTCTTTGCAAACTTAATTGCTTCTTCAACAATTTTTTCTTTATTGTAAACAAAATCTACTAATCCCATTTGAATAGCATCTTTAGAATCAAATTTTTCTCCGGTTAAGAAAATCTTCTTTGTGTTTGGTATACCTATTTTGTTAATGAAGTTTTTTAGACCATTATAATTATAGAATATTCCTAGTTTAGCTGGGGGCATACAGAATATGCTATCATCAGAAAAAAATCTGAAGTCGCAATTTAACAAGATTTCTAAAGTTCCTCCATATATATGACCATTGATAGCTGCAATAATAATTTTGGATGAATCCATTATAACTTGAGATGTTTTCATTAATGGATGCATCTTATCTTCAGATACATTTTGTTGATTACCAGGCTCATAGTTGATAAGGTGTATTTTTAACAAGTCTTCTTTTGAATTAACGCTGTTAGAAGATATGTCATAACCAGCTGAAAAAACTTTGTCACCTTGAGAAGTTATTATAATTGATCTTATTTTCTCATCGTTTTCGATGTTTTCAATCAAAGTACAGATGTCTAGCAACATTTCTTCGTTTACTGCATTTTTTTTATCAGGCCTATCTATTGTGATGATTCTAATATCTTCCGTATCTTCATATTTAACAAAATCGCTCATATCCGTTATATTAATGAAAAATATATTTTTTTTAAAGGGGTTATTTATGCCTGTTTATGAGTTTGAGTGTAGAGATTGTATGACTTCTTCCAATAGAGGTATCGATAGTCTAGTTGAAAATCTTAACAAAAAGGCTGCTGCCAATCTTTTGAAAGACAATACTAATTTTCTCTATATTGAAGTCTTCAATTTAAAAAATGAAAAAACAATTTTTTCGGTTGGAAATGAAGGACAAAAAGATATTAGAAGATTCAGGTACAAAATTGATAACAAGAAATCATTATATATTGAATTAAAAGATTTCAGGTTTAGTGAACTTTTCTTTCAAGATGAAAATCAAGATGATGTTGTATGTCCCAATGACAAAGAATGCAAGGATGTCATTAGAATTTTTTCACCCTTTAAGGCTATATTTGAGAGTCGAGGTGGCCTAAACGATAGAGCTCCAAAACCAAGTGACCCCATGCAGTGGCACAAAGACTATAAAATTATGAAAGATGAAGAAGTTGCTTCAACTTACGTTGGACAAGATCATTTAGATCAATATTTTGGAAATTCACAACATGATGGGTCGTATGGAACGATTAGTGAACATTTAAAAGACAAAGATGACAAATAGGAGATTGTATGCCTTTATATGAATTTGAATGCGAAAAATGTAAAAATAGTATTCTTACTGCTTTTAAGGATATCGAAAAAAGATATAATCAAAAGAAGCTTGAAGGAATTTTAAAAAAATATAAAAATATCAAGGGAATACAAATCGTAAATTTGGATTCAGATAAATTATTGGAATCGATAGGAGCTTGGGATGAAAATCTTATTGAAATAGATCTTTATATTGATGAAGGAAAAATCTTGGTTCTATTTTACGTCGATTCTTTTAGATTTTCGGAACTAATATTTGATTCTGAAGATGAAAAAAAAGTTCGATGTAAATGCGGAGAAAAAAAAGCCATCGAGCGGGTTATTTCCTCATTTTCTTATACTCAAGACTTATCAACCAATCCACCAAGACCACCGGGGTATAAAGATTTACCTAAGGCACTACAAGGCAAAGTAGAACTAGGTCAGTATGTTGAGGAAAAGGATAGGACTCATAGTATTAAAGCCGACAACAGATATAAGCATCAGTATCTTGATAAATCAAAACCTAAACTTCTTTAATCTTTTTAAGAAAAAATAGACAATAAGAACTAAGGTTAAAATGATTCATATGAGTCGCAACATATGTTTCTATATATAAGTTTGGTAACGAGATTTCAAAGTGTACGATCTTCTACGTATTTTATAAATTTTTTTAAAATTTTGATTTTTTCATCTTTGATGTCTTTGTACGAGCACCCAAATTTAGACTTAATCAAGCTTAATATATGAGCATAAGGGTTTCTTCCTTTGGGATGATATCGGGATTCAGGCAATTTATTTTTTAGCCTATCACCAGTTTGAGTTATCAATTTCCATATTATTTTTCTATTAGTTTCATTCATCTAATGTGTAATCTTTTTTCTTTTTTCCAAATCTCCTGTTTAATTCGGAATAAATATCATTTATTTCTATATTGTGCTCTGCAAGTGCCACGAGCATATGAAACAACAGATCTGTATACTCGTATATAATTTCGTCCTTTTTGCCAATATTTGATGCTTCGATAGCTTCCTTTGATTCTTCATCAATTTTCTCTAATATTTTTTTCAAGCCGTCGTTGAATAATGATGTGGTGTAAGAAGATTTATTTTTTATATCTTTTTTACGTTCTTTTATTAAGTCAAAAAGTATATTTAATATGTTTTTTTCAGTGATTACGGAAGAAAGAGTTTTATTGTCAATATCTCTAAAAAAACATGAATTATTTCCTGTATGACAAGTGGGGCCATTAGGATTTACAAGATATATCAAGCTATCCTCATCGCAATCGACAAGTATATTTTTTATTGACAGTGTATTACCAGAGGTTTCGCCTTTTTTCCACAAGGCATTTCTGCTTTTACTCCAAAAATGGGCATAACCACTTGTAATTGTCTGGGTTAAAGCATTAATGTTCGCATGTGCAAGCATTAAGATGTCACCTGTTTTATAATTTTGCACTACAACTGGCACTAGGCCATTTTCATTATATTTTATTTGGTTTATAATAGATTCCATTAATATTCAATATACAATAAAATATTGATAAGGAAATTTATATGGCAAGAGTAACCATTGAAGATTGTTTGGAAAAAATAAACAACAGATTTGAATTATCTGTTGCTGCTATGAAACGAGCCAAAAGTATTTATGACGGTGCTGAACCTTTATCTAAAGAGAACAACAAGCCAATTGTTTTAGCTCTAAGAGAAATAGCCGAAGAAAAAATCATAGCCGTAAAAAAAACCAAAGAGTAGCATTGTTATGAATCTTTCGATAGATTCAGGTGGTACATTTACAGATATCGTAGTTGAACAAAATGGTTTTTTTACAACCTACAAGATCCCATCTGATAATCTAAATCCCTATAGACCTGTAGTCGAATTTTTGGAAAAATCCAAAAAAAAATATGATTATTTTGTTAATGGAACAACTGTTGCAACAAATTCAATTTTACAACACAAGGGTGCAAAAACACTCCTAATTACGACTCATGGATTTAAAGATTTAATCAAAATCAAAAGACAGTCTAGAAAAGATTTATATTCTTTGTTTCCAAAAAAAGAAAAATCATTTTTAACAAAAATTCAAGTAGATACAATAAAAGAACGTACAGAGTCTGATGGTACTATTACGTTGCAAATTTTAGCAAAAGACATTAACAAAATAAAAGAAAGAATAATCAAAAACAAGATTGAAGTAGTTGCGATATGTCTAATTAACTCATTTGTAAATCCAAAAAATGAAAAAATTCTTAAAAATTCATTAAAATCAATTGGTGTTCCAATTTATATATCAACCGAATTAAATCAACAAATAAAAGAATATGAACGTTCGGTTACTATTTCTGCTAATGCTTTTATTTCGAAGAAGCTCAATGAATATGTAAGTCAAGTTAGAAATAAAAAATATTTTGATACATTCTTAATTCAACAGTCTAATGGTGGGTTGGCTTTTGCAGACCTAGCAATCAAAAATCCAGTCAACATATTGCAATCTGGTCCAGCAGGAGGAGTAGTTGGTGCCTATAAACTTTCAAAGATATTAAAAGACGACAAGATTGTAACTTACGATATGGGAGGTACGTCGACCGATGTTTCTTTAATTAATTCTAATATCTTTCAAAGAGATACCTTAGAAATAGATAACGAACTTTTAAATCTCAACTGTATCGATATTTGTTCAATTGGATCTGGTGGAGGGTCAATCGCTTACATCGATAAAGGTAATACATTAAATGTGGGGCCTAAAAGCGCTGGATCAGATCCTGGACCTTCAGCTTATGGTAAATCGAATTTTGCCACTGTATTTGATGCAGATATTGTTCTTGGAAAGATACCAAAAATGGTCTTGGAAGATAATATAATTAAACTTTACCCGGAAAGATCTTATAAGAGTATTGAGAAGCTATCTAAAAAACTAAAAATTTCTACAACTAAATGTGCGGAATATATAATAGAGCAAGCAAATCATAAAATGTCGAATGCAATTGAATCTTTATCCGCAAAATATGGATTCGATCATAGAGAATTTGCCTTATACGCCTATGGAGGATCTTCAGGGCTACATGCATGTGACATCTCAGATATCTTGGGTATAAAAAAAATTGTCTTTCCAAACAACATGACAGTTTTTTCAGCAAAGGGGATGCTTTATGCTGATTCATTTTACGATTTAAACGTAACTTTTAAAAGAAATTATCATAGTCTAACTTTCGGAAATATAGAAAAAGAATTTCAGGATAATATATTGAAATTTAGTAAAATTAATTCCAAGAAGATTAAGAAGATAGATAAATTTATAAATCTAAAATATCTAGGCCAAGGAGACTGCATAGAGGTGAGAAACTCAAGAAAAAATTTACAGAATTTTTCTTCTGAGCATTTTAAAAGATTTGGGTTTACCCTTAAAAGAGAAGTTGAAATTTCTTCATTGAAGATTAGATTCCATTTTAGTGACAACCCATCTTTGAATTTTTCTGACTCTAGGATAAAAAAAACCGATTTTCAAGTCAGGTCTAATCAAAAATCAAATATCTTTATAAAAGAAAATATGGAAAATCATAAAAAATACGCAAACCCATTAATAGTAATGGATGGAAAAGTTCCAATTATTGTTAATCGAGGATATTATTCTAGTTCTGATGAGTACGGAAATATAATAATTGAAAAAAAAGAATAAACTAATAGAAAAATTAAAGGTGCATTTTCAAGAAGTTCATAATATAAGTAAAATTGTGCCTGACGAACATACAATATTTTCTTCAGTTGCGATTATATTGAGAGAAAAAGCATTTAATCTGCAAATTTTATTTATAAAAAGATCTAAAAGAGATAATGATACATTTTCTGGACACATGGCTTTTCCAGGTGGAGTTGAAGAGAAAACTGACAAGGACACGTTATCTACTGCTATTAGGGAGACATTGGAAGAAGTAGGTTTGGATCTTAATCTACATGGAAAATTAATTGGTAGATTTGATGACTATAGACCGGCTACTCCTTTGGCTAATCACTTTATAGTATCACCATTTATCTTTTATTTAACTGACTCAAATTTTAATTTAATTAGAAATCCGAATGAAGTAGAAGACGTTGTGTGGATTGATATCAATGAATTACAAAAAATATTACCTCGAAGCAGAACCTCGTATAATAAATTGAATGGCATCCAACAAGATTATGTTTTTGATTACGGAAAGTATAGAATTTGGGGTATGACAGGAAAAATTTTATATTCTTTCTTAAAGAAAATTAAAAATGTTAAATAATATCTGTCAAATTTTACTTTGAAAATTTAAGTGATAAAATAGAAAAATGGGTAATGTCAATAAGGTTATTCTACTTGGAAGACTTGGCGCAGATCCAGAAACTGGTGTTACGGCTACACAACAAGTACCTACAGCAACACTCAGAGTGGCTACAAATTCAAGATTTAAGAATCAATCAGGTGACTGGGAAGATAGAACTTCATGGCATCGATGCGTTGCGTTTGGAAGAACTGCAGAAAATCTAGCAAAATTCTTTAAAAAAGGTAGTCAAATTTATCTTGAAGGTAGATTGGAAACAAGATCTTGGGATGATGAGGCTAGTGGCCAAAAACGATATATGACCGAAGTGATAATCAATAATTTCGAATTTATAGATTCTAAGTCTGGAGGCCCGAGTCAATCTATTGATGATACTTTTTTAGATGATTTTAATATCGACGATTCATCTAGTAATGACGTGCCATTCTAAATAAATGTCTAAGAGGAACCTTAATATCGTTTTGTTATGTGCTGGAAAGAGCTCTAGGCTAAAATTTAATCTACCAAAAGTTATACTTCCTATAAATGGGAAAACTTTACTAGAAAGATCGCTGGCTAATCTACGTAAGCTCGACCCAAAAAAAACAATTATAGTCACAGGATTTAAGAAAGATTTGGTTGTAGATATGGCAAGATCTTGTAATTATAAAAATATTGAGTTTGCAAATCAAAAATCTCAAATTGGAACAGGACATGCAGTTAAGCAAGCTACCAGTCTTATTGATAAAAATTCAATAGTATTAATTCTAAATGGGGATACACCTTTTGTTGATATTGATACTATCAAACAATCCATATCTTCATATCTAAAGAATAATTCTGCTTTTACTATAGCAACTTCTTTTCCTAAAGAAGTTCAAGGATATGGAAGAATTTTGCGAGACAATGATAATCAGCTATTGGATATAGTTGAAGATAAAGATTGTAGCTCTGAACAAAAATTAATAAAAGAGGTTAATGCGGGCCTGTACTTAATCGATTCGAATTTACTTAAAAAATATATAGGTAAAATTAAGAAAAATAAAAATTCTGAATACTACTTAACTGATTTAATTAATATTTTTGTCAGAAATGGCTTGAGAGTTGATTCTATATCCATTAAAGATGAGAGAAAATTTGTGAATATAAATACTTTTGATGATTATAAATATGCCCATGATGTTGACAAGATGTTCGTTTACGAAAATTGTATAAAAAACGATATTTTTCTCAGCGATCCAAATACTTTTCAAAAAGATTTTGATGTAAAAATATCAAAAAATGTATATATAGGCCCAAATGTAATTCTCAAAGGATCAACTGAAATAAAAGAAAATGTCCGCATTGAAGGAAGTGTATATATTGATAGTTCTTATATCGGAAAAGGCTCGATAATAAAACCTTTTACAAGTATCGAAGAATCTACTATTGGCTCAATGACTCGAATAGGACCTTTTTGTAATTTACGCCCCGGTAACAAGATTAAAGACAAAGTTAAAATTGGAAATTTTGTTGAAATAAAGAAAAGTATCATAAATAAGAAATCAAAAATTTCACACCATTCATATATAGGCGATACGGAAATGGGGACCGGTGTCAATATTGGAGCGGGAACGATTACTTGCAACTACGACGGATTCGATAAATATAAAACAATAATTGAAAATGATGTTTTTGTCGGAAGCGACACTATGCTCATTGCGCCAATTAAACTTGGTGAGAATTCAACAACCGGTGCTGGATCTGTTTTAACTTCAGATTTGCCCCCTAACAGTTTAGGTATAACAAGAATCAAAGAAAGACATATAAAAAATTGGAAAAAAAAAT
>Ga0066382_10000008_pt1 | contig 63818 bp, 42 predicted proteins | sample Knorr_S23_td_NAD_FD_71218 | JGI IMG/M metagenome (GOLD analysis project Ga0066382, IMG submission 71218) | Marine microbial communities from Southern Atlantic Ocean transect - Knorr_S23_td_NADW_ad_2500m_LV_B | ecosystem: Environmental > Aquatic > Marine > Oceanic | place: Southern Atlantic... | reverse complement strand
TAATCCAGTCCCATTGACAGACCATCGGTCAAGATAGCGGTTTTGCTGTCGTCGATATAAGGCGTCATAATCGTAACCGGTGTATAATTCGCAATGCCGCACACATCATTCATTTTATGAACAAACTCAGGGCGGCAGTCTGGGTAAATGGCATGATCGCCAGAGTGAGCGCCATAGTATACTTCGTTAGCGTCTAAACTGACCGCGTAGCCAACGGCCAGCGATAACAAAATCATGTTGCGATTGGGCACCACGGTTTGTTTCATGCTTGGCTCTTCATAGTGGCCTTCTGGCACTTCGATATCTGAGGTTAACGCTGAACCCCCTATGAGCGTATTTATGGCGCTAATATCTACAATTTTGTGGGGAATGTTAAGCGAATTACACACGTTGGCAGCATAATCGAGTTCTTTCTTGTGGCGTTGTCCGTAGTTAAAGCTCAGTGCATGAACTTTTTTGCCTGCTTTTAGCGCCTTATGCAGCACTGTGAAGGAGTCCATGCCTCCTGAATAGATAACAACAACGTTTTCTGACATAGTTTTTCGAAGATTTAAGAAATTATGCCCGAATTTTATGTGATCCTTGGTAAAATCCCAACATACAATCGTTAAAGGGTGTCAAATTGTCTGTAATGTCCACATTAAACATCAATGAGATGTTTGAAACTATCCAGGGTGAAGGTGCTCACACTGGTATTCCCTCTATCTTTGTTCGTTTACAAGGCTGTCCTGTGGGCTGTCCATGGTGTGATACAAAACATACGTGGGAAATTAAGCCTGACTTGAGTGTGTCGCCACAAGCAGTGATCACAAAAGGCGAAGAGTCTGAAACCTATTTCATCTCCAGTGAGGAGGCTTTGCTGGCTGAGTTTGGGAAACAAGGCTATGTGGCAAAGCATGTGGTTATTACCGGCGGTGAGCCATGTATGTACGACCTACGTCCTCTGACGAGCCTACTTCACGACAACGGATACACAACACAAATAGAGACCAGCGGTACTTTTGAGGTACTTTGTGACACGCGTACGTATGTGACGGTTTCTCCTAAAATAAACATGAAAGGCGGATATGACGTCTTAGTAAGTGCGCTTGAAAGAGCGAATGAAATCAAGCACCCCATCGCAATGCAAAAGCATATTGACGAGCTTGATGCGCTGCTTGCTAATGTATCGTCATTAGACGGAAAACAGGTTTGTTTACAACCAATTAGCCAGCAAAAGAGAGCCACAGAACTTGCAGTGCGTACTTGTATTGAACGTAACTGGCGGCTATCTTTACAAACACATAAATACATTGGTATTGAATAAGTGTTTGAAATGCGCCGCCTTTGTGGCAAACACGTCTTGCGCTTAAGTATTCAAATTAACAAAGGACATAAAGAAGATGCATAGCTTTAATCTGCTAAAAAAAGCCGTGATAGCGGCCGTCGCTTTATGTTCTTTTACTGCTGCATCAATGGTTGAGGCCGCTACTTGGACAATCACTTATCCGCGTCCGATTGACGACTCAGATGCCCGTGCTCAATATCCGATAGCACTGCTTAAACTTGCGCTCGATAAAACCGGCGTAAATTATGAGCTACGCCCTTCTGATCGTATATTGCTGACGGGCAAAGCGATGCGTCAGCTGCGTGAAAACAGAGAAGTTAACGTAGTATGGAGTATGACGGACAGCCAGCGCGAGAAGGAACTGACCCCCATTCGTATTCCAATCGCAAAAGGGCTTATAGGTCTTCGTGTTTTCGTTATTAACGAAAATAAAAAGACGAAGTTCGACGATGTCTTATCGCTGACCGACATGCGTAAACTTATACCCATTCAGGGTGAAGAATGGCCGGACACCAAAATTCTTCAAGCCAACGGGTTTAACGTGTTTACTGTGCCTGAGTTTCGCGAAGCGTATGACATGATTAAACAAGGTAAAGGAGACTTCTTTCCTCGTTCTGTTATGGAAGTGGACGCAGAGCTGGAGGTGGAAGGTCGTCGTAACAACCTTTACCTTGAGCCTTCAATGGCGCTGTATTACCCCACAGCTATGTATTACTTTGTAAGTTCAAGTAATAAGACGTTAGCGAATCTTATTGAAACAGGCCTTAACAGAGCCATTGAAGATGGCTCTTTTGATGCGTTATTTGAATCTACGTACGCCCCAATCTTAGCGTCTTTAGGGGTTAATGAGCGTAAAATTTTCACTCTCGAAAATCCGTTATTACCCATTGAGACCCCTCTTACTAATTCTGCTTTATGGTATAAACCAAAAACAGAAGCTTCAAAAGAATAAATAGACAATAAAAAACGCGGCTTAGGCCGCGTTTTTTTAATGTTAGCTCTGCTTGTACGATTGTCTATTAAGACTCGCCAGCGTGGACGCCTTTCATCGAACGGCCAGAAGGATCTGCGTTGTTTTTGAAGCTCTCATCCCACTCAAGTGCTTCTGCTGTACTACACGCAATAGATTTACCGCCTGGCACACAGCGCGCCGCACTTTCTTGAGGAAAGTAGCTCTCGAAAATAGTGCGGTAGTAGTAGCCTTCTTTGGTGTCTGGTGTGTTAACTGAGAAGCGGAATTCCGCTGTTGCAAGTTGCTGATCAGTCACTTCGTTTTCAACGAAATCGCGAATTGAATCAATCCACGAATAACCTACACCATCACCAAACTGCTCTTTTTGACGCCACAGTACTTCTGCTGGAAGGGTTTCGCCGTTATCAAACGCTTTACGAAGGATCCACTTCTCCATTTTTCCATCTAGACACATTTTGTCTTGTGGGTTTAAACGCATAGCTACGTCAATGAAGTTCTTATCTAAGAATGGTACACGAGCTTCTACACCCCATGCTGATGTGGCTTTGTTAGCACGCGCACAGTCAAACATATGTAGACGATCAAGTTTACGTACCGTTTCTTCGTGGAATTCTTTGGCGTTTGGCGCTTTATGGAAATATAGGTAACCACCAAAAATTTCGTCAGAACCTTCACCCGATAGCACCATTTTAATGCCCATCGCTTTAATCTTGCGTGTCATTAAGTACATTGGAGTAGCGGCGCGGATCGTTGTTGTATCGTAGGTTTCCAAGTGATAGATAACATCACGGATGGCATCTAAACCTTCTTGAATGGTAAAGTGAATTTCATGGTGTACGGTGCCAATCATGTCGGCCACTTTCTTCGCTGCCTTAAGGTCAGGTGCTCCTTCAAGACCTACAGCAAAACTGTGCAGGCGAGGCCACCATGCATCTGTCTTGTCTTCGTCTTCAACGCGCTTTGCAACGTACTGCGCAGCGACAGCTGAAACCAGTGAAGAGTCCAAACCGCCCGATAGAAGTACAGCGTAGGGAACGTCAGACATCATGTGAGACTTCACAGCTTTCTCGAATGCTACACGTAGCTCTTCTAGGTTGCTGGTGTTGTCTTTTACGTTGTCGTATTCCATCCAGTCGCGTTTGTAGTACTTGGTGATTTTACCTTCTTTGCTCCACAGGTAGTGGCCAGGAGGGAACTCACTGATTGTCTTACATACGCCTGCTAACGCTTTCATTTCAGATGAAACATAGAAGTTACCGTGTTCATCGTAACCGGTATAAAGCGGAATAATACCAATATGGTCGCGGGCAATAAGGTAAGCGTCTTGTTCTTCATCGTATAGAATGAACGCAAACATACCCTCTAGTTCATCGATAAAGTCGATGCCTTTTTGCTGAAAAAGCGGAAGAATAACTTCGCAATCAGAACGGGTTTTAAATGGGTACGGCTCATCTAGATTAGCAGCAAGTTGCTTGTGGTTGTAAATCTCGCCGTTAACGGCAAGAATTTGTTTATCGTTTTGGCTGATAAGAGGCTGCGCCCCTGTATCAACGTCGACAATCGCCAATCTTTCGTGACAAAGAATGGTATTGTCATTATTCCAGATACCCGACCAGTCAGGGCCACGGTGGCGCAAAAGTTTTGATAAATCGAGGGCTTGGGTTCTGAGTTCAGACACATCGGTTTTGATATCAAGGATACCGAAAATACCACACATATAACGGATTCTCTCTGTTCACTTGTTGAAAAAAATAATAGAAGTTTTTTCTGTCGGTACTCGCGTACGAGTGGGCGATGATTTGTTGTTATTCTTATTCGCGTGCCCCTGAATGTGCCAGTCTGACAGGAAATTGCAAGTACATTATGATGAGAAAATGGAAATTCTTATTCCATTTATCCCAAAATAGCCGTTTATTAACATTTTTATCCTAATTCCATGCAAAGGTAAGCTTATGAATGCGGTAAGCAGTGCTTAATATAGAGGGAAGTGAGTTCAAATATAGAGGGTAGTAAATTAATGCGGGTCAATAAAAAAGGGTTTCAGGAAGAAACCCTTTATTAAGGATAAAGAAGACGCGGCCTTCTTTGCGTTTTTACGTCAAAGTGTTTTAGTTTTGGCGCTGGAACTCGCTTGCTTCATTCCACTTCGGCCAAGCCTCTGCATTTGCAACACCTACACCCACATCAAACAGCATTTGTGTGTCTTGCACGATACCGCTTAAATCCCAATCGTCACGATACTGATCGCACACTTGGTGATAGCAGCCCGTAACAATGACATTCATACGTTTTCTGTATTTGGCTGTCTCTTCATCTGCTGGTTCATTTCCGCCTTCAGCGTACAGTGCTGGAACACCTTGCTTGGCAAAGCTGAAGTGATCTGAGCGGTAGTAGTACCCAGCTTCTGGTCTGTCTTCCTGAGTCAGTGTACGACCTTGCTTAGCCGCAGCGGCTTCAAGATAGTCTTCCATTTCTGACTTACCCATGCCTACAACGGCAACGTTTTTGGTCTTACCTAATACGTTCATTGCGTCCATGTTGATATTAGCAACCATATTTTCAATCGGAATAACAGGATTGCTTGCATAATATTTACTGCCTAACAGCCCTTGCTCTTCAGCAGTTACTACTAAAAATGATACCGAGCGTTTTGGTGCAGGCGTCAACTCTGAGTATGCTTTGGCCATGGCTAGAATAGCCGCAGTGCCCGTGGCATTATCATGAGCGCCATTATAGATTTGGTCGCCTTCTTTGCTCTCATCTTTACCTAAATGATCCCAATGTGCCGTGTAGATAATATGCTCATCAGGAAACTCTGCGCCCGGCAGAGTCGCGATAACGTTGTTGCTCTCTGACTTTTTGAAGGTGTTGTTAACCGTAACCGATGCTTTGATATCCATTGCTTTGTTGTAAGGACCTTGCATGGCGTTTGCTTTCTCTTGGTCAAAGTCGAGCCCTGCATCAGCAAACACTTTTTTCGCCGCATCTAACGTTAACCAACCTTCAACAGCCACACGACTTGCTCCTTTGTCGGCACTTACTAGGCCGTACTGCGGACCGCTCCAGCTGTTAGCAACAACTGACCAGCCGTAAGAGGCAGGGGCTGTTTCGTGAACAATAATGGCGCCAGCAGCGCCCTGACGGCTCGCTTCTTCATATTTGTAGCTCCAACGACCGTAGTAGGTCATCGTTGTGCCTTGAAACTTACCACTTTCTGGATTTTCAAATCCCGGGTCATTAATTAGCATGACGACGGTTTTGCCTTCAACATCTAACCCTTCGTAGTCGTTCCAGTCGTACTCTGGTGCATTCACACCATAGCCAACGAAGACTAATTCTGAATCTTCAAGGGAAACTGAGCTCTGTTCTCGCTTAGAAGAGGCAACCATTTGCTCTTTATACGCGAAGTTATTGTCGCCAATAGTCATGGTCATATCTGGGTCAGCAGTAATTTCCATAAGGGCTACTTTTTGTAAAAAGCTATCCCCGTTACCCGGTTTAAGTCCCGCTTTGGTAAATTCACTAACCAAGTATTCAATGGTTTTCTTTTCGCCTTCAGTCGTCGGTAAACGGCCCTCAAACTCATCTGAAGACAGTACCTTTAATGGCTCGCGAATATCGGCGTCTGAAATATTGTTGTAAACACTGTCAAAGTTAGACGCCACAGGCATCTCTTTTTTCGCAGACTGATTTTGTGACGCGCTGTCGTTGTTAGGTGTGCAAGCACTTACGCCCAGAAGGGTAGGTACAAGCAATGGCAAAAACATTTTTTTCATTGTTAGTCTCTGTTTGCTCTACAATACTTGCTCAGTATAGAGAAAACCCCAGAGCGAACCAATAGTTGATATGCAATCAGACTCAATCCCTTTCTGTAAAGACTACTTAAAAAAACACGCAAGTTATCCTGTAACCATTCTTTTAGATGAACTCGGTTTAACGAGTCATAGTAAGTTTCCATCTCCTGATGTGCTTAATGAACTTACATCTAGATATCACAAGCAATGGACGGGGCCTGTATTTAAAGGACAGAGTCAGTTTTCAGAAGATGAACAGCGTTACTATGAAACGATTATTAGTGAAGATGGGGTTGTCCCTACCAGAGAGCAAAGCTGGCACGATTTGTTTAATGCACTGATCTGGCTGCAATTTCCCAAAACAAAATCCTTATTAAATGAGCTGCATATAAGCGATATCGAGGCGTACGGCGTAAACCCTCGCACCGCACGTCGCAATCGGATTACCCACTTTGATGAATGTGGCGTGGTGCTGGCGATAGAAGAGCCCAGACCAAGTGGCGTTGAATCGCTAGAAGTTTTCCTACAGCAACTGGCCACCCATGAATGGGAACAGGTATTTCTAGCAAATCGAGGGCGTTGGCATGCTGAAGTAACGCCCTATGTATTTGGGCATGCGAATTTAGAAATGATGCTGAACCCGTTTATTGGGCTTACTGGAAAGTGGCTCGCGGTTTCAGTGCCTCAAGGATTTAGTGAGCTCGATAAATGGCAACAACGCGCCGTACTCGACGATGCAATGTCAGCCCGAATTTCAGCACTCGATGCTTTTCAGATCACACCACTCTTAAAGCCCCTTCCTTTGTTAGGCGTGCCTTTATGGCATTCACCGCAGGATGCGAAGTTTTATCAAAATAAAGATTATTTCAGGCCGTTACGACAAGGGTCTAAGCCAACGAAACAGCTGCCGCTGTGGGTGTAATACCATATATGGTATAATGATACTTCGTGTGACGACAAAAGCGGCAATGATGCTATTCATGGGTAGTGAAAGAAATGAAAGGGTGCGTCTTTTTAAAGTAAGGCTGCGCGGCCAGTTTATAGAAACGCTGTACTAAAACACTGTAATCACAAACATTATATTCATAACTACTGTATTAATAGCACAGCGCACTTTTCGTATAGTGGGCGCGTTACATTCGCAAGGTTAATTAGAACAAGGCGAGGGCAATCAACCAGATGCCGTAGATAACAATATAAGGTGCACTTGCAATTAATGCCGCCTTTTTAAGAGAAAAGGCGGTCCATTGAGTAATACCTACGGTGGCTAAATAAATGCCCCAGAATAGCTCTACCCTTAACGCCTGGCCGAAAGCGTACCAAGGCGAGTCCATCGGGATATTCGCAATATACCCAAGGGACGCTGGCGATAAAATTGATGGCGCTACTTGATGGTCGCCTGCGAACAACAGCAAAGCAACACCCACTAAACCAGTAAGCACATAAGGCATTGAAAGCCACCAAGCGAAACCATACCAGTCAGTAAAGCCATACACATGGCTGTCGTCAGAACGGGTCATTAAATTCACGTACACGGCGTAAATGGCGTTTACGATAATAGGAACAAAAAAGGCACCTATAACCGATGACCAAAGCAAAGCATCCCTGGTGAAGAAGGCCTTCATTTGCTCTTCTTCTGCCGGACTCATATCCCCTTGCGCGGCAATATTCATCTGAGCGAACCATTCAATGTCAACGAAGTTTACATACAAGTACTGGGAAACAAGCGAAATTGCCATGATCAAAATAAATGGCATCCAGCTCCAATTGTTGTTTTCACCTACTGCTTTAAATACGCCATTAGGCTTGAAGAAAATATCGTTACACGCTTGAAAGGGGTTCGTTACATTGTGCATCCCTTGCTCCTATTTCGTTTTTCTTATTACTCTGGCTCTGGGTAAAGCCATGAGTCATTGTTAGCTTGCCAACAGGCAGGCAATAAATTGAGTTATAGATTACTGTTGGCTACAGGTGTTGTACAGCACAACATCTTGATATTTGTAAGAGAAAATGAATGTATTGAAAGGTTATAAATAAAAAAAGGGAAGCATTCGCTTCCCTTTACGTAATACTGCTGATTGCTGCTCTATCTTTGGTGATTTTCTATGTCCTCTCAAAACGCGCCGCAAGACCTTACAAATAAGTAATATTAAGCAGTGTCAAAACTATGGTGCTATACAACAGCGAGATAGGCAGTCCAATTTTTATAAAATGCGAAAACTTATAATTCGCCGCATTATAAACAAGCAAGTTGGTTTGATAGCCGAACGGTGAAATAAAACTGGCACTTGCTGCAAATGCTACCGCTAATGCAAATGGCATTAGCGGTGCGCCAATGATTTGCACTAACCCGTAGGCAAACGGGAACATTAACGCTGCAGCAGCGTTGTTGGTAACGAACTCTGTTAAAACCAGTGTTAGCAAGTAGATGACTAACAATGCTATGAACCAGTCAGTACCCGACAACACCGGCATAAGTGCCTCGGTGGTTATATTAATAACCCCTGAATTTTCTAATGCGGTTGCCAGGCTTAGCGCGCCTACAATCACAACAATCAAATTCAACGGTAAATTTCGTTTCATTTCGCCGTTTGACGTTACCCTTACGCCAATTAGCACAGCGGCTAAAAACAGCAGACCAATAGCCAGTGAAATGACATTAGTTGCAGCCAATAACACCGTGGAAAGGAAGCCGCCAAGGGTAATCCACTCTTGCTTGTTGGTTAGTGGGCGGGCGATTTTTTGCTCTGACAAAATAAAAAAGTTTTTATTTAAATTTTGACGAGTCGCAAAGTCTGGGCCTGTAGCTAAAAGTAAGAAGTCACCTGCTTGAAGCTTTATTTCTCCTAACTTGCCTGACAGCTGCTCTCCATCGCGGCGAATGGCTACAACGGCCGCATCAAACAGGGCTCTAAAGCCAAGTTTTTTAATGGTTTGCCCAATAACTTGAGCGCGATTGGCAACAACTACCTCGGTTAAGCTCTCACGCAATACCCCATCGGTCTCAGCAAACATGCTTAGCCCCTTTATGTGGCTAAGGTTATCAAGCTTTTGAACGTTGCCAGAGAAGATCAGTTTGTCGTTTTCCAGAATGACCAGGTCAGGCCCAACAGGAGATATCAGGTTGCCATTGCGCACCACTTCTACCAAAAAGAGTTCTGGTAAGTTACGTAAATGGTTTTGTTCTACGGTTTTGCCTATGAGCTCTGAACCAGATTCCACTTCGGCTTCAACCATATACTCGTGATAGTTGTTACTCTTATTGCCAATATGAGGTAGCAAAGGAAGTAACAAAAACATGAGTAGACCACAGCTTAGTCCAGCTACCGTTCCGTAAAGTGTGAAGTCAAAAAAGTTAAAGCCTGGATGCCCGTGCTCTTGCAAGAAGCTGTCTACGATTAGGTTGGTAGACGTACCGATTAAGGTTACCGTACCGCCTAAAATAGCCGCGTATGAAAGCGGGATTAGCAATCGCGAGGCAGGATGATATTGATTTTGCTTAATTGGGCCAATTAGGCTTGCCACAATTGCCGTATTGTTTAATAGGGCAGACGATAAAAAGGTCAATGAAAACAAGCGCCAGTAGGATTGAGTAAAATTAGCACTTACTAATTTTCTTCCAAGGCGTTTTATTAGCGCTGTTTTATCAATTGCGCTGCTTACCAAAAGCAACAAAACAAGGGTGATAAGACCCTTGTTTGTCAAATTTAGCAAAATGTCATCAAGAGATAACTGCTGGGTAACCAGTAAAGCTAACACTGCACCAGAAAACACAGTGGAAGGGCGCTGATTGGTAAAGATCAGCGCGCATATCGTACCGGCAAATACTGCCAGTACGATGAACTGGGTCACATCCATATTGCTCCAGTCCTGCTTAAAGTTTACTGATATCCACAGAGTTCCAATGCGGGAAGTGCTTGCGTACTAGTGCATTGAATTCAAGCTCGAACTCAGAGAAGTTTGGTGATGTATGCTGTGCGTCACCCGCAATTTCGTCAATGATCATACCAGCACCAACAGTGCCGTTGGTCAAGCGATCTATGACGATGAATGAACCGGTAGGGCGGTTGCGCTTATACGGGTCGCAGGCAACAGGTTGAGTAAACTTAACGTCTACTACACCAATCTCGTTAAGATTTAAGTGCATGGCATCCGTTTCTTCCAGCGTGTTCACATCAATTTGATTATCGATATGAGCAACTACCCCTGGCGTTGATTTAGTCGCGAACTTAAACAAGTATTGCTTGTTTGGCATTAGCGGCTCTTCAGACATCCACACAAGGTGAGTTTTAAATTGCGTGTTAAGCAGTGGCAAGTTGTCTGATTTTACAATCATATCGCCACGAGAGATGTCAATTTCATCTTCTAGCGTTAACGTTACTGCTTGAGGTACATAAGCGCGCTCTTGGTCGCCTTCAAACGTAACGACTTGCTTCACCTTTGATTTCTTACCAGAAGGAAGTGCCGTTACTTCATCACCTGGTGCAACTTGGCCAGATACCACCGTACCCGCAAAGCCACGGAAATCTAGGTTAGGGCGGTTAACGTATTGTACAGGGAAGCGAAAATCTTCTAGGTTGTCGTCTTCACCAATTTCAATGTTTTCCAACATTTCCATAAGTGGCGTGCCGTCAAACCATGGGGTCTTTTCGCTCTTGCCTACTACGTTGTCGCCTTCAAGTGCTGAAATAGGTACGAACTGAATGTCAGGAATATCAAGCTGCTCAGCAAACTTCAGGTAGTCTTCCTGAATTTGCTTGTACACTTCTTCTGAATAGTCCATCAAGTCCATTTTGTTGATAGCAACAATAACGTGTTTTATACCTAGAAGAGAAACCAGGAACGAGTGACGTTTCGTTTGTACCTTAACGCCGCCGCGAGCATCAACAAGAATAATAGCAAGGTCGCACGTTGACGCACCGGTTACCATGTTACGGGTGTACTGCTCGTGCCCCGGAGTATCTGCGATAATAAACTTACGCTTGTCAGTAGAGAAGTAGCGGTATGCTACGTCGATAGTAATCCCTTGCTCACGCTCAGACTGAAGACCGTCTACAAGAAGGGCAAGGTCAACTTTCTCGCCGGTAGTGCCCACTTTTTTACTGTCTTTAGTGATAGCTGCAAGTTGGTCTTCATAAATCATTTTAGAATCGTGAAGCAAGCGACCAATTAGGGTACTTTTACCGTCGTCTACGCTACCGCAGGTAAGGAAACGTAGCATGTCTTTCTTTTCGTGTTGTTCTAGGTAAGACAGAATGTCCTGTCTCAATAATTCGTTTTCATTGTTCATGTTATGCGCTCACAAGGAAAAAGGGGTTTAACACAGACTCTTTTTGGTTGTACGTAAGAGCGTCAGCGTTGTCATCTAATGGGTTTTCAGGGTCAAGTACGGTTACGTTTGCGCCTGCTGCTAGTGCGACTGCGTGCGCTGCACCTGTATCCCATTCAGATGTTGGGCCTAATCGAGGGTAAAGATGTGCTTCGCCCTCAGCCACCAAGCAAAGCTTCAGTGAGCTACCCATCGCCACAAGCTCGGTTTCACCTTTAAGCTGTGCCAATAAATTCTGAATTTCTGGGCTTTGGTGAGAACGACTACCTACCACTTTCCACACTTCGGCACCATCGTGCTTGCGCGCAGAAATAGCGGTAAATTCGCCATTTACTTCAGTCCACGCACCTTCACCAACAATACCTACATAGCTTTTGTTTAGTGCTGGCGCGTAAACCACACCCATGGTCGGTTTACCGTTTTCGATAAGTGCAATATTTACCGTAAACTCACCGTTTTTCTTAATAAACTCTTTAGTGCCGTCTAGCGGGTCTACCAGCCAGTATGACGACCACGTTTTGCGCTCTTCCCATGAAATATCTGCTGACTCTTCAGAAAGAATCGGCAGGTCAGATTCAGCTTCAAGGGCGTTTACGATTACGTTATGTGCGGCAAGGTCAGCTTCTGTTAGCGGGCTGGTATCCTGCTTTTCATAAATGGCGAAGTCTTTCTCGTAAATGGCCATTATCTTATCGCCAGCTTCTTTGGCGATAGCTAGCACTTTTTGTGCAAGACTATTTAAAGGCTGTGTCATTACACCAATCCCTTTTCTTGAAGCAAAGCATACAATCGCTCAGCGGTTTGCTCTGCTGGTTCATCCTGATAGGTTAAGTGTACTTCTGGCGCTTCAGGCGCTTCATAGGCTGAATCAATACCTGTGAAGTCCTTGATTTCACCGCTACGCGCTTTCTTGTATAGCCCTTTCGGGTCGCGTTTTTCACACACTTCAAGAGGTGTATCGATAAACACTTCTACAAACTCTCCGTCTTCCATTAAGCTGCGGCAATAATCGCGGTCGGCTTTGAAAGGCGAGATAAAAGCGGTAAGCACAATGGTACCGGCATCGACAAAAAGTTTAGCGACTTCGCTAATGCGGCGAATGTTTTCAACGCGATCTTTATCGCTGAAACCTAAATCGCCACACAGACCGTGGCGCACGTTGTCGCCGTCAAGCAGATAGGTGTGCTTGTTCTGCTCGTGAAGCTTTTTCTCAAGCAGGTTGGCTAATGTCGATTTACCAGAGCCGCTTAAACCCGTTAGCCAGAATACACGAGGCGTTTGACCAAGCTTTTCAGAGCGGGTGGTCTTGTTTACTTCGTGTTTATGCCAAACAACGTTGTCGGTGGCCATTAGAAGTACCCTTCCATTTTCTTCTTCTCCATAGAGCCTGCGCTGTCATGGTCGATAACTCGGCCCTGACGTTCAGACGTCTTGGTAAGCAGCATTTCTTGGATAACTTCAGGTAGGGTAGCTGCTTCTGATTCTACCGCACCGGTAAGTGGGTAACAGCCAAGAGTACGGAAACGCACAGAGCGCATCTCTGGTACTTCACCTTCTTCTAGCGGCATACGGTCGTCGTCAACCATAATAAGAACGCCGTCGCGCTCAACGACAGGGCGAGGCTTAGAAAGGTAAAGTTGCGGAATATCGATGTTTTCTAGGTAGATGTATTGCCAGATATCTAGCTCAGTCCAGTTAGACATTGGGAATACACGAATGCTTTCGCCTTTATTAACCTGAGAGTTATAAATATTCCAAAGCTCTGGACGCTGGTTTTTTGGGTCCCAGCGGTGGTTGCTGTCGCGGAATGAGTAAACACGTTCTTTGGCACGTGATTTTTCCTCGTCGCGTCGAGCGCCACCAAATGCCGCATCGAACTTATATTTGTTAAGCGCTTGCTTAAGTGCTTGGGTTTTCATGATGTCAGTATGTTTTGCTGAACCGTGGCTAAATGGGCCAACACCAGCTTCAACACCTTCTTCATTGATGTGAACAAGCAAATCAAAACCGTGCTTCTTAGCTTGTTCGTCACGGAACTTAATCATTTCACCAAACTTCCACGTGGTATCTACGTGTAATAGTGGGAAAGGAATTTTGCCGGGCGCGAACGCTTTACGGGCAAGGTGAAGCAGTACAGAAGAGTCTTTTCCTACAGAGTAAAGCATAACTGGGTTTTCAAACTCAGCAGCAACCTCACGGAAAATCTGGATACTCTCGGCTTCGAGTTGTTTCAAATGCGTTACAGACGGGATACTAGCAGTCATTTTGAAGTCCGAATTTTATGTTATATACAAAAAAGTTATATATGGGTTATTTTTCTGCATAGAACGATAACATATTTAATTTCAAAAGTAGTATGCGATTTTGCTATTTAAAATAGCTATCTTATTCCATTAAATAAAACTGTCATGCAATTGAAGCATAAGCCACTTTTTTCAAGGCCTATAAAAAGAAAAAAGCCCTGTTTAGTAATATAAACAGGGCTTGTTATTCACTTTCGTTGCGAATGACTTATTTCGTATCGTTCGCTTACCTTTCACTCAATTTGGTCTGGAAAGCGTCGAACGTATCGACCACACCTTCTCTTGGCGAGCCAGATTTACTTAAAATCATGATGGTTAAGCTAGATAAAATAAACCCAGGGACAATTTCGTACATCCAGTCACCAAGCTTTTGGCCGCCGATTTCAATAGGAAGATAAATCCACAGTAACACCGTCACTGCACCAACGATCATACCACCTAATGCAGCACGGCGAGTCATTTCACGCTTAAACAGGCTAAATAGTACAAGCGGTCCAAAGGCTGCACCAAAGCCAGCCCAAGCATTACTTACAAGCGTTAAAATGGTGCTGTCTCTATCATAAGCTAGATAGATTGCTACAAGCGCGACAACTACTACGCTGACACGACCAGCAATAACGAGCTCGCCATCTGACGCATCACGTCTTAGGAAGGCTTGATAAAAGTCACTGGTTAATGAACTTGAGGTTACCAACAGCTGAGAAGAAATAGTACTCATGATCGCCGCTAAAATCGCAGCGAGCAGGAAGCCACCGATGAGCGGGTGGAATAGAATTTGAGATAAGTAGATGAAGACGGTTTCTGGATCGATTTCGTTTCCGTTACCTGTTACATAGGCAAGGCCGAAAAGCCCCGTCATTAACGCACCAATAATCGACACAATCATCCAACTCATACCGATATTGCGCGCAGTTGGTATATCTTTAACAGAACGTATCGCCATAAAACGCACAATGATATGAGGCTGACCAAAATAACCTAGGCCCCATGACATCAGTGAAACAATGCCTATTACGCTTAGTGCTTCATTGGTAGCCGCATCCATAAATGCATCGAAAAGCGCCGGATTAATGGTATCTAAGGCGTCAATTGACGCGCCGATTCCACCCAACTCGCTAATAACAACGGCAGGTACCATAATGAGAGATACAAACATGATGCACCCCTGAACGAAGTCGGTCATGCTTACTGCCATGAAACCGCCTACGAGGGTATAAGCTACGACGACACCCGCGGTGACGTATAAGCCGGTCTCATAAGTTAATCCAAATGATGTCTCAAAGAGCTTTCCGCCAGCTACCACACCAGAAGAGGTGTAAAGCGTAAAGAAGACAACGATAACCACAGAGGCTATAACGCGCAATAAACGCGTGTTGTCAGCGAAGCGATTTTCAAAATAGTCGGGGAGGGTAATGGAGTTGTTGGCTACTTCAGTGTAAACGCGAAGGCGTGGAGCAACTAACATATAATTTGCCAGAGCACCGAGTGTCAAACCTACGGCAATCCAGCCAGCAGATAAGCCTGATACATACATTGCACCGGGTAAGCCCATGAGCATCCATCCGCTCATATCCGATGCACCTGCTGAAAGCGCGGTTACCGCGGGGCCTAGTTGGCGGCCGCCAAGCATATAGCCTTCTACGTTGGTGTCTGTCTGCCGATAAGCGAAAAGGCCTATCCCTAACATTACAACAAAATACAAACCCAACGAGATTATCGTGCCAGTAGCCATATAAATTCCCTATGTTTTTTCTTTCATGCTAACACCTATGACATAGAGTCTCTATGTCAGTCAGCGACCTTGCATGTTTTCTATACGGTAATTCGTAAATAAAGTTTGGCGAAAGGTTAAATTGGAAAAGATGCAACGCGCGCTCGACCTTCTCTTTTGGCTCTGTAGAGAAGCTCATCACACATCTTGATAATGGTGTCTAGGTTGGTTTCTCCGTTGACGTCTAACAGACCCGAAGAAAAACTCACGGAAAACATTTCTTTTGTATTGCTCCAGTGTTTCTGGCGAGAAAGCGCGAAATTCAGCTCGTCCAGAATTCGCTTAGCAGACCTTTGGTCGGAGTCGGAAAAGTAAATCAAAAACTCTTCGCCGCCATATCGGCAGAGCTTGTCTGACTTACGAATTCGGTTTTTGATAATCTGCGTAAAGGTAGTCAACACTTCATCACCGACAACGTGGCCGTATTTGTCATTAATCTTTTTAAAGTTGTCGACATCAAGTAGAGCAATACAGGACGCTTTATTGCCTTTCAGTGCTTTTTTCAAACTGTTTAGCATAGCTCGTCGCGTGAGAGCGCCGGTAAGTGAGTCACGCTCAGCTAGCAAGTCGCTCTGTCGTTTTGAAATCCATAGCCATAGTGCAAGAATGATGAGAATTGTGATAATCAACGCAAAAATGGTGGTTTTCATTGCTTCTTTGTCGGTAGAAAGGCCATCTTTTTCACTTCTGAGCACAGTGAGTTCTTTTTGTCGATATCGCGCTAACTCGATATCTTTCGCAATACCGTCGGTAAACGAAGAATTTGACAACTTGAATTGCTCAGTGTTTTTTTCAACAAGAAGCCTATTGTAGGTTTTCGAATGCTCATATGCTTTTTCGTAGTCACCCGAAGCATCGTAAAGCCTAGAAAGCTCCCGCTCTAACCTAAGCTTGATTTTTTCTTTAAAACCCGAATTTGGAATAGTAGCCAGAACGATATTGCGGTAACGCTGAAGGGAGTCTTGAAATTTAGCATCATCGTTCAATACCGCTGCGTAAAGTGCATCTGCGTAAGCTGAAAGCTCCTCAGTTCTTTGTTTTACCTCTGTGGTATCAAGCTGCCTGATTTGCGTCATGACTTCTTGCGCTAGCAGTTCATATCCTTCGCTTTTTTGAAACACTACTACACGAAGTCTTTGGACATACGTCAACAACCTTTCGTGCACTGACGTTACTGTGGACAAATGCTCTATTGCGTCGTTTGACATAGCCAATGCTTCTTCAAACTTATTTTGAATTAACAATGAATCGATGGCCGAGAAGTAGGCCCAAGTCTTTACCATGGTGTTGTTATCTTGCGTTTTACTTTCAATGATCTCTTTTGAGTGGAAAAATGCTCTGCTTGGAACGAAGAGTTCCAGATAAGCACCTCTCAGCCAATCATGTGCAATTACGTTTGATAACGCATTTTCTAAGCTTTTGTCTGATGAGTATCGAGGAAGGTGCGGTAACGCATATTCGATTTCATTAATTGCTTGTATTGGGTTCGCAAGGGTGAGTTCCATCGCTAACCATATGCTAGCTATAGCAGTGGCTCGTCGACTCCCAGTTTCTAGCGCTTCTCGCTGTAAACGGCGCAGTTCAGGAACAGAAAAATTTACCCTATGGTCAGAGCCTTTAAAATCATTTACCGCTCTAGCATAAATGTAATATGCCTTCGCAGCAGCGAAAAGCTCAGGCTTAATTGTCTTAAGCTCTTGCCAATGCTTATCTAATAGAGGCTCTTTAACGAAAAGTGGGATTCTCGGCGAGTCAGCATCATTCGCAGTATAAGTGGCCAACAAGTGTCTAAATATCACGCCTTCACTTTGCGTGTCATTCTGCAAACCGGCGCTCGTTAACATAGCAATGATATTCTCATTGCTCACCTCGCTAGGTGTATTCCAATGATAAATTGCCGTTGCAGCTATATGACTATAATTATCAAGTTTTTTTAGTCTAAGTGCGTTGGGAATATCTATACTTTGAGCAAAGACAGTGAAACAAGCTATTGCAGGAATCAAAAGGCAAATCATTAGCCTTGTAAAACGAAACCAAGCGCTCATTGTGATGGAGACCTCTTTACTGCGGGTAAGTGAATGAAGTGATTAACTGAAATTAAAACGGACGTTTTAACCTTTAAGTCGGAGTATAAGTTTTATTGAACAGGGTTTCATCTTAATTTTGGGCAAAAAAATCGGCCCATAGGGGGCCGACGAAGGGAAGTGCTAAAGATACGCACTTTTTTGGAACGCTTTACAGTTACATAACGTGTGTTAAGCAGAGAATTGAATCCTTTCTGACACCGCCTTTTTCATATCGCTTAAATCAGCATCTTTATCGCCAACAATCATTACATTGGCGTGTTTCATTTTAATGCTCTCTCCGTGGTACTGACCATCGGCAAACTCGCTTGGAACGGAGACATCTCCACGTTCAGGTACTACGAATACCGACATCTTGCCTTGCGGCGTATTCACAATCAGATGAAGGCTTCTAACTGTGCTCAAATGGCAATAGTTTGCGACCTCTACACCGTCGAGCATTTCGCTAAAGCTGCCACCAAAGCTTGCTAGCTTTGCGTTAACCATGTTCAAATCAACAGGAAGCAACGAATGAGCGTGTTCCATTTCTGCGTACTGCATATGGGCAAGTGCTTGTCCGCCAATACTAAGCGGTTGGTGGTACCACATGGTAAGTCCGATACCTACAGTGAAAGCAACCGATGCAGCCATGGCTAAATACCAACGACTTCTTCGTTTATAACGGGTGAATTCGTCTGCAGACTGCTGCCATATTAGCTTGCTTGCGAGATCCTCTGGTACATCGACTTTCAATGCTTGCTTTAATTGCTTATCTAACTGCTTTTGTTCATTCCAGAAACTGCGTTTACTTTCATCCGCTTTTGCCGCTTCTACAACATCACTGTCAGTCGTTTCTGGATCGGCGTAGATACGACGCCTAAATTCTAACTCATCCATTTACACGACCTCTCTGTTCATTTTGCTTCTCTAATGCCTCTTTTAGCTGATTCCTCGCTCTGAAAAGGCGAGTCATTACCGTGTTTTTGTTAAGCCCTAACTGGTTGGCGATCTCTTCGCCACTAAAACCGAAAATCAACTGGAGTATTAAGGGCTCACGATACTCCACACTCAATCCACCTAATAGTCGCTGAAGCTCTCTATCTTTCAAGTCCCCATCAGCATGCTGTGTGTCATCTTGAATATGGCAATCATCAATATCTACTGTGTCGAACTGTTTGCGTTCAAACCGACGGGCGTTTTCGCGGCGAAGAATGGTAATTAACCATGACTTTGCTGCTTTTTCATCATTTAGGGCGTCTAATGAGCGCCAAGCACGTAAAAAGGTTTCCTGAACAACATCTTCAGCAATGCTCTGGTCTTTGATAAGCCAAAATGCATAGCGGTAGATGTCGGCGTGAAATGCCTTTACTAATGCTTCATATCTTTGGTGTTTTGCTTTCATACCCGATAAGACCTGAGCATTATCAGATTTATTTCGCCCAAACATAAAAAAATCCAAAAACTTAATTTTTTCTCACTATGGCATAAAAAACGCGCCATTTCGTTAGCCGAAAGGCGCGTTTTCATTTTATTTCCAGTGATCAGAGCACCTAGTTCGAAAAGCTAGGCACGTTTTTGGGAAGTAATCCAAGCATTAATGTTTTCTTCTAAAATAGAAAGTGGGACTGGACCGTACTTCAACACCTCGTCATGGAAGCCTTTCCAATCAAACTTGTCACCAAGTTCAGCTTGGGCATGCTCTCTAAGTTCCATAATTTTCAGTTTACCAATCATATAGGCCGTAGCCTGACCTGGCATAGCAATGTAGCGCTCAATGGCTTTTTGCGCGTCGTATTTAGGGTTTGGCGTATTTTCAACAAGGTAATCTACGGCTTCTTCGCGCGTCCATTTTTTCGCATGAATACCCGTATCAACCACAAGTCTGCAAGCGCGCCAAAGTTCCATGGCTAGACGACCGAAATCAGAATAAGGGTCTTTATAAAAGCCCATATCTTTTGCAAGTTCTTCGGTATATAGGCCCCAACCTTCTGTGTATGCGGTAAAGCTCAAGAATTTCTGGAATTGAGGTACACCTTCTAGCTCTTGTGCAATAGCGCGCTGCATGTGGTGACCTGGGATGCCTTCGTGATACGCCAGCGCCTCTAACTGATAAGTAGGCATTGCTTTCATGTCATAAAGGTTTGCATAATAAATACCTGGGCGGCTGCCATCTTGCGCTGGGCTTTGATAAAACGCCTTGCCCGCAGACTGTTCGCGGAATGCTTCAACCCGTTTAACAATCATGGGCGCCTCTGGAAGAATACCGAAGTATTCAGGGATAGCTTCTCGCATGTCGTCTATGGCTGTTTTCGCCATATCAAGGTATTGCTGTCTACCTTCATCTGTTGAAGGTAGATAGAATTGCTCGTCTTCACGCATGAAAACGAAAAACTCTTGAAGGGTGCCTTCAAATTTCACTTGTTTCATAATGTCGCGCATCGCATCGTGTATGCGCTCTACATTGTCTAAGCCAATTTGATGGACTTCTTCAGCGGTTAGGTCTGTAGTGGTAAACCAGTTTAGACGATTCTGATACCATTGATCACCATTGGGTAAGCGCCACACACCATCGCCTTCAGGCGTGATTTCCCTTTGATGAGCGAGTTCTTCGATAAACTTTTCGTATGACGGCATGACTGAAGTTACCAAAGCGGCTTTCGCTTCACCTAATAACGTCGTTTTTTCCGCCTCTGTAATATCTAGGCTATTTACTTTATTTTGAAAATCTTCCCAGATAGTTGAAGGTATTTCGCTAGAATCAAACGGTGCGCCGGTAATCACGTTTTTTGACGCATCAATCATTTGATCGTAGGCCCATGCAGGGGGGAATACGCCGGCTTTTTCGCGAACTTTCATTTGTTCGATAACTTGATCAAAGTACGTACGTACATTGTCTAGTCGTCCAATGTATGCCTTAGCGTCCTCTTTACTCTTTACGCTGTGAATGTTGATAAGGAAGCTAGGCACTTGTGTATGTGCGGCGCGGAACTGATGTACAATGTAACGGTGATGTCGAAATTCGTCGTTAGCTAAATCGCGCTCAATACCCAATTTATACAGGCGCAAGCTTAGCTGTTCCTGTTCACTTAACTGACTGGTGTCAAAACTATTAAGCTTTTCTAGTCGGTTTTTGGCGATGGCAATGCGAGCATCAGCTTCTTCGTCACTGATGTCATCCCATTTGTCATAGTCCCATTTTTTACCCAAGTAACTTTGAAATAATGGCGAACGCTTAAGATCTTCTTCAAAAGTACGTTCGAAGAACGCATTAAGGCGCTCTGATTCAGACTGCCCGGCTGGCTGTTCTGTTTTAATAGGTTCCGGCGCTGTTTTAGCGGTTTCACTTGCAGGAGAGCAAGCCGTAAGCGTGGTAATGGCCAACGCAATTGGCGTTAGCTTTACTAGTGTTTTCTTCATTATATTCCCCGTCGCGTTTAATTGATTATTTTTATGAGCTAAAGCTTCAAAGATTAATAAGCCTTAAAGAGGACAATAAGGCTCAAAGGGTCGACTGTTTCTCGAACGCAATCATTTCTGCTACGAAGCCCTTGTCACAGTGATTTAGCTAATTGCAAGGGCTTTCATTACGCAAATTCTAGTGTATTGGCAAATGAAATGCGTTTTATGAAGCAGGATATAAGGCAGATAGCGTGTTATTGTCCCCTTCACTTTTTTGCTTCCATTCGCTGCGGGCAAGCTTAGCTTCATGTGAAAGTTTATCTAAAGCTTTCATGACCTGTTTAGATTGGGTGCTAGCGTCAGCTTTATTGGCTGAAAAGCGCAGTGCATAGAGCTCATTAACACTAGCGTTGATTCCTTCAAACTGCGAAAGTTGCGCTTTACCCGAAGTTAACGCGTTTATCCACTGCTTAAGAGCAGACGTAAGTAAACGTGTGTCCTTTGCCTTTATTGCTGACATAAGGTTTTGAAACTGTGCTTTTTCATCCCACTGAGCATAAGAGTGGTGGCGCTGTACAGAGCCGGTTTTGTTAGTGATCCCAGGTCCCATAAACTGAGCCTGTTTAAGCTTTCTGTAGGTAACTAACCATCCTGTAAGCGCTATGACGAACAGCACAAGTAGTGCACCAGTTACCATCCAATTAAGCTGGGTATTTTCGTTAGTATTGAATTCACCTGAAGCGCTGTCTAATGGTTCACCCTCTTTGCTAGCACTAGCGTTAGTCTGTGGTGCAGTTGACGGTATATCGTTTTGAATATCTTCATTGCTTGCACTACTGATTGATGGAGTGTCTAATCTATTCGGAGTATTGGCATTATTTGCGCCGCTCGCTGGCGCTACCGTAATTGAACGAGCGGGAATAGTGGCATATTCAGTTTGCTGAGTAAGCGTATTAAACCAAGGGATAGTAATTTCAGGTAAGACAAAGTTACCAGGCTGCGTTGGAATGATCGCCAGCGACGTTTGGCGCTGTGAAATTAAGCTCTGGTCTTTTTCAACTGTCGTTGTGTTTGATTGATCTGGGTACAGCTTAAAGTTTGGCGGATAAAACTCAGGAATATCAGGAAGCTGCTCTTCTACTACGCCCAATGCGGTTAGCGTAACAATACGGGTGACTGGTTCACCTGCTACAAAACTATCACCTTGTGGCCATTCTTCATCCACTCGCACCATTTCAGAAGGCAACCAAGGGTAATCTATCCCCTGAGGAATGGGCTTAATGTTCACCGTAATGTCGGGCCCAACCCGATTAATTTGCTGGGTGCGGTTGAAGAAGCCAAAACGTTGGTTAGTATTGGCAGCCATAACTTCGCCAGTGAAAATAGGGCCTCTTAGCGTAAATTCACCGGATGCTTGAGGCACAACAGCAAATTGACGCTCTATAATTTGATACCGTCTTCCATTTACTATATCTGTATACTGTTTATCTTCTCCTAGCTGGGTGATTTCCGCATTTTGCATTTCTGGCGCTTGTAGGCTGCCGCGCTCAATATTGCTAGAAAGAAACAGCTTAACCGTGTAAAGCAGCTGTTGATTTAAATAGGCCTCTTTTACGTCGATGTCAGTGGTAACAAAATAGTCTCGTGCGACATTACTTTGTTCTTGAACTGGTATTACTTTAACTTGAATAGGCTTGGTTGATTTACCTTCAATGGTTAGTGAAGGAATGGTGAACGTGCCTTCCTTACGAGGAAATAACGTAGTGGTCCAAACGGTGGTACGCTTGGTGTCGAAATTGACAATTGAGGTTTGGCTACTTACCGATGTTCTTCCGACCACAAAGTCTTTAAGTAGGGGAGAGCTGTCGAATGCATCTCTGCCCGCGCTGCCGTCTGCGGTAACCGTTAAGCGAATGGCTTCATCCAACATGACAGGGTTTCTATCAATGGTGGCTTCCAGCGAATTTACATCGGCATAAGCCGCCGTACTTAAGAGTAGGGTTAATAAAAAAACTATACGTGTAGACTGTAATAAGGCTCTCATCTACCAATCACTCCGGTTTGAAGGCATACGTTGACGCTGACGTTTTTGTGCTTCTAATTGCATTTTTCGTTTTAGTAGGAATGCAGGGTCGTCTGGCACGCGGCGCATTAAACTCTCCATTCGCTGCAGCTCTTCTCTTTCTGCGTCGGTAAGCTCGGTCTCTTGACCTTGCATTGCCTGTGCTTCCTGCTCTGCTTGTTGTTCGTCTTTTTGTGCTTGCGCGCTGTCACCTTGATCAGACTCTTCCTGTTCTGCATTTTGCTGCTGAGAGTCTGATGACTCGTTCTGACTGTTCATCTCGGAATCATCAGGCTGTTGTGAGTTATCTCCGCCATTTTGCTGTTCATCGTTAGCTTGGCTTTGGTCAGACTGTTGACCCTCATTATCGTCTTGCTGACCATTCTGCTCGTTTGAACCTTCCTGATTGTCCTGGTCACCTGATTGCCTGTTGTTATCAGAGTTATCAGAATTATCAGAGTTATCAGAGCTATCTTGGCCATTATCCTGCGAGTCACTCTGTTCGCCATCATCGCCATTTTCGTTCTGGTTTTGATCCTGATTTTGCTGTTGCTGCTGCTTCAGCAAATCCTCGACAATCTTTTTGTTGGTTCTTGCATCGTCGAAATCGGGGGCTTCGCTCAACGCCTGCTCATATTTCTTAATAGCGTCTTCAAGTTTACCGAGTTTTGCCAGTGAATTGCCTTGATTGTATAGACTCTCGGCACCAGGAATGCTTTTGAAGGCATTTAATGCACCTTCGTAGTCACCTGATTTATAAAGTGATGATGCTTTCCAAGTGTCGTCATTAAACTGATTAACGGCGTCTTTGTACTTGCCTCTTTGATAGCTGTTTAATGCTTCTTGGTTGTCATTCATAAATGGCGTTTGCCACCATGAGAGTGAATCAGGTTTATTTGCCATCTCTAGAGTATCTTCTGGTGCGCCTATGCCTTGTGACGTGCCAGCAATTTCTGAGGGTTGGGCACGTTGCAAAGCATGGGCGTTTTTAATCATAGAGGGGCTAAGTAAACCCACCAACACGATGAAAACTAACCCGCGTTTGAATGCAAAGGCGGCAAATGGAAGAAGTATAAGTAGCAAGTAAGGTCCAACTTCTTTCCACTGGTCTCCTTGTAAATTACTCTCTTCTTCGTTCTCTTCGCTGTCGCTTTTATCAAGCAGAGATACCGAGGCGAGGGCATCAATGTCGGTGTCGTTTGATGTAAAGGATTCAAAGCGTCCGCCGCTCGTTTTAACCACGCCTTTCACTGCGCCTTCGTTTAACTTGGGTATAACGATGCTGCCGGTGAAGTCTTTTAATAGCTCGCCGCTTTGCTGGCGGATAGGCGCGCCTTCAGATGTCCCAACGGTAAGTGCATTTACTGTAAAAGGAATAGAAGCCACATACTCTTGAAGCTCTTGTTGTTGTTCTAACTCTATTCCGTCAGTAATCCAGTAGATCATGCCTGAGTTATATCCGGCATTCGTGAGAAGCTCTGACGCACTCTCTATACCTAGGAGAGGGTCGCTGCCCGGAACGGGCATAATTTCCGGTGACAGGCTAGGGATTAGGGTTGTGATATTTCCTGCGTCTTCGGTTAAGGGGCTAATGACAAACGCATCGCCAGCGTAAGCAACCAAGCCCATTTCACCTTCACCAATAGCGTTGACTAGGTCTATCGCTTTATATTTAGCGCGAGTTAGCCTGTCTGGCGTCATATCGGTAGCGCGCATTGAAAGCGACATATCTATGACTATAACGTGTCCCATTTTCAACTGGTAAACCGGCTGCGGCAGGCGCTCCCATGTTGGGCCAGCGAGTGCTATCACACTTATAATCCACACAAGAGCAAGCATCCACATTGGAGGTTTTGCGCCCATTTCGTTTTTTCCAATCACCATGTATTGATATAGGTGAGAAGGGATCACAGATTGCCAGCCAGATTGCTTAGCCGTGGTTTTTCTAATTAAAAGCACAAGCAGCATCAGGGGAACGAGCGCGATAAACAATTTGGGGCGTAAAAAATGAAATTGGTTTAAGAAGTCGAATTCCATTACTTCGTCTCCCTATTTATTTGAGCTGCTTGTATTGAATCAGCTGAGTTCGGGGGTTGCTGGGACGAGTTAATTCGTCTTTGTGCGAACCAACGAAATGTTGATAAAAGAACCGTCAAGAATGCCCATAGTGCTGACAGTAATATTGCCGCACCAAGGGGATAGTAAAACAGTGCGCTCAATGGACGCATCTTACGCGTTTCACCTTCAATAGGCTCAAGCGCGTCAAGTTGTTGATAAATAGCTTGAAGTTCCTGGGCATTTCGAGCCCTAAAATATTGGCCGCCAGAGCTAGTCGCAATGTCGGTTAACATGCCTTCATCAAGTTCTTGCGATGGGTTTATTTGTCGGCTGCCGAAAAAGCTCTGGATCAGCATTTTATCTGCGCCCACACCTATAGTGTAAACCTTCACACCCTTACTAATCGCCAACTCTTTCGCCTGCTCAGGTGTAATATTCCCTGCAGTATTTTGCCCATCGGTAAGAAGAATTAATACGTTATTAGACTCTTCCCGTTCGTCAAAGCGCTTCACCGCTAAACCTATCGCATCGCCAATAGCCGTCTGTTCGCCAACCAACCCAATGACAGCTTCACTCAGAAGTGTAGAAACGGTATCTCTGTCATAGGTAAGCGGCGCTTGAACGTACGCGGTATCGGCAAATAAGATAAGGCCAATTCTGTCGCCAACGCGACGCTGAATAAATTCATAAACCACCGACTTAGTCATGGTTAAACGGTTAACTTGTCGGCCATTTAGCTGCATGTCATCTATCTTCATACTGCCAGATAAATCCACCGCTAACATCATTTCTCGACCTTCATTCGGTATGCTGACAGGCTCTCCTAACCATTGAGGGCGTGCGGCAGCCGTCACTAGCAGCAGCCATATCAAGCTACTTACCAACAGCGGTATTTTGGTTTGTTTCAACTGGGTTTGCTCTGACACATCGCCAGGTCGCAAATTAGGAACCCGCAATGCAGCCATAGGCATGTCTTGTGCTTTTTTAGAAAGCAGGCGTACGATAATAGGCAAGGGGAGTACAAAAAAGACCCACCACCAAGCAAAATTAAGCATGATGCGGCTCCTTGGCTTGTTTATCATGAGGGCTACCATCGTTTAGACCGCCATCATTCACATCGCCGTAAGCCCCCTTGTTTTTTGGCAGTTTGGCTTTTGAAAGCCAGTTTTTTACTGCCCTCTTGCAGGTTTCAAAATCACTAGGGGTGGGGGTGGCTTGATAAACATTGCTTACTAACAAACCTAAATCACTTTCAAGTTTGCTATCACTACTTTTCAATGCAGAGGTTAAGAACGCTTGCCACTGTTTACCATATAACCCAGCCACTTGCTGAGTTGGGTAATAGCTCATCGCCGTGCGTTTTAGAATTGAGTTTAACGCTACGGGCCAATTGCTTTGTTGTGCTGAAATCGATTCAAGTAAGGCTAAAGCTTGCTTACGTGCCTTATTGTGACGTATGTGAGCAGTGATCGCTTTATATAGGCAAAATAGGGCAAGTAAACATACTGCGATTGCGACCCACCAACCCCAATCTAATGGCCAAATGTTGACCTCTGTAGGTACGTGTATATCGCGCAGTTGAGCAAGTGGGTCTTGCTGCTGAGGGGGCACTGGCATTTGATTTGCCGGCGGCATCGATTGAGCAGCTGATTTTGTGTAACTAGATAGAAAGCTTGATAAAAAATGGGTTGAAAGAATACTGCTCTGCATTAATTAAGCTCCAACCTTTGTTCTTGTTGCATACTTTGAAGCTGTTCGTCTAGGGGAAGACCCGCTGAAACACTGAATCGAGCGATATTGTTTTTGCGCAAGGTGCTATAAATCGCGCTGTTGTGTTCACTGCGCCATTTTTGATATTGCTGTTGCTCGGTATTGTCGCCTAACACCCAGCGTTGTTGGTTTCGGCCATCAGAAACGCTGACGGTTTGTAGTGAACTGGTTTGTGGCAAGGCGTGTTCTATTGGATCGTTAATTACGATAGCCCTTACTTCACAGTGTCGTGTTAAGTGACTCAAGTGTTGAATAGCTTGGGTACTTAAATGCTGAAAGTCTGACACGAGATAAACCAGGCTCCCCGGCCTTGCTAGTCGTCTTGCCCTAGCACACGCATCGGCAAAAGCTTGTTCGTCTTGGTCTTTGTCCGGCTCAGATTGCGCGCTCTGTTCGTGCAATGCCATAAGTTCATGACACACGTGCAACACGGCCTTTTTGCGAGTTAGTGGTTTAATTTCTTTGTGCTGTTGCTGATTAAATACCAGTGCGCCAACTTTATCGCCACGAGCGGCAGCAGACCAGCTTATTAATGAAGATACATGCGCGGCTTGCACCGCTTTAGTAAGCAGCTGCGTGCCAAATGCCATTGAAGGTAGGTAGTCACAGAATAGAAAAACCGGGCGCTCTCGCTCTTCCCGATACACTTTAGTGTGAGTTTTACCCGTGCGCGCAGTAACGCGCCAATCAATAGCGCGAATATCATCACCGGGCTGATAATGCCGGGCCTCATCAAACTCCATGCCTCGGCCTTTGTGCTTGGTGAGATAACTTCCAGTAAGTTTAGCTTGTGGCATACGTTTAGGCGCCAAACTAAACAGCTTAGCTAACTGCTGGTAGCGTAATAATTCTGCTGTAGACAACGAGACGCCATTACTTTGCAGCTTGTTTAGCTGCGCTTGTACATTCACCATAGCTTAAGGGACTGCGACAGTTGCAACAATCTTATCAAGTACGTCGTTAATCGTTACGCCTTCAGCCTCGGCTTGATATGACAGAATAATGCGGTGGCGAAGCACGTTGTGAACCACAGCTTGAATATCATCAGGGCCAACAAAATCTCTGCCGCTAAGCCATGCGTGAGCGCGTGCACAGCGATCTAGACTGATGGTTGCTCGAGGGCTTGTTCCCATCGCTATCCACTGGCCTAATTCCGCGTCAAAATTTGCAGGCTGACGTGTGGCCATAATCAATTGAACTAAATACTGTTCTAACTCAGGCGCCATATACAAAGACAACGCTTCTTTACGCGACGTAAAAATATCGTCTTGAGTTAGCGTTGGTGGCGTAACAGGCGGTTCTGAGAGGGCTTCACCTCGCGTTAAACGCAATATCTCTAATTCTGTCTCGGCGCCAGGATAATCGATGTCCACGTGCATTAAGAATCGGTCTAGCTGTGCTTCAGGTAGTGGATAAGTTCCTTCCTGTTCTAGCGGGTTTTGCGTTGCCATTACTAAAAATAGCGGAGGAAGAGGGTAGGTTTTACTGCCTACCGTAATTTGACGTTCCGCCATGGCCTCAAGCAAAGCCGATTGCACTTTTGCTGGTGCGCGGTTGATTTCGTCGGCTAGCACTAAGTTATGAAAAAGCGGCCCTTTTTGAAAAACAAACTCACCGGTTTCGGGGCGGTATATGTCTGTACCGGTTAAGTCGGCAGGCAAGAGGTCAGGGGTAAATTGTACGCGATGAAAGTCGCCGTCAATACCATTAGCAAGTGCATTTATTGCGCGTGTTTTTGCAAGCCCAGGAGGACCTTCTACCAAAAGGTGGCCGTCGGCCAAAAGAGCGATAAGAAGGCTTTTGGTTAACGCGTGCTGACCAATAATCTGCTGGTCTAAATAAGCGTGTAACTGTTGAAATTGCGCTGCTGCCATAATGCAAAATTTCCGTTTGAGTTCTCGTTATCAGAAAGTGTCATTTGAACGATAGATTTATTAAATACCTTACAAAGTGATCGCTTAGCTAAAAAGTAAATTACATATTAATTTAGATAGCTCTAGCCCGTCACAATGACACAAAACAGACTTTCATTTCCATATAAGGTTCATTCTATCTTTCTTCAAGTCGTCAAACAGTAATAAAAATGCGATATGCGGTTGGATGCAAAGCAAGCTTTTTAAATTTCGATAGCATAAAACGGTCAAAATTTGTAAACAGGGCAAACTTTAGTTTCATTTATATTGCCCTTAACCCTGCATTATTTGCTATTTTGTTCATTGTTTGTAAAAATCGGGTTTATTACAGGTCAGACCACTTTGGGGCGATAAGCTCAAACGGAAGTCGGTCATTAATTTAGGTGCATTATGGCAACAAAACAATCAGTTACTACCCGAGAGGGTGATCGCATCGCCATTGTCGCGGGGTTGCGTACTCCGTTTGCGAAAATGGCTACATATTTCCACGGTGTTCCGGCTGTTGATCTAGGTAAAATGGTCGTAAACGAACTTCTCGTTCGCCATGGTGTTCAAAAAGAATGGGTTGACCAGGTTGTCTACGGTCAAGTAGTACAAATGCCTGAAGCGCCAAACATTGCGCGCGAAATCGTGCTTGGCACGGGCATGAATATTTATACCGACGCTTACAGCGTATCTCGCGCATGTGCGACGAGTTTTCAATCTACGGTTAACATCGCAGAAAGCATGATGGCTGGTACGGTACAAGTAGGTATTGCTGGTGGTGCTGATTCAACGTCGGTATCACCTATTGGGGTTTCTAAGAATTTAGCGCGTGCGCTGGTTGATTTACAGAAAACCAAGACCCTTGGCCAAAAGCTAAACATCTTCAAGCGTTTAAGCTTAAAAGACCTAGCGCCTGTTCCTCCTGCGGTAGCAGAGTACTCAACCGGTTTGTCGATGGGACAAACGGCAGAGCAAATGGCGAAAACGCATCAAATATCTCGTGAAGAACAAGACAAGCTCGCACACCGCTCGCACAGCCTAGCCGCTGAAAGCTGGGAAGCAGGCAAGCTGTCTAGCGAAGTGATGACCGCTTATGCTGAACCGTATAAAGGTGCGCTTGAGCGCGATAACAACGTACGTTTCGATTCTAAGCTTGAAGGCTACGCGAAACTTCGCCCAGTATTCGATAAAAAGTACGGCTCGGTAACAGCTGCAAACGCTACACCGCTTACCGATGGCGCCTCTGCAGTGCTTATGATGACAGAAAGCCGAGCGAAAGAGCTAGGTTATACGCCGCTTGGTTACATTAAGAGCTACGCGTTTTCGGCAATTGATGTTTGGGAAGACATGTTAATGGGACCGTCGTACGCGACACCAATTGCGCTAGACCGCGCAGGCATGACGCTAAACGACCTAACGCTGATTGAAATGCACGAAGCGTTCGCAGCGCAAACCTTGGCAAACGTTAAGATGTTCGCAAGTGACAAGTTCGCTAAAGAGAAACTTGGCCGCGACAAAGCGACGGGCGAAATTGATATGGACAAATTCAACGTAATGGGTAGTTCAATTGCTTATGGTCACCCGTTTGCTGCAACCGGTACACGCATGATTACGCAAATGCTTAACGAACTAAATCGCCGTGGCGGTGGTACAGGCCTTCTTACTGCATGTGCTGCGGGTGGTCTTGGTGCCGCAATGATTGTGGAGACAGAATAATATGAGTCAGGAACAAGAAATGACAAATGAAGTTCAGCCAACATCAGGCGCATTTACGTTAACTAAGCAAGATAATGGCGTTGCTATTCTTAGCATGGACGTACCTGGCGAGAGCATGAATACGCTTAAAGCTGAGTTTGGCGATGAGATATCTGCCATGCTTGATGATATTGAACGCGACAGCAGCATCAAAGGTGTGGTGTTAACAAGTGGCAAGCCAAGCTCATTCGTAGCAGGTGCCGATATCACCATGCTAGCAGCTTGCAAAACCGCTGAAGACGCTACAACTATCGCCGCTGGCGGCCAAGCTATTTTTGATAGAATCGAGAACATGAAGGCTACTTTCGTTGCGGCTATCCATGGCCCAGCGTTAGGTGGTGGTTTAGAGCTTGCGCTTGCATGTCACTATCGCGTATGTACCGATTCACCTAGTACTCAGGTTGGTCTACCGGAAGTGCAACTTGGCTTGTTGCCAGGCAGCGGTGGTACACAGCGCCTTCCACGCCTAATTGGCATTCAGCAAGCAATGAAAATGATGCTTACTGGCTCACCAGCACGTGCCAAACAAGCTAAAAAGTACGGCATTGTTGATGAAGTGGTGCCACACAGCGTGCTTTTGAAGGTAGCTGAACAGTTTGCGCTTAAACGCAAACCAGAACGTGAAGCGCCGCAAAAGAGCGTAATGGACAAAATGTTAGAGAAGACCGGCCCAGGCCGAAACATGATGTTCAAAAAAGCGCGGGAAGCGACGTTTGCCAAAACTAAAGGTAATTATCCAGCGCCAGGTTACATTATTGATGTAATTGAAACGGGCATGAACGAAGGGATGAAAGCTGGGCTTAAAGCCGAAGCTGAAGCCTTTGGCAAGCTTGTAATGACGCCGGAGTCTTTTCAGTTACGTCAGATTTTCTTCGCTACGACAGAAATGAAGAAAGAAAACGGCGTTGAAGGTGTGAAACCTGAAAAAATGAAGAAAGTCGGTGTGCTTGGTGGCGGTTTAATGGGCGGTGGTATTGCCTATGTAACGTCTACCAAAGCAGGTGTACCCGTACGTATTAAAGACGTGCGTGCTGAAGGCATCGCCAACGCGATGAAATATAGCTATGACATCTTAAACAAAAAAGTGAAGAAGCGTTTCATGCGTAACAGCGAAATGCAGAAGCAGTTAGCGCTTCTTACCGGTACGCTTGATTACAGCGGTTACCAGGATGCCGATATCGTTGTTGAAGCGGTTTTTGAAGATTTAGATCTTAAGCAAAAAATGGTGGCGGATATTGAAGAAAACTGCAAAGAAAGCACGATTTTCGCGTCTAACACCTCGTCTATTCCTATCACCCAAATTGCAGCTAAAGCAGCACGTCCTGAAAACGTGATTGGTCTGCATTACTTCTCGCCAGTAGACAAGATGCCATTGGCTGAAGTTATTGCTCAAGACAAAACGTCTGATCAAGTCATTTCATCTACTGTAGAGTTTGCTAAGAAGCAAGGTAAAACGCCGGTAGTTGTTAAAGATGGTGCGGGTTTCTATGTAAACCGTATCTTAGCACCTTACATGAACGAAGCGGCAAACCTAATACTTGACGGTGAGCCTATTGACCACATCGATAAGTCACTGGTTAAATTTGGCTTCCCAGTAGGCCCTGTGAAGCTTCTTGATGAAGTGGGCATTGATGTTGGCACTAAGATCATTCCATTCCTTGTAGAGGCGTTCGGCGAGCGTTTCACCGCGCCAAGCGCTTTTGACAAGGTACTTGCAGACGGCAGAAAAGGTAAGAAGAACCAGAAAGGGTTTTATTCTTACGAAGGCAAAAAGCCAGGTAAAGAAGTGGATGAATCAATCTACGAATTACTTGGGCTATCGCCTTCTGCCAAACTAAGCGAAAAAGAAGTTGCTGAACGCTGCGTATTAATGATGCTTAACGAAGCGGCGCGCTGTTTAGACGAAGGCGTTATCCGCAATGCTCGCGACGGTGATATTGGCGCTATCTTCGGTATTGGCTTCCCTCCATTCTTAGGCGGCCCATTCCGCTATATGGATACACTGGGAATTAAACACCTTGTTGCTCGTTTAAACCATTATGCTACTGCTGTAGGTGATAAATTTGCACCTGCTGAAGTGTTAGTAAAAATGGCAGAAAACGATCAAAAGTTTTACAGCTAAGTTTATAAAATGTTAAAAGCCGGGCGTTGCCCGGTTTTTTTATGTCTAATGGGTATTTTTGCTGGTTTATTGTTCTATTTTGGGTAGAATTCCTGCGGTTAAAAAATGAACGTGTCAAATTGTTGGCGTCAATTATCAGTAAGTTAAATTGAATAATTGATGGGGACAAGTAACCCCACGTAACTAGGTCAAGCAGGCGGAGGCAGTGTGATTTCACTCGTAGTATTAAGCGTTATCTTTGCTCTATATTTTTATGTAGAAGCGTTTAAATGGGGAATGAGCGCGAAAAAGTGGGCGATAGCGGGTTTTGTGTTAGGTCCAATCTTACTGCCCATGTTCTCAATCTCTCGCCATATACATTGGCGCAATGCAGTAGGGTTTAATAACCTTTATATTTCTGCGTAGTCTTTCCTAGCGGTCTGCTGAAATAAGTAGGTGGGGCGTAAATGGCAGGTATAAAAAAAGAGAGCGTTGCTCTCTTTTTTGAAATACTGTGCTTCAGATTAGAAGCCAACGCCGTAGCCGCCACCTGAGTGAGGTTTTACTGTTTGCGGCTGAGTAATGGTCTCTTTTTGCGACTCAGGAGCTTGTTTAGCGCCTTCTTGCTTGTCGGCAGCAACTGGGGTAGCGGTAGAAAGTACTAGTGCAACTGCGTACTCTTTTAACATGTTAATTTCCTCTGATTATTTTGAACGAACAAACAAAACCGATTTTTTATATTTGTCATCGGTACTTAATACACAGCTAAATGTGTGCCAGAAATAATATTTGTTTGAAAAATTCAATGTATTCAGTGGCTTAAGTGTTAATTTGAACGCTGTGAATTCGTCGAGGTCAACCAGCGCCATTTTAATGGCACTAAAGTCTAATAAACTAAGGTTGAATAGGCACGACGTTGCCTGAAGCTGCAATAAATAGGTTTAAAAGAGGAAAGTAGACGCCCTGTACGTAAGTAAAAGGTAAGGGCTATTAAAAGCTAGAGTGGCCAAGCAGTGTATGAAGCTTTTGATTCTCGGTAAGAAGCTTCTCAAAGCGCTCTGCATTTAATGGTCGGCTGTACAAGAAGCCTTGCAACATTTCGCAATCGTAGCGACGTAAAATATCTAGCTGAGCTTCTTCTTCAACGCCTTCCGCTACAACTTTTAAGCCTAGATTGTGGGCGATATTTATAATGGCAGCCGCCATATGACGATCTACATTACTTTTTGCAATATCGTCAATAAATGCTTTGTCAATTTTTAGCGTGTTTAACGGGAAACGCTTTAAGTAGGCTAGAGACGAGTAACCTGTACCGAAATCGTCTAGCGCTAGGTGAATACCTCTTTCGCGAAGGCGAGTCATCATTTGAAGGCCGTTTTCAGGGCTTTCCATTAGCGTACCTTCAGTTATTTCGCACTCTAAATGTAGTGGCGACAAACCAATATCGCTTAAAATCTTGTTTATTCTGTCGTCTAAGTCAGGTAATTCGAACTGCTTCGCAGATATATTCACAGCTACACGACCACTAAACAAACCTTGGTTTACCCAGCGTTTGGTATCTGCACAAGCCTTTCTTAGCACTTGTTCACCAATTTCTATAATTTGGCCCGTTTGTTCTGCCAGAGGGATGAATTGCCCAGGGCTTACTATGCCCTTTTGTGGGTGTTCAAAGCGCACCAAAGCTTCCATGCTGACTAGCTTACCTGAGGCTATATCAACTTTCGGCTGGTAGTAAACCGTAAACAAGTCATCTTTAATACCTTGTCTTATAAGGTTTTCAATTTGCAGTTGCCTAACGGCGTTTTGATTCATCTCTCCGCTAAAGAATTGATAGCTGTTGCCGCCATTGTTTTTAGCGAAATACATGGCTGTGTCGGCGTTTTTCAGCATTTCTTGAGGAGAAGTGCCGTCGTCAGGGAAGAATGCGATTCCAATACTGGCACCCAATACAAACTCTTGCTTATTAATGATAAAGGGGCGAGATAGTGTGTCTAATAGATTCTGTGCGTAATGCGTTACCGTGTGGATATCGGCATTGTCTTCCATTAACACGCTAAACTCATCACCACCTAAGCGATAGCAGGTCGCACTCTTACCCGTAATTCTCTGTAAGCGTTTTGCTATTTGTTTAATTAATATATCGCCCGTTTGGTGACCTAAAGAGTCGTTTATTTTCTTAAAGTTATCCATATCCAAACAGAGCAGGGTATGTTGTACTCCTTTCCGCACTAAGTTCTGATGGCTAGCTTGGAAGAACGAACGATTAGGAAGCTCTGTGAGCGGGTCGGTATTAGCTAGTTTCAATAGTTCTTTTTCAGTACTTTTTCTTGACGTGATATCACTAAATACGCCTACAAAATGGCTTATTTTTCCGTCATCGTCATGGACGGCGTCTATGTTTAATTCCATTTCGTAGCGCTCACCGTTCACTCGCACACTTTCTACTTCCCCTGACCAGTTACCTTTCGCTTTTAGTGTTTTCTTGATTTCTTCGGTAAACGCGTCTGGATATAGATGGAAGTGCATATAGCTTGCTAATGCTTGATCACGGGTTTCGCCGGTGTAGCCGCAATATGCATTGTTTACGCTTATGAATTTAAATTGGGTATTGGTTATGAATACACCTTCAGAAATATTCTCAATTGAGCGCTTAAACAGATTCAGCTGCTCCTCAGCTTCTTTTAAGTGATGAATATTCTTAAGCGTACCAGTCATTCGTACTGGCTGAGCATTGTGGTCTCGCTCAACCACTTTTCCGCGGTCAAGTATCCAAATCCACTGATTCTTGAATGTCTTTGCGCGGTATGCGAGCTCGTAGAAATCGCTATTACCCTCAAGATGGTCTCTCAGAGCAGTTTTAACGCGGCTTACGTCGTTAGGGTGTATGTTTGCATCGTAAGCGCCCGTGGTGCGTATATCATCTTGAGGGAAGTCGAGTGTGCCCCACGTATTTGCACGGTAAACTTGGCCTCTGTATACGTCCCAGTCCCACAATTCATCACCTGAACTCCATAGCGTCAGTTTAAGGCGTTCTTCTGACTCTTTGATAGCAAGTTGGTTGGCTTTTCTTATTTGATATTGACGAATTATGAAAGCAATAACCGCAAAGGCTACAATGCAGTAAAAAACCAGTGCTACGGTGTGTAACCAAGGCGGACGCTGGATATTGATGCTCAGACTTCTACTCTCTGACCATGATTTTCCGGGCTCTTTCGCTTGGACAGAAAAACGATAATCGCCAAAAGATATATTATTAAATTGAGCAGTACGATCCTTATCAACATAAATCCAATTATTCTCGAAATCGGAGAGTTTATATCGATACGTTACAAGGTCAGGATACAATGGATTGATAAGACCAAAAGAAATACTAAACCTGGTTTCGTCATGTTCGAGTTCTAACTTTTCTTCATAAGTAATGTTCTCTTTTGAAGAGTAATAGTGTGGGGCATCCTCATTTTCGGGTTGATTACGTTTAGCCTTCGCTAATGAACCAAATATGTTTATTTGGTAGAGCTGCGGAGAAAGAGTTTGCTCAATGTTTTCACCTGTACTTTGAGTCTGAGTAGAAATTCTCGTAAAACCTTTATTGCCACCGAAATAAATCGTTTTATTTTTTGTAGCTATAACAGAGCCTTCTCCCAGTGAGTTGAATTCCAATTGAGAGTTAGGGATACTCTCCGCTTCCCTAAGGGACGGAAGGTGAACTTTATGTACTCCTTTGGCATCAGAATACCAAATGCTATTTCCTACTGCGGTTGTTGAGGTAATGAAGCCGCTTTGGTTATTTCTTTTTTGTTTTTTGAGGAGTGCTAGCTTTTCATTGTCTAGCTGTATTACCCCGTCGGACCGAGTGGTCAGCCATAAACCATCATTTGTTTGGTGAACACCGTATACAAGCGAATTTATGCCATTTTCCGAACCTAAAACTTGAGTAATTCTACCTGATGATGTCGAATAAATAACTAGTTTGTCACCGGCTCTGAACCAGATTCTCTCTTTTGAATCAGAGTAAATTGCTGACATTTTTCCGTAATCAGCGGGAAGACTAATTTTTGAAGCTTCACCTGTTTCTTTCAAGAGACTTGCGACTTCAATTGAATATACTTCTCCGCTTAGCAGCTGTAACCATATTGAAGATTTACTTTTAAAAATATGATCTATAAATGAACCTTTAAAAAATTCCTTTACTAAAGCTAATCCATTTGGCGTTTCTTTTACGACTAGCAAGCCTGAGGAGGATGCTACCCATATATTATTGTTTTCATCAATTTCTATATCCCAATACGAAATAGATGCGTCTAAACTAGCAAAGAAGTCAAAGAACAAGACTTTCCCGGTATCTTTGGAAATCTTTCCAATTCCCTTTTGCTGGGAGACGAGATATAAGTCATTACTTTGGTTTTCTGCAAAACCCCAGATGGTCGAGAAATTATCCTCTGCATGACGTTCCGAATTATAGACAGGTTGAAAGTGAACGTTAGCGTATTCAGGATGGTATTTGAATGCACCACGATGGAAAGAGGCAGCCCAAACTACACCGGTTCTATCTTCTATAACTCTCATAATTATTGCTGATGGAAGCCCTGTACTCGAGTAGGTGTCAGCATTTAAGTGTAAGTAATTTAGACTAAAAGATTCTGAAATTGGGTTTGTAGCTGCATTTTTTAGTAGGAATAAGCCTATGTAGGTCCCTACCCATATATCGTTATCAACAACAGTCAAAGAAAAAGAGTTAACTTCTTCATTAACGCCTAAATCCTTCCCTTCAATTTTTCTCAAGACTCGGCCATTAGATGCTAAGACTATAAGCCCTTGATTCGTCGCTAACCAATAGTTGCCGTTAATCACTGATATGTCGTGGAGCGCTCGAATATCAAGTGAAACACCCCAAGGATTCACTTTTTTTACGTCATGAACCTCTAAGGTCTCTGTATCTATAAGTTTTGCGCCAAACTTATTTGAGCCCACCCAGATACGATTGGCTTCTTCGAAGATAACTTTAATGAAGCTTTCTTCATTGAAAACCTGCGTCAGAACACTTATTTGCGATCGTTGTTTGGAGTATCTATACAAGAATTTGCGATCCGCAAAGAGGATATCGCCATTTTTGGACTCTGTAATCGCTGTTATTAAATCAGTTTTTATTACCGAGTTTTCTTTATTGAAAACTTTGAAACTGTCGGTTTCAGGTTGATAAAGCGCTAGTCCAGAGTGAGTGCCTACCCATAATTGCCCCTCCGAATCCACAAACAAGGATTGAATGTACCCTGAAGGTAACGAATTCGGGTCTACATCTGAGGGATGGTATTGTTTTACATCATAACCAGAGTATCGGTTGAGGCCGTTTGACGTTGCAAGCCAAATGAAACCCATGTCGTCTTCCACAATGTCTAATACTGCGGTATCCGATAGACCATGCTGCTTATTTAGCTCTGTAAAATGAAGATCAGAAACCTCTATCGCCTTTGCAGAAGAAAAAAGAATTTCTGACAAAGCCAACAAAAGAAGAGAAATTGAATAAATTAGGGTTGAGCGCACCTACACACCTTTGGCATACGCCATTTATTATTTTTTTATTTCACTGGCGGCATCCCTAACAGCCAGAATAATAAATATGCCGAATTAACTAAGCCTCTACAAGGACTTTTTAGTAATAACAAGAATGATGGTTTACTTATTGACCAACCTTGTCTGCGAATACCACTGGGTATCGGCAGATTGATTAAAATCTTAACGACCGTGGCACGTGCCTATCATGCAGCTTTAGTAGTAAGGAATTTCTTTTTTGAATTCAGAAATACTGTTAATCGTTCGTTTTTCCTGGGTGGGAATACTCTCAAATTTTCCTCGAGAGAACAGCACCAATTCCCCGCAGCGCTCTCGTTTAGCGAGTTGATGCGCGAAGTCTTGAATCTCTTCGAAACTCAAGCCTTTGATCCTTTCAGCAAGCTTTGTATTTCTATTAAACTCTAAATCTTGCGTACCCAAACTTACCCATAAACGCTGTGACTTCATCGAAAGAGTAAGGTCTCTCTCTTCTAACTGCTTAATAAGGTTTTGTTGGATAGTCGGCCAATAAAAACGATAGAACTCTATTTCATTGAGTTGCTGGAACAAAAAGGCGGTCATTGCATCTAGCAACTGCTTTGGACTGCATTGCGGGCTTTGTATATAAAATGCCATTCCGGGGTGTTGATTATGTGGCACATAGCCTGTACCGACTATGTATCCCAATTGCTGTTCTGTTCTTAACGAATTGAAGAACGGTGCTGCCAGCATCTGTTCAAGAACCATACATAATGCGGTGTCGGTGAGGCTAGGAGAAGGTGCTTGTAAATAAAGTACGACCGCTGAGTCATCGTGATTACACAACACTTCATGATAAAGACTTCCGCCTACAGGCAGCTTAGATACAGCACGAGAAAGGGGAGCTCCCCCTGCCTTTTTGCAATGGCTATGAAGCGACGTCGAAAATGCCTTTGCTTCTTCGCTTGCCCAGTTGCCATGCATAAATGCCTCTACAAAATAATGCTCAAAGGCTGCACTGCGACAGCTTAGCATCTCGTTATAAGAGATGTTTTCTATCACATCTAACAATTCAACTGGCGCTTGCGTGTTGCGTTGAATAAGAACACTTAAACGAGAGAATAAACGGTTAGTCGGCTTATTTAACAGTGAATTATGAAGGCTTTGAATTTGAAGTGCTTTGTGATGTTCAAAGGCTCTTTCGTCAGGAATAAAACCGAGAACGGCGTCAAGAAGTTGGCTTGCTAATAATGTCTGCTGATTCGTAAAACCACGGGTGTGTAGGGTAAATCCAGCTTGATGCCCATAAATCCGATAGTGAAGTCCTGCTATTTCAGCTCGGTAGTATTTAGCTTGGAGATGATCGTTAAGTGCGCCGAGCCAAATTCGCTTGGCCGCAACAGAGGTCAAAGAGTCTGAAAACTGAGCGGCGTCGAAAGAGATATAAATATCGCCTTTGGGGCTATGGAATTGTTGGTCCTGAGCGAACCAAAATCGATAGCCACCATTATCTACCAACCTATTTGGAACACTAAACCCCGTTTCAGGGAGGATAAGCGTGTATTCGCTCGCCAAATAAGGGTTGGGTGGGGGAAGACACAATTCTGGAATTTTCTTTGCGCTTTCAAGTGAATGTATTAGCGCATCGTCGATGTCTTCAACGCTATATTCAGCCTCATAAAATGCGCAAACCTGAGTGGTTTTAACATCTTTTGATATAACCTTTAAACGAAGGTTCTTGGGCGTGAAAAAGGACAGAGCATGCTCAATTATGCTTCTGTCATAACTACCAATAGTAGAGCGAAGTCTATTTAATTCGTCAGGTTCGAATATAAATTGATGCTGTGCATACTCAGTTATGATCCCAAGCGGCTTCACATTTTCTTCGTACTCTAAGGCCAGCGCGTTTAGCTGCGACTTTTCGTGAAAGCGCCACTCTTCAGTCGATGCTTCTCTAATTAATTCGATGTAGCTAAATAGTGCCTCTAACACCTGCGCTTTGTGTTTAAGGCCTTCCTGGGTAAGCTGAAAGCTCACATTAAAATCTTTAAATTTATCGCCTTCTATGCCAGAGCCCGCTATCAGGTTTAACGCCCAATCTTTTTCTTTTAAATAGGCAAGTAGGCTTCCTTCACCTTCGTCACCAATCAAATGGCTGATGTAGTTCAGCGGTTTGGTTTTGTAGTCGTTCTGTAAAGCGGGGAGGGCAAATGTCACTATCATACGTCTAGCAGATTGCAGCGGATGAATGTTGATTTGAATGCCCAGTTCATTTTCTGTGTAAAGCGAAGGCCAGTCGTCAGAGGCTAACTGTCCACTTGGCAATGTCCCAAAACACTGATTCACTAACGCCTCGAGTTGACGTTTTGGCATAGGACTGGCTATGCACAAGCGCATATTAAGCGCACAGTAATACGATTGGTGCAGTGACTTCAGGCGACGTTTAAGCTCTGAACATTCGTGTTGAGAAAAGGTACCGCAATTGCCTACAGAAAATTTTGCAAAAGGATGCTCTGGGTTACATGTCTCTTTATGAATTTGATAAAGGCGGCGAAGGTCGTCTTTTTTCTTAAACTCAAATTCAGCATGAATGTTCTTTATTTCGTTGGTTAGCGCGTCTTCTTCAAATAAGGGTTGCCTAAGCATATCTGCAAATGCAGGCAATGTTTGCGCAATAGCGTCACCGCTGCAATTGAAATGGTAATTTGTGTACTCGGTACCTGTCCACGCATTGATTGTGCCGCCGTGTTGCTCAATGAATCCATTTATAGCATTGGGTTTGGGCAAATGACGGCTACCCATAAAAAGCATGTGTTCAAGAAGATGGGCTAACCCTTGGCAATCGTTTGGGTCATAAAAGTGTCCGGCTCTTACCGCCATTGAAACAAAAGATTCACTCGCTTCTGGCGTGTGACATAACATGGCACGCAACCCATTAGGTAAAGTAACGTGATGTGCGTTTTCTAAATTTATGGTGTTGTTCACATTGTCTCGTTTTTGGTCAAGAGCACCTTACTGCTGGAGCGTCTATAAAGAGAAACTTCACAAAACGTTAAATAATGTACGAAAATTCTCACTATTCGCGGTTTAGCGCTAGGCGTAGTATCAGCTCTCTGATATCGTTAGCATACTTTCATTAATACTATGCGCAATGTTATGTCAGGTCAAAGTAGCAACGACGACATTTATCTTTTCATTATGCGTCACGGTGAAGCAGAAGCGCCCAGACTCGATGATAAAAGCAGGCAACTTACACCATTAGGTAGAGAGCAAGCCAAAACAGCAGCTTTATGGTTAAAAGACCAGTATTGCCAGAAAGGCAGTGTGGACTTAGCGCTTGTGAGCCCTTATCGTCGAGCCAAACAGACCCATGATATGGTATCGCTTGATATCATTGCGAACAAAGTTGAAAATAATGAAGATATTGTTCCGGAAGGCTCACCAAGACTGGTAAATGATTATATTGATGGACTTCTTCACGCCGCGGTCAACTCCAAAAAACCAATCAAAAAACTTCTTGTTGTTAGTCACATGCCGCTAGTTAGCTATCTCGTTGATGAATTGTGCCAGTCTTACACCACAAGTTTGTTTTCTACTGCCTCAATTGCTGTTATCAAGTACTCTTTAAAAGAGCACAAAGGCACGCTGGTAACGCATTATCAAGGACTGTAAACGCTTTGCCTCTTCTTAGCGATTAATTTCGGAAATTGAACAATTAATCGTTAAGTAAATTCCCACATGGTCGATAGACTCTTTGAGAGTGTCAAAGTTTATTCTATCGAAGGGTTGGGAAATGGACAGCAAATCTATTCCTGAGCTCCTTAAACGTTCATTGCAATCGCATATGGCGGAGGCTGATTTACGTGAAGATAAGGAGACGCAGGATATTATTGCCAAATTATCTGAATTGTCAGATAAGGTCGCTGCTGCGAAAGCTAGAGCGCTGGCAAATAGAGCACAGCGTCTAGCTAACGAATCAAAAGGTTAGCTGATAAGGCTGAAAGGAAGGTTAACCACCAAAACGCTTAGTGGTCATTATTCGACTCTTTAGGTGCGACATAGTATTCCGGCATGATTCTGACGGTTTTTATCATGCTTTCTGAAATATCTACAATTTCTAACGGATAACCCGCCAAACGCACGCTTACTTTGTTCTCAGGAATATCTTCAAGATACTCAAGTAATAAACCATTAAGGGTTTTAGGGCCTTCCGTAGGCAGGTTCCAATCCATTTCTCTGTTCAATTCTCGGACGTTGGCACTACCATCAACCAATACTGAACCATCCTGTTGTACGTGTGCTTCTTTACTGTGGTCTGGAACCATACTGGTGGTAAAGTCACCGATAATCTCTTCAAGAATATCTTCAAGAGTGACTAGACCCATAATGTCGCCATACTCATCAACAACCAGAGCAATGCGCTCTTTTTCGGCTTGAAACTTATACATCAGCGTGTGCAGCGGGGTAGATTCAGGCGTGTAGTAAATCTCACGAACTGCGCGAAGCAAGCTTGATTTAGTGAACTGGTCTTTTGATAGAAGGCGCAGGGCGTCACGCACATGCACAAAGCCTACCGCATCGTCGACACTGTCTCGGTATAATAAAACACGGGTATGTTGAGCATGGGTTAACGCTTTTTGAATTTTCTTCCAATCGTCGTTAATGTCGATAGCAAAAATTTCAGCACGTGGCACCATGATATCTTCGGCCGTTACGCTTTCTAAGTCCAAAATACTCACCAACATATCTTGGTGTCGCTTAGGGATCATGGCACCAGCTTCAAAAACCACGGTTCTTAACTCTTCTCGACTTAACGAGTCGTCACTTCCACTTGCAGGACTAATTCTTAGCAAAGCTAGAATGCCGTTTGTGATACCGTTAATCGCTGCCACAAAAGGGTACAGCAAGGTAAGTAGTGGAAGCAGAATAATGGAGCTCGGAAATGCCACTTTTTCTGGATACAGCGCAGCTAGTGTTTTCGGCGTTACTTCTGCAAAAATAAGTAGGACCAGCGTTAAGCCAAAGGTAGCAGCAAACAGCCCCCAATAGTCACCGAATAAACGAATACAAAGTATGGTTGCAAGCGAGGATGCTGCAATATTAACTAAGTTGTTTCCGATGAGAATAAGGCCGATAAGGCGATCAGGTCGTTCTAGAAGTTTAGCAACACGTATAGCTGAGCGGTTGCCTTCTCCTTGCAAATGCTTGAGTCGATAACGATTAATCGACATCATGCCAGTTTCTGAACTAGAGAAATACGCAGATAGTAATATGAGTACGCCGAGCGCGATAAACAGCGTACTCGTTGATATGTCGTCCAATTAATGGGTTCCTGTCTTAACTTAGGCTTCAAATGTATTGATTTGAGGTGCGAGTTTCAAGGGAAAATTGTTGATATGTCCCTAATTAACTAGATAACACCAAAAAGTGACAAGCGCCGCCGAGCCGCCTGAAAAGCAAGCTCGGCAGCGAGCTCAGCAATAAATACAGGGAGTTTTAAAGAAGAAATTCGCGAACTAATTTGCTACCAAAATAGGCTAGGGACAGTAGCGTCACACCCAAGACTGTCATCACAATAACTTGTCGCCCGCGCCAACCTCGAAGTTTCTGGCCTATTAAAAGAATGAGAAAAACAACGAGAGCGGCCGCTGATAGCACCGTTTTATGCGCGTAAGTTTTGTTAAACATATCTTCTAAGAAAACAAACCCGCTAATTAGTGAGACGGTTAGTAAACAAGTTCCCGCAAGCAACAGCTTGAACAAAATGTTTTCTACAAGCATTAAAGGCGGTAGTGATGAATGTAGTAGCGCAGCACCTTTTTGCTTTAACCGGTAGGTAATGTAGGACATTTGCAGTGCGTATAAGAATGCAATGACCAAAGTGCAGTAAGCAAACAATGACAAACTAATATGGATAACTAAGCCCGGCTGCAGCTCTATGTGCATGATGTACGACACGGGAATAAACTGTGAGGCGAGTACCGTAAGACTTGCAAAGCCGAAAACAACAGGAAGTAAAATAAGATTAGGAATGGCGCGGGCAAATATAAGCATGGATACTGTGATTATCCACGACACTAATGAAAGTACGTTGGTTACACTCATGTCTTGCCCAGGCGCGACAATAATAACGTTGGTGAGAAAAGCGATATGTGCAATTGCCCCAACACTAGCGATGGATAGCCCCAATCGCTTATTCGGGCCGTCTTGGTGTACGAATTTGCCAATAAGTACTGCCGCAGCTAATGCGTAGAGTAAAGCAGCAGAAATGGCGAAAAGGGTGTTCATGATGCGTCCTGTAATAGGTAGGTGACGTCTTCACCGACTGAGTCGGTATTGATACTGCAACTTGCAAGTAAATTCAACCATCTCCTTGATTTTGTTTGTTTCACACCCACTTTTAGTGTGGGTATAGGATCATGGAAGGACAATTTTTACTCCATATCGACTTCGAAATTCGTACATCAAATTTCGACAACCCTTGACGCAAAAGTTTAAAAATTTAACCGCAATTGTGGGTACGTTACCGTTCGCTTTTACGTTACAATGCGGGCATTACGTCTGAAATAAAAAGAAGTTTCATACTATGTTTGAGAATTTATCAGAACGCTTAGGCCAGACATTACGAAATGTCAGCGGTAAAGGGCGTCTTACTGAAGACAATATTAAAGAAACGCTACGCGAAGTGCGTATGGCGCTACTTGAAGCCGACGTTGCGCTACCCGTAGTAAAAGCGTTTGTTGCACAGGTAAAAGAACGTGCAGTTGGTACTGAAGTAACCAAAAGCCTCAAGCCTGGCCAAGTATTTATTAAAATCGTTCAGTCTGAACTAGAGTCGGTGATGGGGGAGGCGAACGAAAAGCTTAACCTCGCAACTCAACCTCCGGCTGTTGTGCTTATGGCGGGCTTACAAGGTGCGGGTAAAACTACGTCTGTAGGTAAACTTGCGAAATACTTAACTGAGCGCGAGAAAAAGAAAGTGATGGTAGTGAGTGCCGATGTTTATCGTCCGGCCGCTATCAAGCAGCTTGAAACCCTTGCCGGTGAAGTGAATGTCGCTTTTCACCCGTCAACGATTTTACAAAAGCCCATTGATATCGTTAACGATGCCATTGTTGAAGCGAAGAAGAATTTCTTCGATGTACTACTAGTGGATACAGCAGGTCGTTTGCATGTCGACAACGACATGATGGACGAAATTAAAGAGCTTCACGCTGCTGTTAAGCCAATTGAAACTCTGTTCGTGGTTGATGCCATGACCGGTCAGGATGCTGCGAATACGGCAAAGGCGTTTAACGACGCGCTACCGCTAACCGGTGTAATACTGACCAAAGCAGATGGTGATGCACGAGGTGGTGCTGCACTGTCGGTTCGTCACATCACGGGTAAACCTATCAAGTTTATCGGTATGGGCGAAAAGGTTGATGCACTTGAGCCTTTCCACCCTGAGCGTATTGCGTCTCGTATCTTGGGCATGGGCGACGTACTTAGCCTTATCGAAGAGGTTGAGCGTAAAGTCGATAAGTCGAAAGCGGAAAAGCTGGCCAAGAAGGTACAGAAAGGAAAAGGCTTCGACCTGCAAGACTTTAAAGATCAGCTTGAGCAAATGAAGAACATGGGCGGCATGATGGGAATGCTTGATAAGCTTCCTGGCATGGGCGGTATGTCTGATAAAATCAAAGATCAGGCAAACGACAAGCAGTTTAACCAAATGGAAGCCATCATTAATTCAATGACACCGGCCGAACGTGCGCGCCCAGATATGATTAAAGGGTCGCGTAAGCGCCGTATTGCAGCAGGCTCAGGTACGCAAATTCAAGACGTAAACCGTTTACTTAAGCAGTTTACGCAAATGCAGAAAATGATGAAGAAAATGTCTGGTGGCGGCATGAAGAAGATGATGCGTCAGATGAAAGGCATGATGCCTCCTGGTGGCGGTTTTGGAGGCCCTGGTGGACCAGGCGGCCCGGGTGGATTCGGCGGTCCTGGCGGGTTTGGCGGAGGCGGTGGCTTCCCACCACGTTAAAAGACTATCGCATTACTTAACAATGCTTAAAAACCTCAATCGCAGCAATGCATTGAGGTTTTTTTATTTTTTTTGCATCCAGTTTCACTCATCAATCGTTTGGCTTGTTGAACAGGACGTGAGCAGTACTTATCGCATCGCGCGTTTAAGTGACGTCTCTTCACGAATCAACAAGTACGGAGATGAAGATGGAATTCAATAAAACATCACAGCAAAAATTAAAACTGTCACTGTTGGCGACGGCAATGGTTCTCGCGCTAAGTGCCTGCGACGGTGACGACGGAACAGATGGTGTCGATGGGACTGATGGCGCGCCTGGCCAAGATGGTGCACCCGGTCAAGATGGAACCCCAGGCTTCGCGTCTGCGACATTCTTGGTCGCAAATAATGGCGATGACAACCGCAATACGGTTACTTCGATTGACCAAAACGCAAATGTTTTGTCTACGGTAACCACTGGAGCGAATGAGGGGATTGTATTCACGCAAAGCGGAAGCTTGGTACAAGCTGGCGACAGTGATTTACCGTTATTAAGAACGCTTTGTAATTTTGAAGCTCAAGCCGACTACATGATGAGTACAGGGCATGAGATAACGGGCGCAACTACGGGCCTTGTTAATCCGAAAGGTATTGCCTTTGCTGAAAATGCAGGTTTAGTTATGGTGGCTGACTTTAACGGTCAAAAGGTTAGCGTATTCGGTGGCCAAGCAGCAGGCAATGTTGCACCGATTGCAGAAATAATGACCTCAGCAAAACCATGGGATGTGGCCTATGACGAACAAAGCGATAGATTGTTTGTTGCACTGACCGATGGGACACTCGCGGTTTACGATAGTGTCGCTGGTTCTGATTTTGCGCCCACAGTTATGCGTTCAGTGGTGCCTTCAGATGCAGACGGAAATCAAATATCGATTAATCTGCACGGTATCGCTTACGAGCCTATGTCCAATCGTATGGTGTTATCAGACGTTGGCGATGCTGCAATTGCTGATGATGGTCAAATTTTTGTTTTAGAAAATGTCTCTACGGCTGATGGGGCTGTTGTACCAAGTAGAGTGATTGGCGGCGCATCGACCCAGCTTGGTAATCCGGTAGACATTGTTTTAACCGGTTCTGATCTTCGTGTGGCGGAAAAGTCCAATGACGCCATTTTGGTGTTCTCAAACATATTCAACGGTACTAGTGGCGACGTTGCACCAACGCTATCAACGCCTTCAGTAAAACCAGAGTCGTTGGCCGAGTTAACTCAGCTGAACGAGATGAAAGACGCATCGGACGATGGCATAACTACCATGCCTATTATGGGCCTTTCGGTATCAAGTAACCCTGCAAGCGAAGGTGCAACCACGGGGCAAGTAGCGCAATACAGCGCTGTACTTTCCAGTGAGCTAAGCACTTTTGACGCTGGTATGAGCATTGAGAGTGCCGCTTTCACGGCTAGCGGTGATGGCGTCATTACCTTCGATGATGTTGAAACCTCAACGGGTGGTTTACTCGTGATTAATCGCCTCAAAACCATGCGAGACGGTATGATGTATAGCGATAGTTTCGACCACATGATTGCGGGTAGCGATACAGGCTTGATTGCACCTAAAGGGTTAGACATTGCCTCAGAAGCAGGTGTGGTATTTGTGGCAGATGTTAACGAAGCTACTCCTGCCGTTCGCGTATTCTCGCCTTGTGCGTCAGGCAATGTTGCGCCTCTATTAACACTTGAAGCGGCCAACGGGGCGCGCCCTTGGGATGTGGATTACGACCCATCAACTGATAGCGCGTATCTGGCGTTAACTAACGGTTCGGTTGCCGTGTTTGAAGAAGTGATGAGCAAAATGGAAAGCGGTGAAACCGTAATTACGGGTGAAGATAGGCTGATTGTCCCTGCAAGTGGTGGGACAGCATTTGCCGCGCCAACCAACATCCATGGCATAGACTATGATAGCCAAAGCGATAGTTTGGTCATTTCTGATGTAGGCAGCGCAGCGGATGCTACTGACGGTAAATTGTACGTGATTCCTGGCGCAGGCAGTGCCGATGGCATAACGGATGTATCCGTCAATATTGCAGGACCGAACTCAATGTTGGGTAATCCGGTAGACTTGATGCTCAGCAATGGTCATGTATATGTTGCTGAAAAATCAAATGGCATGATCCTGCGCTTTGACAATATTCTAAATGCAGCCTCGGGTGATATTACGCCCAGCTTTAGCATGATGTATCCCGCACCAGAGTCGGTAAATGTATTGTCAGTGAAGTAAAACAGCTGATAGACAGCTTTATAGAAACCGTTCATTTCATCGCTGTTCTATGAAAGCTCAATGCTTTCGCTAAAGCGGCACGTACCTAATCAGTACGTGCCGCTTTATATTCATGTGGCGTTGTTGGGATATTCAAAAGCTTCGCCAACTTAACTTTTAAACAATAGCATGCTTTATAACCAACAAATCACCGCGCATCTGTGCAAATTCGTGAATTCATAATACACTGACGGGCTACATCGTGCGCATGTGCTCGCTTTCTTTCAGGTATGCAACTTTTACCTTATCAAAGCAGGTACAGTTTTGTGCTGTGTGAGCGTTCACGCGGCAGAGTTATTGATACAGGAACACTATGGCAGGCTTAAAACGTATTATTCTTATCGACACGCATTTACCAGGCGTGGTCGAGCTAAAGCTTGATGGACACACCAATATTTGTGGTACCAATGCGTCGGGTAAAACCACGCTTCAACGACTTATTCCCGTGTTTTACGGCGAGTACCCAAGTCGCGTGGTACCGGCAACCCGTGACAGCTTTGAACGCTGGTATTTGCCTCGTTTATCTAGCTTTATTATCTATGAATACACGCGTGCCGAAGGTGACCTTTGCCAAGCAGTATTAAGCTCAAACGGAACCGGCGTTAATTATCGTTTAATCGGCAAGCCATTTGAAATCAGTGACTACTTAATAGAGCAAAAGAACGGCAAACACGCTAGTGTAAGCAGCGCCGAGCTTGCACGTGCCATGAAGCGTAACAACATATTGGTTACGAGCTTACTTAATACGAAAGACTTCCGTGCCATCATTCAAAACGACCACGGGGTGCTTAACCAGAGTAACAATGCCCGTGAGCTATTAGGCTACGCCAAAATCTTTAGCCTTTGCGAACCGTCGAAACACATGCGCCACATTGAGAAGTTGGCTAAAGCGGTTCACTCTAAAGAAGGCAAGATGGAAACTATCAAGGCCATGATTGCCGCCATTTTAGAAGAGGATGGTGTTACGCCACCTACTTCAGGCCTAAGCCGCCACCGCGTCGATGACTGGATTAAAGAATGTCACTTAATTAAACAGTTCGACAAAATTCGCCCTGAATTTTCTAAACTCGAACAAGCTGACATGGCGCTAACCACAACAGAGCAAGTGCTTGCTAACCTTAAGCATAGCTTCGAGCTTGATAAGACCTACTTGGCTGCGCGCGTTGAAACAACAAAGAATGAACTGGATGAGAATAGCTTCCAGCGCAAACAAACGGACAGCGAGTGGGGTGATACCCGTGATCACCTAAACCAGGTAATTTCATCTGCTCGCGCTGATGTTGAGAAGTTCACCAGTGAACTTGATACGGTAGAGCGTGAATTCGATAAATGGCAAGACGAAAATATTGAGCAGCTTAAAGAAGACGTGGCAAATCTAGCGCAGTGGCAAAATGAAAAGGCCATGGCCGATAGTCGCTATGTACTGCTTACTGAAAAACACCAAGATATTGAGTCGGCCTACAACAAGCGCTTGGCTGAGCTAGGTGAAAAGCTGTCAATTACTCTAGAAGAAATGTCAGCCGCACGCCAAGAAGCCGCAGAGAATAAAGCTGAGCAGCAGCAGAGCGAGCGTGAAGCATTAAGTCGCATTCAGAGCGACTACAATAGCCAGCTAAGCGCGCTTCAGAACGATTACCAAAATAGTTTGAATGAGCTAAAAGTTGCTGAAGCTGAACTAAAAGCTTCACTAAGTAACGCAGGCTACAACGAGTTTGAACAATCTCAGCTAGATATTCTTGATGCGGCCATTAAAGAAGCATCTATCAATGAAGATGCAGCGCGCGGTGAGCTGCGACAAGCGCAGCAGGCGCACAGTAAATCAGTTGAGTTTCGCAAAGAATGTTCAAATGCGTTAGATAAAGCACGCAACGCCTTTCAACAAGAAGAAAAAGCGGTTAACAAGATTAATGCGCTTCTTTATCCTGGCGAAGGCTCGCTACTTGAGTTCTTGCGCGCCAATGTCGATGACTGGGAGTTATCCTTAGGTAAAGTTGTGCGTCCTGAGCTACTAGAGCGCACTGATTTAGCGCCTGCTATGGCAAAGGATGCACAAGGCGACAGCCATACCTTTATGGGCGTTAAGTTAGCACTTACTGAACTTGATACCCCAGACTATGCCTTTACCGAGCAAGCGCTTAAGCAGCAACTGCAAGAAGCTGAAATTCGTCAAGCCGCTGCCCTGGCTGCGCAAAACGAATGCGAACAGCGCTTGGCGAAAGCGAACGAAGATGTGCGCAACGCCGAGCTTGTGGTTACCCAAAAAGACAACGCTGTTAAGAGTGCCGAAGCCAGCCGTAAACGCGCACAGCAAGACCGCGATACGGTACTTAGCGAATATCAGCAGGCGCTTTCTGCACGTAAGCAAAAAGCCAAAACTAAGCTTGAAGCGAATCAGCAGTCGCAAAAGCAAGCGAAGGCTCAGTTTGAGCTTAGTCGTGACGAAATCAAAGATCAGCAGCGCGAAGCGGAAACCGAACACAAATTTCATTGGCAGCAGCTTATCGCTGACAGTGAAGCACGTATATCTCAGCTTGATAGCGACATGCGTAAGGCGAAAGACAATGCTGCCCAAGATCGCAAAGATATGCAGGATTGGCTAGAAAGCGAATTAAGCAATCGCGGTGTGGATGTTGATGAAATAGGTCAGCTTAAAAAGCAAATCAATAAGCTTAAAGAAGACATAACGCGCACTGAAACCCACCGTCATAAAGTAGCCGACTACGAGCGTTGGTACACTAACGTGTTTACCAAGCAAAAAGTGGTATGGCAGGAAGGCTTGTCTAAGTCGCGTAAGTTATTGGGCGAATCTGAGCGTAATTTAGCCAGCAAACAAGCAACCTATAAAGCTAACCGCGAACAGCTTCAAGAGCAGCACGGGCAGCTCGAAACTACGCTTAAAACTGCCAGTGAGCACTTGGAACAGGTTAAAACCTTAAGTAAATCTCTTGCCAAGCTTACGCTTCAGGCAGGTGATGAAACGGCTGAAATTAAGCACGACGATGTAAGTATTGGTCAGCGTATTTCAGAAGTGCAAAGCCAGCTTCAAGAGCGCGAAAACTTACTAAGCGATATTCGCGCCTATGTAGAGCGGTTCGATCAGCTTATTGCCGCGCAAGCGGGCACAGGGCTATCTGATACGTGGGAGCGCGCCCGTGAAGAGTGTGCAACGCTGAACGCCCACGGCGTGAAGAGCTTTGATCATCGCCGTATGGTGTCGCATTTGGCACAGCTTCTAAACGTGATTGTTCCGCAGAAGCTACAGGGCTTGCGTGAGCAAGGGCGTATCTTTGGTGCCGATCTTTCGCAATACTACTTTGTACTTGCCGATATCGACAAACGCATTGTGTCGCAAAGCCGCCGTATTACCCAAGAGGTCGACGGCGACCTTTCTCTTGATGGTGTATCAGACTCGGCTGTTAAAATTCGCTCACGTATTAGTGAACTTGAATTCTGGCCCGAACTTGAGCAATTCAGAAAGCTCTATGAGCACTGGATGGAAGAGGGGGCTAACGAGTTACCAGAGGAAGAGTACGGTCAAAGTATGCGCCGGGTTCTTGATATTCTTGGCCGTGCAGCGCTTACGGGCGGCATTAGCAAGCTACTTGATATCGAGCTACACCTTCGTGAGGGTAAAAGTGACCTTGTCATTCGTACTGATCGCCAGCTTAACGAGTCATCAAGCCACGGTATGGCCTACCTTATTCTGTGTAAATTCTTACTCGCTTTCACCCGTCTGCTGCGCGGCGATGCCGACGCCACAGTGCATTGGCCGATCGATGAACTAGGTACACTTCACCAAAACAACGTGAAGAAAATCTTTGAAGCGTGTCAAAACAATAACATTAGTGTAGTCGGCGCATTCCCTAACCCAGAATCGGAAGTACTGACATTGTTTGAAAACCGCTACTTGATAGATAAGGTAACCCGCCAACTGCAGGTGGTTCAGCCAAAAGCAAGCTCTATAGGGGCGCGCATTAAACAGAAAAAAGAAGCAGAAAAGAACAGTGAAGTAGCAGGTGAGGAGACATCAGCATGATGACAGAACAAGGCCGTGTACTAAGTGCACTTCTACAAGGCGCGTTTATATGTCAGGTGACCGATGAAGAGGCATGGCGTTATCTTAAATCAAGAGACAACGCTGCGCAGTTAGAACCTCATTTAGCGTTATTAAATCGTACATTATCGACCACCGCTGAGGGTGACGTATTCTTTGCCAGCTTCCTCACCATTGGTGAGAACGAGCGCAAAGTGCTTACACAGCAGTTCCAAGATACAGCATCTAACCTAGTGCCTCTGGTAGAGTGGTTATTGCTAGTTCAGCAAGCTAATGAATCTGATATGCCCATTACCATGGGTAGCGCTATTCGATTAAACGAGCTGCAAACTACCATTGAAGATACGCCCGCCTATGCTGAGCAGTTAGAGAAAATATCGCGCTATCGCATGTTTGGTTCTACCAGTGTGAATTTGGATGGTCAGCTAAAGCAGGTGTTTAAACGCTTAACTGAAATGGGTTATCTGATTAAGCCAAACCCAGATAAACAGATTTATTTGGGCACTGGCAAAATTGAACACCTTTACGAAATGCTACGTTTCATTGATGAAACCGAAGCGCTGAGTTTATCTGAGCAGGCGGAGGCCGCTATTTCGCAAGGTAGCTTGATATGAGTCAGGTGTTAATTCAGGCAGGAACTAAACTATTAAACGCATTGGGTCGTCACAGCGACCTTATCATGCAGGCGTACATTAATGGTTCAGTAAAAGAGCGCGATCACAGCCCTAAGGTATTAGACCAGCTTGTTCAACTAGGCGTATTGTGGCGCCCGGAAGCGCAAAGCGAACTGCGTTTGAAAAGCGCTGTGAGAACCCTTTTAGAGGGGAGCTTACAAGACGAGCGCAACCGGACTATCAACGCCAATATTGGTGCGTCGCTGGCAAGCCTTAAAACCCTAACTGAGCACTATAAAGAAGCCCTTCACTACAACAAGTACAATGAAGCGGCAGCCCACATGGGCGATTTAACCGAGCATGTCTATCAACTTTCAGAATCATTGAGTAATAGCGTACGTGTCATGTTTGGCCGTATTAACAATGAGTTTGGCTACGTGTCTTCGGTTGAAGCTAAAATTCGCGAAAATGAGCTAGCGCAAGGACAGGTAACCGACTTACTTGCTCAGCTTGAGTGTTTCCGCTTTGATGAGTTAAGTGAACTGGCAGGATCTAACCGCGAACTTCGTCACTTGCTGGTGGTGTCGCTACAGCAGCGCTTTGCCAAGGCCGCACAGGAGTTGTCAGTAGTACAAGCACGCTTATTAGACTTGTTGGGTCGGTTCAGAGAGTTCCAAGGTCGAACACGCTTGCTTAAAGGCTTCTTGCTACACATGGAGCAGCAGCCTGATTTTGCTCCAGGCAACTACGCTAACCTGACTAACGTACCTGTGTTGTTTAACCAATCGGACTCGATTATTGCTAACGCTGCTCCAGACGTGAACAACGTTGAGCATGAAGCCGATTACCAAAATATAGTGGCGTCGTTAACCCACGTACACAAACGTCAGACTAAGCACGAAGACACGAAACCAGTCGACATTGATGTGACTGAGCAATCGACCTTGTCACTTGAAAAAGATCCATTGCAGCAAGCGGTAGAAGCGTATTTCTGTGAAGTCATCGATTCTGGTCAGCCTAAAACGGCGCTGGATTACTTTGAAGAACAGGCTTTAGACTTTGACCCTGAAGTGTGGATTTATCAGGTGATCGGGGGGTATCAAGCCCTAAACGATGAAGATAAGCAGTTTTTTGCATTAGAATCCCACGGTAATAACGATAAAGTCTATACCGGTAATTTCTACATCAACGACATCACGTTGGGCTTGCGTTAACGTCATTTCTTAATTTTACCCATCGACTATCAAGGTAAAGTCTGGCCCACGTTTATCAAGGGTGTGCCAGGCTTTCATACAACGTCAACGGTTCAAATTTAAACGTAAGTTAACAATGTTGATTAACTTCGTTCTTTTCTTTTTCACGCCAATTTTTGCGATGTGTGACACTTGGAACCTGTCAAAAAACACCTATAATGCAATAGGTGTTTACACTTATTTAACATTGTGAACTAAAAGCTTCATCGCGGCGTAACACTATCGTCAATTCAGCGGTCTACATTATTAGCCCTCTTAAACCTTGGAACCAAGTTAAAGGTTTATAGGTCTTATCGTAGTTCAACAACGACGCGTTATTGATGCTTTGGGTGTTAAATAGCTCGGTGTAGACACAAAAAAATTATCGCTACTGCTAGGACGCAGAGCATGTTGTGGTACTGCCGCGTACAGTACGAAGAGGAAGAGTGTTATGCAATTATCAGAAGAACAAAGTTTTAACCAAGCCCTTATCAAGCTTTCAGTATTACTTTATCAAGTCGACGGAATGGTCACACTGTCGGAACAAGACTACCTGAATGCAATGGTTGAGTCTTTAGACTGGCAAAGCCCAATCTGTCGCGAAGCATTTCTAAACGACACGATATACCAAACGCGAAAGGCCATTGACACCGGCGATGCCATGACGTTTTTACGCAGTTTGAAGCACGACCTATCGTTTGATGCCGAGAAAACGTTAGAGGTTGCAATGGCGATCACGGGCGTTGATGGCGAGCGAAGCGAGGAAGAAACCGAACTTCTATCATTACTTACCCATAAATTACTCGCCAAAGCTTTAGTTTCGGGTAAAGATACACTGCAATAATCGCTTTTTATTGCCACAGACCTAAACGTTAACAATGCCAAATTTTACCGTTAAAGCAGCACACGCATGTGCTGCTTCTCTCGCGCTGTTCTTATTGAGCGGCTGCCATTCGTCGCACAGTTCTCAGTTCAGCGCCAGTGCACAGGCCTTCCCGGTTGGTGTGCAGCCTTTCGATAATTACCTAAATGAAGTTGAACGTTACTTGCTTGAACATAGGGCATTTATTTCTGACGACAAAGCACAAGAAATGTCCATGAATATGCCATTTGAATGCGGCACACAATACCGCAATATTGGCGTCTTGTTAGTTCATGGATTAGGCGATTCACCTTACTTTTTTCGTGATGTTGCCAACGCCATGTGCAGTGAGGGCATCCACGTTAGAACCATCTTGTTGCCGGGACACGGCTCAAAACCCGGAGACATGCTAAATGTTAGCTATCAGCAGTGGCAGACAGAAACTAATCATCACATACGACTATTTTCCGAAGAAGTAGACAACCTCTACATTGGTGGCTTTTCGACGGGCGCTAACTTGACCACAATAGCAAGTTTTTCGATGGCTGAAGAGCTTGATATAAAAGGGCTAATGCATTTTTCACCAGCCTTTAAATCACGCTTCTTTGTGTCGCGTTTAGCGCCTTATATTGACTCATTATTTCCCTGGCCTAATGTTGAAGAAGAAGATAACCCAAGCCGCTATAACTCCACTGCAATGCCAGGGTTCGCTGCCTATCAAGAAAGCGTAAATGTGCTTCAAGATTTATTCTCTAAATCGGAAAAAGAAAAGCGTGCGTTGAATTTACCTGTGCTTATGGTGGTGGCAGAAAAAGACAGTGTGGTTGACACAAAAAAAGTAGCTGAACAGTTTAGAGATAATTTTACTCATCCACACAAGTGTTTATTGTGGCAGGGTGAGGACGAACCCGATGTACCTGAAAATACACTCATCATGCAAACCATGAAAGTCCCGGAGCAGCGTATTAGCGCAGCCTCTCATATGAGTACACTTTTTTCAGATAAGAACCCGCTATATGGTACTGCGAGTGACTTTCGCATATGTGATAACGGTCAAGGTAGTGACGCTGAAGCGCGCTGCAAAGCCGGCGAAGAAGTGTGGTATGGGCCGTGGGGATTTGAGCCCGATAACGCTGATGAAGAGTTAGCAACTAATAAGAAAGACAAGGTGTATGCAAGGCTAACCTACAACCCTTACTTTGATAGGATGGTCGATCAACTACTCGCCTTTACAGGTAAAGCCAAAGTCAAAGCGTTCTGTAAAACCTACTAGGGCAGTAGGTTCTTAATCCATTTGAAAGCTCTAGCATCAGCCGTTTTTTAATAAAAAAACGCCCAAGCCTTAACGCGAGTAGTAACACTTGTTGTTACAACACACGTAGCTTGGGCGTCTCTCTTAATTCTCAAAGCAAACCTAGCGCACAGTAGCCGTTTAGATGCCGCTTAAATAGGCATAGCGCCTACTTAAGCGGGAAAATCCTAGGAATGCTGTGCGTTGGCTTCTTCCATTTCCTTCTCAAGCTTAGCGCTTTCGTCTGCACGTGGCTTGGTAAATCGGGCAAGTGCAAGATACAAAACCGGTGTCAGGTAAAGGGTAAATACTACGGCAATACCCAATCCACCAAATACGACCCAGCCAATAGCATTGCGAGCTTCTGCGCCAGCGCCAGTAGATAGAATGAGCGGTAGACCGCCTAAAATTGTTGAAACCAACGTCATCATTATAGGGCGCAAACGCACTTTACCGGCCTCAACAATAGCATCGTAAATATCATAGCCTTTATCGCGAAGCTGGTCGGCAAATTCAATCAGTAGGATAGCGTTTTTAGCAAGAAGACCTATCAACATTACTAAGCCAATTTGAGAGTAAATGTTGATACTGGTGCCCGTTAAAAACAGGGCGTAGACCGCGGCAGCAATACCGAAAGGAACGGTAAGCATAACCACAACCGCACTGTTCACACTTTCAAATTGTGCAGCCAATACAAGCAGTACAATAACAAAAGCCAACACATAGGTAAGCGCTACTTGCTTAGACGTTTCTTCATAAGTTTGTGCTTCGCCAAGAAACACAAGTCCGATACCGTTCGGTAATGATTCTGCCGCTAGATTACGAATATTTTCCACTACATTGCTAAGCGCTACGTCTTCGGGCAATTCCATTTCCAGCTTAATTGCGCGGCGCTGTGCCTGACGCTCTAATTCAGCGGCAACACCTTCTTCACTGATGAAAGCTACGCTAGAAAGAGGCACCAAGTTTCCGTCGGTACTTTTCACATATAAGCTAGTAAGCTCAGATGGATCTAATGTACTGCGGTTATTAGTTTGCAGCATGATAGGGATAGATTGGTCGCCCACATTCAAATCTGCGATATCATCGCCGTTCACAGCGGCGCGCAGGGTACTTGCTATATCGGTAAGCGGCACGCCCAGTTCTTCAGCACGGCGTCTGTCAATATTTACTCTCATCTGAGGTTGGGTAGGGTCGTAGCTTATTCTCGGTCTACCTAGTTCAGGTAGTGCATCTTCAATCTGACGAGAGAACGCTTGTGAAGCTTCGAAAATGTTTTCATAAGTGTCGCCAGTTAAAGCTATTTCAAGCCCGCCGCTTTGACCGCGAAGGTTCAAACTATTGCCGCCAAAGGCACTGCCTGGCGCACCAGGAATTTGCTGAAGCTTAGGGCGTATTTCATTTACTACTTCTTGCAGAGATTTGTCTCGGTCATCCCAATGCTTCAAAGGCGCTGTGATAAAGACGATGTTGGGATCCCACGAACCGACTACCGTGTAAATGGAGTCTATGGTGCCGTTATCCACATAGGGAAGCAGCAGTTCTTCCATCTTTTCAGCTTGTCTGTCCATAAAGTTTAGGCCAGCACCGTCTGGACCTCGTGCAAAAATACGAATTGTGCCTCTGTCTTCGCTTGGCAGTAATTCATTATCGATATTTTGCGATAATATATAAGCGCCACCGCCTGCTGCTAAGCTTAACACACCAACTACCCAGCCATATTTGAGCGCTTTTAATAATGACGCCTGATACAGGCGCAAACAAGCGTTGCCAAAACGGCCAAAGGTCTTGCTAAACAAACCGCTTTCTTTCGCTTCTTTCACCTTCAGTCGGGCGGTAAGTGCAGGAACCAAGGAAAGGGCGACGAAAGATGAGATTATAACAGCGCCAGCTAATACGCCTCCAAACTCCCTGAATAAAAGCCCTGCAGTAGAAGGAAGGAATGCGATGGGAATAAATACTGAGGCGAGTACAGCGGTTGTTGCTACCACTGCGAAGAATACTTCTCGTGTGCCCACCACGGCAGCCGCACGGGCACCTAGACCCATACTTCTACGACGCTGTATATTTTCAGAAACCACAATAGCGTCGTCTACTATCATGCCCGTGGCCAATACAAGAGCGAGGAGGGTAAGAATATTAATGGAAAAGCCCATGCCCCAAATAATAGCCAGTGCACCCGCTAGCGAAACGGGTATCGAAAGGGCTGGGACGATGGTGGCACGCCATGAACCAATAAACACTAAGAGTGTGACCACGACTAACGCCACGGTCAGGCTGAGAGAGACGACCACTTCTTTAACCGAGTCGCGGATAAACTCTGCATCATCGGACGTTACTACGATATGCATATCAGTAAAACGCTTGTCGAGGTCTGCGACCATGGCCAGCACTTCATCTGAAATCTCGATCGTATTAGAGCTTGCTTGACGTATTACGCCAACGCCTATGACTGGCGTTCCATCCAAACGAACTACGCTGGTGGTGTCGGCAGGGCCGAAGTACACACTGGCAACATCATTAATGCGAATGTCACCGCTTACAACAATGTTACCCACATCTTCTGCCGATACCGAAGTTGCATCAGCTCGCACGATTAAGGCTTGTTCGGCAGATTGAATACTGCCAGCGGGTACATCAAAAGGCGCAAGCGATAGTGCATTAGCAATGTCACTCATCGATAGGCCAAAACTGGTTAATCGTAGAGGATCCACAGAAACGCGCAGCACACGCTCTCTTTCTCCATCTAACATAACGTCGGCAACGCCAGGAATGCTTAAAAACAATGGTGCTACATCGGTGTCGACACGTTCGGTGAGCGTCTCCATGTCCAAGGTATCACTTGAAATAGCAAGGCTTACGACCGCCTGAGCGTCGCTGTCGGCCCGAATGATCGATACTTGTTCGACATCTTCCGGAAGCTGTCGCTGAATTCGACTGACCGATTCACGTACTTCGTTAGCCGCGTCTTCCAAGTTAACGCCGGGGCGAAACTCAACCCGAACACGGGCCGAGTTTTCTTCACTTTGCGCATAGATGTCTTTGACGCCACTCACACGCGCAACCGCACCTTCAAGGCGACCAGTTACTTCGGCATCTACTGTTTCAGGAGATGCGCCGGGAAATTCTGCTGTAACGGTTACCTGAGGTGTATCTACATCGGGCAGTTCGCGCACTTCAAGACCGCTCAATGCAGCAAACCCAGCGATAGCAATAAGTAGATTTAGTACAACAATAAGAACCGGGCGTCGAATAGATAGCGATGGTAAGTCGCTAACTGACGAAGATAGGTTTGGATCACTCACCTTGAGGCCCTCCGGCCAGTTCGGTAGTAATCTCTTGTCCGGTACGTAAGCGTTGTACACCTTCAGAAATTAGTGTGTCACCTTCTTCAATGTCGCCCGAAACAAGGATAGTTCCTCTAAGACGCTGATGAACACTCACGTCAACACGTTTAGCCTTACCGTCTTCGGCAAGCCATATGTAAGCGCCAGTAGCTCCCCACAAAAGTGCGGCTTCTGGAATGGCAGCAAAGCGATCGCCTTCAATGCTTAAATTAACCCGAAAGCTCATGCCAGGGCGAAATTGATCAGAAGAGTTGTCGAGTAATGCTCTAGCGCGAAGCGTTCTATCTGCCTCGTTGATACGAGAATCAACCTGAGCTATTTCGGCTCTTACTAGTTTCTCTCTGTCACTCCATGGCTCAAGCGTTACGTTTGGCGCATTCAGTAAAACGGGCAATGCTGCTTCAGGCGCTCTGAAGTTAATAAAGAGTTTGCTTCTGTTATCCAGTGTAGTGATCACAGTCTGCTCGTTAATGCGATCGCCTACTTCAACGTCAGTTATGCCCACAACACCGTCAAAAGGCGCAACGATGTGTCTGTCTTGTAAATCGGCTTGAGCTTCTTCCAATGCAACTTCTGCAAGGTCACGTTGAGTGCGTGCTAAGTCCAATTCACTGACCGGCACAGCGCCTTGCTTATAGCTTGATGCTAATCGTTCTACGGTGCGCTGTGCGTCTTCCAAAGTGAGTTTGGCGCGTTTTAATGCCGTTTGCTGACGTCTATCATCAAGACGAACAAGCACCTTTCCTTTTTCTACTGTTTGCCCAGGGACAAAGTTAATTTCTGTTACTTCATCAGCGACGGCAGGATACAACACAATTGAACGAACGGCTTCAGCACTACCTACTGCTTCCACTTTTCGCGTTTCGTTCATAAATTCAATGGGCTTGGTTACTACAAGCTTTGCTTGCCTGTCTCCCATAAACTGCGCATTTGCAGTTTGCACCATCATTAAAAAAAGAGCGCAAAGACCTGTCCATGTCTTCATTGCACCATAGAATGAATTTTTCATTTTAAACCCGTAGCGTTATTGGAACCTGTGCAGAAAAAGCTGCTGGCCCTTTATTTTTGTATTACCAAAACGTATGTTTTGTAGTCGATTGGTCGACCTCGTTGTTTGTACCGTATAGCACCACAGGCGGTTCAGCTAAGCAATTGCAGTTCGGCGTATTCCCTGTACAGGGTATCGCTTTTCATTAACGATGCATGGTCGCCGCTTCCTACGACCTGACCTTTATCCATAACTAATATGCGATCGGCGTGCTGCACCGTCGCAAGTCGGTGAGCAATCACAATGCTGGTTTTATCTACCATTAATCTATCTATCGCTTGTTGAACCATACGCTCACTCATCGCATCAAGCGCACTTGTTGCTTCATCGAGGAGTAAAATTGGGCGGTCGGCCAAAATAGCGCGAGCAATAGCAATACGTTGTTTTTGACCGCCAGAAAGTTTTACGCCTCGTTCGCCTAACTGTGTGTTGTAGCGCTCATCTAGGTTATCGATAAATTCGTGGGCAAATGCCTGCTTCGCTGCATTTATCACGGCGTCGTCACTTGCATGTGGGCTGCCGTAGCGAATATTTTCCAACACGGTATCAGCAAAGACCACGGGCTCTTGGGTAACTATCGCAATATGTTGGCGCAGAACGTCTACAGGCATTTTGTTGATAGGCGCACCATTGAACAGTATTTGTCCGGCACTTGGGTCGTAGAAGCGCATTAATAATTGAAATAGCGTTGTTTTGCCTGCGCCACTTGCTCCTACCAGAGCAAGACGTTCTCCTGCTTGAATGTTAATGTTTAAATTATCAAACAAAGGTTTGCTGTTGGGGTAAGCAAAGCTGACATTTTCCAATTCTATTTTTGGTGCCGCTTTGGAGATTATCGGTGTAGCGCTTGCTCCTTTTAATGCTGAGTACGTTGAAGAAGCAGAGGCTTCAGCTGTGTCACCATTCAAAGATCGAATAGAAGGCTCAGTGGTAAATAGCTCGTACAAACGCTCACTTGCACCAACACCTCGCTGTACTTCACCAATGACTTCGCTGATTGTGGCCACACTGCCGCCAGCCATTACGGCATAGAAAAGGAAAGCGGAGAGTTCACCTACGGTCATAGTGCCGTCTAATACTTGCCTTGCCCCCACCCAAGCAATGAAGATGATGGCCGTCATACTGATACACATGATGCAGCCAATAAGTAGTGAGCGATAGTGAATACGCTTTTTAGCTACGTCCATGGCAAGCTCTACCTTTTTAGAGAAATGCAGTCGTTCGGCATTTTCAGCGGTATAGGCCTGTACGGTCATAATTTCATGGAGACTTTCATCAATGCGTGCACCCAAGTCCGCCACTTTGTCCTGGCTTTCTTTGGCATAACGGCGCACTTGAGGCGCCAGTACCTTGATAGGAACCAGCACAGCGGGTACTGCAACAATTACACAGAAGGTAAGAAGGGGACTAGAAAACGTCATAAGTGCCAGTGCACCAACGAAAGTCACGACCGAGCGAAGGGTCATCGACAAACTCATTCCCACTACAGTCTGGATAATTGTAGTGTCGCTAGTAAATCGAGAAATGACCTCGCCAGTTCTAAGTTCCGCAAAAAATGAAGGCGGAAGAGACAGCAAGTGCGCATATACCTGGTTTCTGATATCAGCACTAACCCGCTCGCCAAGCCAAGTCATTAAGTAAAAGCGCGCATATGTTGCTAAACAGGCCACGATAGTAATGGCTAGCACTAATACTGTGGCTTTGTTTAACGTATCCGCTGCGTTTTCTATGAAGCCGCTGTCGATAGCGTACTTAATGCCTTGCCCAAGTAAAAGCCATGCAACTGCGGCCGTGAAAAGTGCTATAACTGCACCTACAACGCGCGCTTTGTAGCGAAGTAAATGTGAGCCAATCCACTGTAAGACTTGTTTGGTTGATACACTAGCGAGTGGTGTTGTCAAAATTACCTCTTCATGCGCATAACTAATTCATAGCGTTGATTTCGCTACGCTTATTAAAATTCATTATTTGGATTATACGGCAAAGCATGTACATTGGACGTAGGCAATGCGATTACAGCGGCAGTATTTACGCTGGGATGAAAGTTAACGTCGCAGAAGCAAAGCAAAATAGTTAAAACGGGAAAATAACGATGAGTGAAGCACGTACTTTGTATTATGTTCATGATCCTATGTGCAGTTGGTGTTGGGCATTCGTTCCTACTTGGGAGCAAATACAGCGTGAGTTACCCAACGACATTGAGGTTGTCTACTTGCTTGGCGGGCTCGCACCGGATAGTGATGAAGCAAAAGTATTAGAAAAGGCAAAGATCAAGGCAATTCAAGAAGGGTATTACCTGAATGCGAAAAAACCGTCGGATTTTGATACTTTGATAGCATTTGCTGAAGAAATAGGGCTTGATGTCGAGCGCTTTGAAATAGCACTCAATAGTGAAAGTACAATTGAAAAATTAAACGAAGAAATGTATATGGCGCGTAGTATAGGCGCCCAAGGCTTTCCCAGCTTAATACTCAAATCAAACAAATTTGCCGAGGCAGAAGAGACAAAATCACAAGCGCTTAAAGAGCCACAGTGGCAAAACGTTCCCTACGACTATAACGACGCAAGTGTAACCCTGCGTCGTCTTTGAAATTTCTCGAAATTGACTTCCCCCAATACGAAGACAACAAAAACGCCGCCGTTAATTGTTTGTTGAGCCTGGCTTGTTGTGGTGCTGCTTTCGACGATGGTTAAAGTGCTGCTATCGACAATGATTAAAGTAATGTCACCGAGCACGCGCTAATTATAAGTTAAGCAAGACTTTTACTTGCATTGAGTGGCGATATCCGTATAATTCGGCGGCCTTCTAATTGGCGTCTAATTTTTAGACGTGAGTTGAAGGCTTAAGTTAACGGTAACGCTACAACGAGTTTGAGGCATTTATGGTTACTATTCGTTTACAGCGTGGTGGCGCGAAA